>Ga0302325_10010834_pt1 | contig 19699 bp, 17 predicted proteins | sample Palsa_T0_2_FD_201948 | JGI IMG/M metagenome (GOLD analysis project Ga0302325, IMG submission 201948) | Peat permafrost microbial communities from Stordalen Mire near Abisko, Sweden - Palsa_T0_2 | ecosystem: Environmental > Terrestrial > Soil > Palsa > Peat permafrost | place: Sweden: Abisko...
CCGCCAGCGTGCCGTAGGTGATGATCTGCGAGACGCGCTCGCGTCCGAATTTCTTCGCGACATAGTCGATGACCCGGTCGCGGCCCTCCATGCAGAAGTCGACGTCGAAGTCCGGCATCGAAACCCGCTCGGGATTCAAGAAACGCTCGAACAGCAGGTCATGCTCGATCGGATCCAGATCGGTGATGCCGAGCACATAGGCCACCAAGGAGCCGGCGCCGGATCCGCGTCCCGGCCCCACCGGCACGCCGTTGTTGCGCGCCCAGCGGATGAAATCGGCGACGATCAAGAAGTAGCCGGCGAACCCCATGCTGCAAATGACATCGAGTTCCAGCGTCAGACGCGAAAGGTAGCCTGGCGGCGGCGATTTCGTGCGCGACTCGAGTCCTTGGCCGGCTTGCGCGCGCAAATAATCCTCGGTGCTGCTGCCGGCGGGCACCGGATATGCGGGCAGCATGGAGGCGCCCAGCCGGATCTCGAGCGAGCAGCGCTTCGCCACCTCGACCGTGTTGGCCAAGAGCTCGGGCGCATCGGCGAATAGCTCCGCCATCTGCGCCGGCGATTTCAAAAACTGTTCTTCCGAATAGCGCCGCGCCCGGCCCGGATCGGCCAGCAAGGCTCCGTCATGAATGCAGACCCGCGCTTCGTGCGCTTCGAAATCTTCGCGCTTCAGGAAGCGCACATCGTTGGTGGCAAGGGCGGCCACACCGCGCGATGAGGCAAGATCCAACACTGCCTCTGCGTACGCTGCCTCTCCCGGCCTGCCCGTGCGCTGTACTTCGAGATAGAAGCGATCGCCGCACAGCGACTGCCATTGCTCCAGACAGCGCACTGCGTCCGCCTCGCGCCCTCTGCCTAAACAGCGGCCGATGTCTCCCTCCGGACCGCCGCACAGCAGTATGAGTCCCGCGAGCGTCTCGCGCTGCAGCCAGCCGCGATCGAGCATGGGGACGCCGCGCTGCTGGCCCTCCAGGTACGAGCGCGTCACGAGCCGGGTCAGATTGCGATAGCCGGTCAAATCCTGGCACAGGAACGTAATTCTCGAGGGCGGCGTCCGCTCGCCCGCTTCGCGGATCCATGCATCGACGCCCACCAGCGGCTTGATGCCGGCCGACTGAGCCTCCTTGTAGAACTTCACCATCGCGAACAGGTTGCTCTGGTCGGTGAGCGCCACCGCCGGCATGCCCGCAGCAGCCACCGCCGCCATCAACTCCGGCACACGCACCACGCCATCGAGCAAGGAGTATTCGGTGTGCAGCCGCAGATGGACGAACGTGCTCAAGGGTCACACCCCAGAATGAGACGCACCGTTTCGAAGGAGCGGCGGTGCAAGGGACACGGCCCGTGCTGCGCCAGCAGCCGTTGATGGTCCTTGGTCGCGTAGCCTTTATGATCCGAGAAACAATATTCAGGATATACCGTATGCATATGATTCATATATGAATCTCTGGCCGTTTTGGCCAAAATTGAGGCGGCAGAGATCGCCGCGTGGCTGGCGTCGCCGCCGACGATGGCACGCGCGGTGAGCACCTTGCCGAGCCCGGTGAGCTTCGGCAGGCGGTTGCCGTCGATCAAAACATGATCCGGCATCATGGGCATCGCCAGGATGGCACGGTGCATGGCGAGGAACGTCGCCTGCAGGATATTCAGCGCGTCGATTTCAATATGGTCCGCCCACCCGATTCCGAAGCACAGCGCCTCGCGCCGAATCACCACGCTCAGGCGTTCGCGCTCCGAGGCGGTCAGCTGCTTCGAGTCGGCGACGCCGTCGATCGGATGGCGCGCCCGCAGGATTACCGCCGCGGCCACCACGGGACCCGCGAGCGGACCGCGGCCGGCCTCATCGATGCCGGCAATGCGCCTCACGGGGCCGCCAGTGCGCGGCGCTCCGCGATCAGCGTCATGATGGCTTGGGCGGCACGGCTGCCGGCATTGCGGCGCAGCTCCGCATGGATGCTCTCGAAACTGCGTTCCAGCGCGTTGCGCCGCTCGGCATTGTCAAGCCACATCAGGAGCTCCGCACCGATAGACTCCGGAACGATGTCGTTTTGAAAATACTCGCCGACGAGGCGCCGATCCGCAAGTAGATTTGGCTGCGAAAAAAACCTGGATTTGACCAGTTTCGTGTGCCGCAGAATCCAAGCCGTCAGCGCACCCATGCGATAAATCACCACCATAGGCCGCTTGCATAAAGCGGTTTCGAGGGTAGCGGTGCCCGAGGCCACCAGCACCACGTCCGCCGCTATGAGCACCGCCTGCGCCTGGCCTTCGAACATGCGCACTTCGATATCGGGCGCCTCGCGCTCGAGTGCCGCGGCGAAGATTTCCCGCGTCGCGCTGTTGGCCGGCGGCGAGATGAACAGCAGGCCCGGGCGCTCGCCGTGCATCCAACGCGCCGTGGCGGCCAGGTCGGATGCCAGCCGCGTGACTTCGCCGCGGCGGCTGCCGGGCAGCAGCGCCACCACCGAGGCCCCCGCGGGCAATCCGAGCGCGGCGCGCGCGGCGCCCCGGTCGACGTTCAGGGGTATGGCGTCCGCCAGCGGGTGCCCGACGAATTCCGCGCGAGTGCCATGTTCATCATAGAAGCGCTTCTCGAACGGCAGCAGGCACAGCACCAGGTCAACCGCAGCGCCGATCGTGCGCACGCGACCTTGGCGCCAAGCCCACACTTGCGGGCTGACGTACTGCACCGTGGGTATTCCCGCCGCGCGCAGGCTGCGCGCCAGGCGCAAATTGGTATCCGGCGCGTCGATGCCGACGAACACGTCGGGGCGTTCGCTCAAGAACATGCGGCGAATGCGCGATAGCAACTTCAGCAGCCGCGGCAAATGGGTCAGCACCTCGAAGAGTCCCATCACCGCGAAAGACTCTGCCGGTTCCCAGCAGCGGCATCCCGCCGCCTGCATCTTGGGCCCCGCCACGCCGAAGAATTGCGCATCGGGCGCCGAGCGCCGCAGCGCTTCGATCAGATCGGCCCCGAGGGTATCGCCCGACGCCTCTCCGGCCACCAGGCCAACTCGCAGGGGCAGCGAAGCTTCCATCAGGCTCCTAACGAACGATGCTGCGTGTACTACGCTTGATGAAATCCACGAAGAGACGAATTTCCGGCTGCGCCGCCGCCGCCTCTTCCAACCGATCCATCGCCGTCTGCAGCTTGAGGCCCGAGCGGTACAGCAGCCGGTAGGCGCGGCGGATGTTCAGGACCTGCTCCGGTGTGAAACCGCGGCGTTGCAGGCCCACGGTATTGACGCTATGCGGTTGCGCCGGCTGGCCCACCGCCAAGATATAGGGCGGTACATCGCGCGTCACCGCCGCATTGTTGCCGATGAAGCTGTAGGCACCGATCTTGGTGTGCTGGTGCACTGCCGATAATCCGCCCAGACTCACCCAGTCGCCGATCTCCACGTGACCGCCGAGCGTCGCGACGTTCGACAGGACGATGTTGTCCCCGAGAGTGCAGTCGTGCCCGACATGCGAATACGACATGAGCAGATTGTCGTTGCCGATCTCGGTCACGCCGCGATCGAGAACCGTGCCGCGGTTCACCGTGCAGAACTCGCGGAACACATTGCGGTCGCCGATGTGCAGGCGCGTCGGCTCACCATTGTATTTCTTGTCCTGCGGCGCTTCGCCCAGGGATGCGAACTGGAAAATCTTGTTGTCTTTGCCGATCTGGGTGGGGCCATTGATGACGGCATGCGGGCCGATCCACGTGCCCGAGTCGATGCTGACCCCCGCGCCGATGATGCTGAACGGACCGATGTGGACGTCCGCCGCCACCTGCGCCTGCGGCGACACTACCGCCCGCGGATCGATCATTTCAAGCCTCTCCCTCGGGCTTGGCGGACTTGACCTCCGGCGCGACCATCATCTCGGCGGACGCCACTTCCTTGCCATCGACCTCGGCCACACCGTCGAACTTCCAGATGCCCTTGAACGCGCGCCGGAAATGCACCTTCAGGATCAGTTGATCGCCGGGCTCGACCGGTTTGCGAAAACGCGCGTTGTCGATGGCGACGAAGTAGAACCGGGCGTTTTCGTCCGGAACCACGCTCACGGTCTTGAATGCCAACACGCCGGCGGCTTGCGCGAGTGCCTCGATGATGAGCACGCCGGGCATGACAGGCCGCGTCGGAAAGTGACCTTGGAAAAACGGTTCGTTGAACGTGACGTTCTTCAGCGCCACAACGTGCTTTCCCGCCTCGCATTCCAGGACACGGTCCACGAGCAACATGGGATACCGATGCGGGAGCTGCCGCATGATGGCCGCGATGTCCAGCTTCTCCGATGACATCAGCGCTCCTTGTCCGCCAGACGCCGCAAATGCGCAACCATGCGCCGCCAGCGGCGCGCCTCCACCGCGGGCATGCCGCTCGAGTAGGTGCCGGCGCTGTGAATCGAGGCGCTCACCAGGGTGCAGCCGGTCACCCGCACGTCGTCGGCGATATTCAAGTGGCCGGCGAACCCGACCATGCCGCCAATCAGGCAGCGCTGTCCGATGACGGTACTGCCCGATATCCCCGTGCATGCGGCGATCGCGCTATGCGCGCCGATGACCACGTTGTGCCCTACCTGAATCTGGTTGTCCAATTTCACCCCGTTCTCCACCACGGTATCATCAATGGCGCCCCGATCGATGGTGGTGTTCGCGCCGATCTCCACATCATCGCCGATTCGCACGCTGCCGACCTGCGGAACTTTCGCCCAGGTGCCGCCGTCGGGCGCGAAGCCAAAGCCATCGGCACCGACTACAGCACCGGCATGCAGAATGCAACGCTCCCCGATGCTCACCCCCGCGTACAGATTCACCCGCGAGGTCAGCTGCGAGTCCGCCCCGATGCGCACCCCACGCTGCACGATGCACCCGGGACCGATCCGTACCCGCTCGCCGATCTCGGCATCCTCCTCGATGACGCACAGCGGACCGATGCTCGCGGAGGCCGCCACGCGCGCTGCGGCGGCGACCACCGCGGAGGCGTGGATACCGGGCTGCACCGCAGGTTCCGGATGAATCAGCGCGGCGATGCGTGAATAGGCCAGGTAGGGGTTGGGATCGATGAGCGCGGCCACCGGACAGTCGGCAGCGTCGGCCTCGGCCAGCAGCACGGCCGTGGCTCTCGTTGCCGCGAGCTGGCGCCGGTAGCGCGAGTTGGCGAGAAAGCTCAAGGAGCCGGCCCGCGCGTGTCCCAAGGTCGCCACGCTGTCCACCTTCAGACCGGGTTCGCCTTTGAGCTTGAGCCCAAAACGCACCGCCAATTCCCCGAGGCTCAGTTCAACCCGCACCGCTCCCTCCTCAGCAGCCCTCCATGGGCGCCGCCTTATTTGGAGCCGGGCTTCGGAGCTGGTGCTGCGGCCGCGGGCGCCGCCGACGGTAATTTAACGGGTTTGGTCTTCAGCACTTCCAAGACCTGCGCGGTGATGTCGAACGCAGGCTTGACATAAATGACGCTTTCCCCGACCACCAAGTCGAAACCTTGGGCGGCCGAATAGGTGTTGATTTCCGCAACCAAGAAACGCTGAATCTTGCCAAGTTCCTCGTTGCGGCGGGTGGAGACATCGTCCTGGAATTCGCCGGCCTTGCGCGAAAATTCGCGCTGCTCATCGCGCGCCGTCTTCTCCGCCTTGATGCGGTCGGCTTCGGCCATGACGGCGCCTTCCTTCTGCATCTTCTCTTCGCGCGACTTCAGATCGTTCTGCATCGTCACCAGCTCGCGGCGGCGCGGCGCGAATTCATTCTCGAGGTCCTGCATCGCGCTCTTGGTCTGCGGTGCCTCTTCCAAGAGACGCTGAAAATTGACGACGCCAATCTTGATTTCGGCATGCGCCGCCTGGGCTCCCATGAAACCGCACACGAGCAAACTCGACAACGTGAGACCGCGAAGGTAATTCGACATGTTGACTTTAAGACCTCAAATTAGCGTCAAAACGCTTGACCGATGGAGAATTGAAAACGCTCTGTTTCGTCGTTGAATCTGACCGTGTTTCCGACAAACGCATTCAAAGGGATGCCGTACGAAAAGCGGAACAGGCCCAGTGGTGCAAGCCATTGTACTGCAATGCCTGTTGATCTCTTAAGATTATCGAAGCCGAAATGATAGGTGACGGGGGTTATGTCGTCCACCCCCAGGAATTTGATCTTGTCGCCGGTCTGAAAAACGTTGCCCATGTCGTAGAACCAGCTTATACGGGCGGCGTTCTTCCACTTTTCGGGCTCGGGGAAAATCAACTCCGCTCGCGTCACCACCCGCAGGTTTCCACCGTAGGGATTGCCCTCGCCGATATTGTCGCGGGGACCCAGGCGGCTCTCGCGATAGCCGCGCACGCTGTCCGGTCCGCCCGCGAAGTAATTCAAGTATGGCGGCAGCGAGGTGGTTTTGCCGATGGCCTCGCCGTAATCTATTTGTTGCTGCAGCGAAACAACCCACTTGCGCCATAGCGGGATGTATTTGACGAATTCGAAATTCGTTTGGTAGTAGCGCACATCGCTCAGCGGCAGCGCGTAGCGGGCCGACAAGGTTATGCGCATGCCGCGGTCGGGGAACAGCGCTCGATTGCGGCCATCGTACGACCAGCCGCCCGTCAGCTCGTACGTGTAGAAGTCGGTCCCGTACACCGTGTAGGGATTGTCCAAGGAGTTGAGGACGCCGTCGCCGTTGGTGTCCAGCAAGTCGCGCTCAAACGTATGGCCGTTGTTCTTGACCCAGGAGACTGCCTGCTGCGAGCTGTAGCCCTGCGAGACGACAAGATTGTTCTTGTTGGCCGACGTGCCAACGGTCAAGTATTGATATTCGGTGATCGGATACGACCACTGAATGGCGCCCGTGATCTGTTTGGTGGAGAACGCCGAGGATGCCGCCACGAACTGCGTGACGTCGCGATAGGTCAGCGACTCGGTACGCGCCACGCCGTCGATGGTCGTATACGGCTGCGTATTCGAGAACACGTAGCTCTTGCTGTACTTGCCCGCGTTGATTTCCAACGCGATGCGATCGCCGGTGCCCATGAAGTTGCTGTGAACGAAATTGCCGTTCAGGCTGAATTTCTGGGACTCCGAGTAACCGATGCCGCCGCCGAACTGCCCCGGCAAGCCTTCCTTGATGTTGTAGTCGACATCGACGAGGTCCGCGCTGCCGGCAACCGGCTTGTTCTCGAACTCGACCTTTTCCACGTACGGCAATCGTTGTATGCGCTCCTTCGAGCGCTCGATCGCGGAATTGGACAGCCAACCGCCCTCGAGCTGGCGCATTTCGCGGCGCAGGGTTTCATCGTTGATCGCGGTGATGTTGTTGAAGTTGATGTGGCGCACGTAGACGCGGTTGCCGGGCTCGATGAAGAAGGTGATTGCCACGGTCTTCTTGTCGTTGTCCGGGGTCGGCACCGGGTCGATCTTGGCGAACGCGTAGCCATCGGCGCCGAGCCGGTAGCTCATGAGTTCCTGCGAGCTGGTGACCGCCTTGCGCGAATAGGTGTCGCCCGGCTTGATGAGCAGCAGCTTGCGCAGCTCCGCCTCGGGTACCACCATGGTGCCGGCGAGCTTGATGTCGGAGATCTTGAAGACATCGCCCTCGGTGACGTTCACCGTGATGTACATGTCGTCTTTTTCGGGCGCGATGGTGACCTGGGTCGATTCGATCTGGAAATTCGCGTAGCCGCGGTCCATGTAGTAGGAGCGCAGTTTTTCCAAATCGCCGGTCAGCGATTCGCGCGAGTAGCGGTCATCCTGCTTGTACCAGGACAGCCAGTTCGGCGTCTTCAGCTCGAAGCTGTCGAGCACGTCCTTTTCCTTGAAACGCGTGTTGCCGACGAGATTTATCTGCTCGATCTTCGCGCGCTTGCCTTCCTTGATGTCGACGACGATGTCGACCTTGTTGCCGGGCAGATCGGTGATCTTCGTATCGACGCGCACCGCGTACTTGCCGCGGCTGAAGTATTGATCGGTCAGGTATTGCTTCACCTCGTCCAGGACCGAACGGTCGAAGGTCTTGCCGGTCGCCAGGCCGACGTTGCGCAGGCTCTTCTGCAGATCCTCGGTCTTGATGTCCTTGTTGCCCTTGATCTCGAATTTCGCGATGGAGGGACGCTCCACCACGACCACGAGCAGGATATTGCCGTCGCGCCGCAGCTCGACGTCGCGGAAGAAGCCCGTCGCATACAGCGCGCGCATCGCCTCGCCGATGCGTTGCCCGTCGAGATGATCGCCGATGTTCACGGGCAGATAGTTGAATACCGTGCCTTCGGAGATGCGCTGCAGGCCTTCGATGCGGATGTCGCCGACCGTGAAGTTCTCTTGTACGGCCTGCGCATGCACGGCCGTATATGCGGGTTGGATGGCCAGCGCCACCAACATCCCTGCGCGAAAGTCAAACCGCACGAAGAAACCGGAGCCTGTATCCGTGGACGGTGCTCGCGGGCCGCCGCGAAGGTGTCGGCGCAACTTTCTGATAGATCATGATTTCCCGTTAGTTCAAATGTCTTGAGATATCGTTATAAAAGGCAAGACTCATCAAGACTACCAAAAGCGCGATCCCGACTTGCTGTCCAAATAACTGAGCGCGCTCCGACAACGGACTTCCCTTGACCGCCTCGACCATCTGATACACCACCTGGCCGCCGTCCAACAACGGTACCGGCATCAAATTCAACACTCCCAAGCTGACGGAGATGATCGCCAGGAACGCAAGATACGCGGTCAAGCCAAGGTAGGCGCTGATGCCCGCAAACTCGGCAATGCTGACGACGCCGCTGATGTTCTTCGGCGAGACCTGGCCGGTGACGATGCGCCAGAGCATCTGCACCGTGAGCGCGGACATTTCCCAGGTCTTTTGCACGCCCAGCCCAAGCGCCTCGACCGGACCCGAGCGGCGCGTCTCGACCAGCCCCGGCGGCCAGCTCTGCGCCCCCTCCTCGATCATGATCCCCAAGCGCCCGATCGGCCTGCCGCCCTCAATGACGCGCGGCACAGCCGCCACGATGTGCGTACGCTTGCCGCCGCGCTCGACTTCGATCGAGAGCTCGCGTCCCGCGGCGGCGCTCACCATGCCGATGAAGTCCGCGCGGTTGACCACCGGCTGCCCGTCCACGGTCAAGAGCCGATCGCCGACGCGCAGGCCGGCCTTCGCGCCGGCACTGTCGCTCGGCGCCTCGTGCACCAGCGTGTTGGCGGTCCACGTGGACAGATCTATCCCTAAGCCGGGCAGTAATCTACCGGGCTCGGTCAAGGCGCGCCGATCGTCGCGCACCCGCAGCGTCAGGGCACGCTCCTGTCCGTCGCGGCGCACGCTCAAGGGGATGACGCCATCGTCGCCGAAGCGGCGCATGAGCGCGATCTGCAGCTCCTCGGTGTCGCTCACGGCACGATCGCCGACCCGCGTGATCTCATCGCCGCGCTTGAGGCCTGCGATTGCCGCCGGGCTGTCCAGGCGCACCTGGCCCACCACCGGTTTGACGATCTCCGTGCCGACCATGGCCAGGGCTGCATACACCAACGAGGCGAACAACAAATTCATCGCGGGTCCGGCCAGCAGCACGGCAACGCGCTGCACTACCGGGCGGCGCGTAAAGGAGCGATGCAGTTCGCCCGCCGCAACCTCGCCTTCACGCTCGTCCAGCAGCTTCACATAGCCGCCGAGCGGAATGGCAGCCAGGCAATACTCGGTGCGGTCCGCGTCCTTGCCGATACGCGTCAGCAGCGGCTTGCCGAAACCGATGCTGAAGCGCAGCACCTTGAAGCCGAGCTTCTTGGCGACCCAGTAATGGCCGAACTCATGCACGGCCACCAGGATGCTGATCGCCACCAAGAACGCCGCGAGAAAAACCACATACTTCATGCGAAGGCTCCGGAGCCAAGTTCGATCAAGGAAGCAGCCATGCGTCGCGATGCGGCGTCGGCGTCCAATACATCGCTCAGTGCCTTGACCGGGGACGAATCAAGCCGCTGGAGCACCTTGTCAATGACCGTTGAAATACCTACAAAGTTCAAGCGTCCGTCAAGAAAAGCCTGCACGGCCACCTCATTCGCTGCGTTCAACACCGTCGGCGCGGTGCCGCCGGCGCGCGCGGCAGCCCGCGCCAGCATGAGGCTGGGGAATCTAACATGGTCGGGGGGCTCGAATGCGAGCTGCGCGATGGCGATGAGATCCAGGGAAGCGACGCCCGAAGCGATGCGCTCGGGCCATGCCAGCGCCTGCGCAATGGGCGTGCGCATGTCGGGCGCACCGAGCTGCGCCAGTACCGAGCCGTCGGCGTACTGCACCAGAGAATGCACCACACTTTGCGGGTGCACCACGACGTCCACCTGCGATTCAGGAAGGTTGAACAGCAGCGTTGCCTCGATGACCTCCAAGCCCTTGTTCATGAGCGTCGCCGAGTCCACCGAGATTTTTCGGCCCATCTGCCATTTCGGGTGGGCGCATGCCTGGTCGGGCGTGGCCTGCGCCATGGTGGCCGCATCGGTACGGCGAAACGGTCCGCCCGACGCGGTGAGAATGAGGCGGGTCACTCCGCGGGCCGGCTCACCCGGCAAATAGGCTGCGGGCATACACTGAAAAATGGCATTGTGCTCGCTGTCGATCGGAATCAGTTCGGTGCGGGCGCGGCGCACTTCGTCCATCAACAGCCGCCCGGTCATGACCAGTGCCTCCTTGTTGGCGAGCAGCACCCGTTTCCCGGCTCGCACCGCCGACAAGGTCGGCAGCAGGCCGGCCGCGCCGACGATGGCCGCCATGACCATGCGCACGTTGCCGGCGGCGACGGCTTCGGCGAGCGCTTGTTCGCCGCATTCCACCCGGGTCGTGGAACCGCAATCGCGCAGCGCCCGCTGTGCATTCGCTGCCGCCTCGCGGTCGACCAGCACCACCGTATCCGGCCTGAAGGTCTTGGCCTGCTCGACGATGGTCTCCCAGCTGCGCTGGGCCCCCAACATGGCCACCTTGAAGCGCTCCGGATGCAGAGCCATCACCGCCAATGTGCTGCGCCCAATGCTGCCCGTCGAACCCAAGATCGCCACGCCGAGCGGCTCGCTCATGGAATCACCCCGGAACCGAACAGGGCGAGCGCATATAGCGGCGCCGCGGCGGTGACGCTGTCGAGGCGGTCCATGAGGCCGCCGTGGCCGGGCAGCAGCGTGCCGCTGTCCTTGAGCGACGCGGCGCGCTTGAACATGCTTTCGGTCAGATCGCCGACGATGGAGAAAATGCCGACGCCGCAGCCGAACGCCAGGGCGAAGAGCACGGGCAGCGAGAAATATACGGCCCCGGCCCAGGCCACGAGACACACCATGATGAGTCCGCCCGCCGCTCCTTCCCAAGTTTTGCCGGGACTGACGCGCGGCGCCAGCTTGCGCCTGCCGAAGCGTCTGCCGGCGAAATACGCGCCTATGTCGGCCGCGCACACCATCAGCGCCAGCCACAATACGACTTGCGGGCCGCGTGCGAAACCACCCGTGCTCGCCACCAGGTGCGCAAGGGCTGCGAATGCCGGCGCCAGCACCGCCACCCCGCACAAGAGCGCCAGCACCGGTTGATGGCGCTCCGGCGCGAGCGACAGCCAGAGAAAGGCGATCACCCACCATGCGCACGCCGCGGCCAGCAGCACGATCAGATGCGAAGTGCGGCCGGTCCAGACCCAGGCGGCCCAGAGGATGGCGGCCATCGCGCCTGTATAGAGCGCTCGGGCCGCGGGCAAGGTCAGCGCGCCGAAACCGGCCCATTCCCAAGCCGCCAGCGCGAACACCACGCCGAACGCCAATACCGCCCACGGCCGCGGCAATAGGAACAAGCCCAGCAGCAGCAGCATGCCGAGAATCGAGCCGGTGACTATTCGCGTCCTGAGCATGCCGTCAAGCACCCGCTTTCGCGCTGACCTGTGCCGAAGTCTTGCCGAAGCGGCGTTCGCGCTGCGCGTACTGGCTGAAGGCGGCGTCCAGATGCGCGGCCGAGAACTCCGGCCACAGCACCTCCGTAAAATACAATTCCGTGTACGCCAGGTTCCACAACAGAAAGTTGCTGATGCGCTGCTCGCCGCCCGTTCTGATCATCAAATCGGGATCGGGAATGCCGGCCAGCGCCAAACCGGCGCCCAAGAGTTCCTCCGAGATGTCCGCCGCCTTGAGCTCGCCCGCCGCCGCGCGTTCAGCGAGCGCGCGGCACGCCTGGACAATGTCCCAGCGGCCGCCGTATGCCACCGCCACCATGAGCTGCAGCCCGTTGTTGCGCGCGGTGAGCGCTTCGGCATCCTCCATGCGCCGCACCAGCTCGAGGCCCAGCGATGTACGGTCGCCGATGAATTGCAGCCGCACCTCGCTTCGGTGCAGATCCTCGACTTCGCGCACCAGCGCGTCCAGGAACAATCCCATGAGCATTCCGACTTCGTCGGGCGGACGCCGAAAATTCTCGCTGCTGAAGGCGAACAGAGTGAGATAGCGCACCTTGCGCTCGCCGCACAATTCGACGATCTTGCGCACCACCTTGATGCTGTATCGGTGACCAGCGATGCGCGGCAGGCCGCGAGATCGCGCCCATCGACCGTTGCCGTCCATGATGATTGCGACATGCTGCGGCGAATCGGCCATGGGCATTGCGGTAGTTGCGGGTCTCGAGCTTCAGACCTGCAGCAGCTCCTTTTCCTTCTCCGCCATGGCGTGGTCGATGTCGGCGACGTGTTTGTCCGTGAGCTTCTGCACCTCGTCCTGGGCGCGCCGGTCATCGTCCTGCGCGATCAGCTTTTCCTTGAGCATTTCCTTGAGCTCGTTCATGACCTCGCGGCGCACGCCGCGCACCGCCACGCGTGCATTCTCAGCCTCCGCCTTCACGACCTTGATGATATCGCGGCGCCGCTCCTCGGTGAGCGCCGGCATGTTGATGCGAATGATCTGGCCGGCGGTGTTGGGATTCAACCCAAGGTCGGACTTGTAGATCGCCTTCTCGATCACCGGCACCATGGCTTTCTCCCACGGGGTCACCGTCAGCGTGCGCGCATCCTCGGTGGCGATGTTGGCCACCTGGTTCAGCGGCATTTCCGAACCGTAGTAGTCCACCTTGATGTGTTCGATGAGGCTGGTGTGCGCGCGTCCGGTGCGCAGCTTCTTCAGCTGATCCTTGAATGCCGTAACGCACTTCTGCATGCGCTGCACTGCGTCTTTCTTCAGGTCATCGAGCATGATCCCCCCAACTTCAAGCTTCAGCCGAAACGACGGTACCGACATCCTCGCCCATGACGATACGCATCAAATCGCCCGCATGGAACAAATTGAAGACCTGCAGCGGCAAATTATTTTCCCGGCACATGACGATCGCGGTGGCATCCATGACGTTCAGACGGTCGTTGAGAACCTTGTCGAAGCTCAGGCGCGCATAGCGCTTGGCGTTCGGGTTCTTCACCGGATCGGAATCATAGATGCCGTTGACCTTGGTGGCCTTCAGCAGAATGTCGGCATTGATCTCGATGGCCCGCAGGCTCGCGGCGGTATCGGTCGTGAAGAAGGGATTGCCGGTGCCCGCGCCGAATATCACCACGCGGCCCTTCTCCAGGTGGCGGACCGCGCGGCGGCGGATGTAGTCCTCGCACACTTCGTTGATGCGCAGCGCCGACATCACGCGCGCGTAGGTACCCAGGCCCTCCAGGGCGTCCTGCATGGCGAGCGCGTTGATCACGGTCGCCAGCATGCCCATGTGGTCCGCGGTCACCCGGTCCATGCCGGCGCGCGCCAAGCCTGCGCCGCGAAAGATGTTGCCCCCGCCCAGCACGACGGCGACCTGCACGCCCATCTGTACCAGATCACGAATCTCGCCCGCGATGCGCTTCAGGATGATGGGATCGATGCCGTAGTCCTCGGCTCCCAGCAACGCCTCTCCGGACAGCTTGACCAGGATTCTCCGATAGCGGGCGGTGGGGGCGGGAGTGGTCATACCGGCGCGGCGCTCCTAAATAGTTGCATCATTTCTGCGTCGCCTTCACCTGGGCCATGACTTCGCCCACGAAGTCATCCTGCTTCTTCTCGATCCCCAAGCCCACCTCGTAGCGCACGAATTGCAGCACCTTGGCGCCGGACTTCTTCAGCAGCTTCTCGACGGTAAGGTCTTCGTCCTTGACGAACGGCTGGCCCAGCAGGGTCATTTCGGCCAGATACTTGCGCAGCCGTCCCTCGACCATCTTGGCGATGATCTCGGGCGGCTTCTTCTCACCCTTGGTCTGCTCGGTCAGGATGGCGCGCTCCTTCTCGAGCACATCGGCCGGCACGTCGGACGCATCGATGTAGGTGGGATTCACCGCCGCCACGTGCATGGCCAGATCGCGTGCCAGCGCTTCGTCGCCGCCTTGAATGGCGACCAGCGCGCCGATACGCCCGCCATGGATATACGCGCCCAACGGGCCGGTGGCTGCGATGCGCACGAAACGGCGCACCGCAATGTTCTCGCCGATCTTGGCGATCAGCGCGCGGCGGCGTTCATCGAGCGTGGCGCCGCCCTGGTGCGCCGCCAGCAGCCCGTCCAGTCCCGAGGGTGCTGCTTCCAGCGCGGCGTTCGCCGCGGCACGCGCGAACTCCTGAAATTCATCGCCGCGCGCGACGAAATCGGTTTCACAATTCACCTCGACCATGACCGCAGCATCGGCGCTGCGCTGCACCGCCACCGTGCCTTCCGCCGCAACCCGAGTCGCCTTCTTGTCGGCTTTGGCAAGGCCGCTCTTGCGCATGAGCTCGGCGGCGGCATCCAGATTACCCTGGGTCTCCACCAACGCCTTCTTGCACTCCATCATGCCCGCGCCGGTGCGCTCGCGAAGCTGTTTGACCGTATCTGCCGTTATGTTCATCGGTGCATCCAAACCGCCGCCGAAGGCGATCCACTAGCTAAGTCTTTGCGAAACGTGTGCGGACGCCGCGGGATTGCCGCTCGCCCGACCCGCACCCTTAAAGGTTGTTCCTAGGCGCCGCGCCGCGGCGGGCCGCTGCGTCCGGCCGGTCGGCGGCGCGGAGCGCTGGCAGGGCGCACTTCGGCGGGCGGTGTATCCGGGGCATCCACATCCTCGGTTTCGACCTCGTCGAGCGAGGCGGCCACGGCGGCAACACTCGGCACCACCGTGACCGGCACCTTGCGGCGCGGCGGCGGCTTGCGTTGTCCGCCTCGCACCGGGGGCGCGGAACGCCGGCCGCCGGCTGCACGCTTCTTTGGGTTGCCCTCTTCATCCAGTTCGACGAACTCGTCCTCGCTGACGGGAACCTCGGGCAGCGAAGCCTTGCCCTCCAGTACCGAGTCGGCAACGCCGCCCGCGTACAACAGAATGGCGCGCATGGCATCATCGTTGCCGGGTATGACATAGTCGATCCCGTCCGGAGAGCAGTTGGTGTCGACCACCGCCACCACTGGAATGCCGAGCTTTTTGGCCTCGTGGACCGCGATCTGCTCATGCCCCACGTCGATGACGAAAAGCGCATCGGGCAGCGCGGTCATGTCGCGAATTCCGCCGAGACTGCGCAGCAGCTTGTCCATCTCCCGCCGCAGCATCTGGGCCTCTTTCTTGCCGCGCCGGTCGAGCGCGCCGCTCTGCGCCATCTCGTCAAGTTCGTTCAGCCGCTTGATGGACTGGCGAATGGTCTTGAAATTGGTGAGCATGCCCCCCAACCAACGCTGGTTGACGTAGGGCATGGAGCAGCGGGCGGCCTCCTTCTGCACGGCATCGCGCGCGGAGCGCTTGGTGCCGACGAACAGCACTTTGCCGCCTTCCGCGGCGACGCTCTTGATGAAGGTCGCAGCTTGGCTGTACAGCGGCTGGGTCTTCTCCAGATTGATGATATGGATCTTGTTGCGCTCGCCGAAGATGAAGGGAGCCATCTTCGGGTTCCAGAAGCGGGTTTGGTGTCCAAAATGGACGCCCGCTTCCAGCATCTGTCGCATGGACACGCTGGTCATAAAATGCTCCTGGTCAGGTTGAGCCTCCGCGTATCCCAAACGGCAACCCGGGTTTGCCGGGCACCTGACCGCCTGTGACGATACGCGTGCGGGGTTGTTAAAAATAGCCGCGCTTTATACCATGAAGGCCTGTAGGAAACAAAGTCTGACGTTTCAATGACCGTGACCATCAAAACCGCCGAGGAGCAGCAGAAAATGCGGGCCGCCGGCCGGCTTGCGGCCAGTGTGCTGGACATGATCGAGCCCTTCGTGGTGCCGGGCACCACCACCGACGAGCTCGACAAACGCTGCCATGACTTCATCGTCGAGGAGCTCCAGTCGATTCCGGCCAACCTGAACTACCGCGGCTTTCCGAAGACGATCTGCACCTCCGTCAACCATGTGGTATGTCACGGCATCCCCGGCGATAAGCGGCTCAAAAATGGCGATATCGTCAACATCGACGTTACGGTGATCCGCGACGGCTTCCATGGCGATACCAGCCGCATGTACTTCGTCGGCCAGACCGCCGTGCTGGCGCGGCGGCTCACGCAAATCTGCCATGAGGCCATGTGGCGCGGCATCCGCATCGTCAAACCGGGCGCCCGCTTGGGCGATATCGGCCATGCCATCCAGAGTTTCGCCGAGAGCAACAACTTCTCGGTGGTGCGCGAGTACTGCGGCCATGGCATCGGCCGTATCTACCATGAGGATCCTCAGGTGCTGCACTACGGCAAGCCCGGCACGGGGATGGAGTTGCTGACCGGCATGACCTTCACCATCGAACCGATGATCAATGCAGGGCGGCGCGACGTGAGGCTGCTGCCCGATGGCTGGACGGTCGTGACGAAGGATCAATCGCTGTCCGCGCAATGGGAACACACCATCCTGGTCACCGACTCAGGGTTCGAGGTTTTGACCCTAAGCGCGAGCGCGACGGTGTCCGCCGCGGCAGCCTCTTGAACGCGCACGGCAAGTTTCTCGATCAAAACGTCGACTGGACCTATTTGGAGGCCGTTCCGCAGGCCTTGAGCGACGGCCAGTTCTCTCCTCTGGTGTTCCGCCAGGTCTTGGATCGCGGTTCCGAGCTGCTGAAGGACCGCTTCGTCGCGGATGAAGCGATCGAATACCTGGTGCGCGATCGCGCGCAGCTGGTCGATGTGGCGCTGCGCGCCGCCTGGGTGCGCCATGCCGGCAAGTTCGCGGACGATCTGGCGCTGGTGGCGGTCGGCGGCTACGGGCGCGGCGAGCTGCATCCGAGTTCCGACATCGACATCATGGTGCTGTTGCCGAAGAGCGATTCGGCGGACTGGCAGCCGGACATCGAGCGCTTCCTGACCTTCTTGTGGGACATCGGCCTCGAGGTCGGGCATAGCGTGCGCTCCATCGACGACTGCCAGCGCGAGAGCCTCGCCGACATCAGCGTCGCGACCACCCTGTTCGAAGCGCGCCTCCTGGCCGGACCCGAGTCGCTGTTCGCGGGCATGCGCCGCGCGCTGGCCCCCGATCGGCTCTGGTCCTCCCAGGACTTCTTCGAAGCCAAGGTGCGGGAGCAGACCGAGCGCCATCATCGCTATTTCGACACGGCGTACAACCTCGAACCCAACGTCAAATCCAGCCCCGGCGGCCTGCGCGACATACAGACCATCGGCTGGGTTGCGAAGCGCCACTTCGGCACCGATACGCTCGATGAACTGGTGGCGCACGGCTTCCTGACGCGGGAGGAATTGCGCAACCTCAAAGCCGGCCAATCCTTCCTTTGGAAGGTGCGTTTTGGTCTGCACGTGCTGACCGGCCGGCGCGAGGACCGGCTGCTGTTCGATTATCAGATCAAGCTGGCGAAGCTGTTCGGCTACGAGGATGCGAGCTTCACGCTCGCCGTCGAGCAGCTGATGCAAAAGTACTACCGCACCGTGATGGATATCAGCCTCCTCAACGAAATGCTGCTGCAGCTGTTTCGCGAGGCCATCCTCACGCAAAGCGCCCCGCCGCTGCCGATCAACGCCCGCTTCCAGATTCGCAACGACTATCTGGAGGTCACGCATCCGGAGGTCTTCGCCCGTTATCCGTCCGCGCTGTTGGAAATGTTCGTGCTGCTGCAGCAGCACCCCGAACTGCACGGAGTGCGCGCGGAAACGATCCGGCTGATCGGCACGCACGTCTGGTTGATCGACGAGGAATTTCGCCAGAACCCGCGTCATCACCGGCTCTTCATGGAAATTCTCTGCGCGCCGGTCGGCGTGACGCACGAGCTGCGCCGCATGAACCTGTACGGCGTGCTGGGACGCTACATCCCTTCGTTCGGCCGGGTGGTCGGACGCATGCAGTACGATCTGTTTCACGCCTACACCGTCGACGCGCACACCCTGTTCGTGGTCAGCAATCTGCGGCGCATGGCCATGCCCAAGTTCAACGATGAATTGCCGGCGTTGAGCCAGATCATGCAATCGCTGCCGCGTCAGGAGCTCGCCTATCTGGCCGCGCTGTTCCACGACATCGCCAAGGGGCGCGGCGGCGATCATTCGGAACTGGGCGCGGTGGATGCCGAAGCGTTCTGCCTGGAACAGGGGTTGGGCCGCTACGAGGCGCGCCTGGTCGCCTGGCTGGTCAAGAACCATCTGATCCTGTCGATCACCTCGCAGAAGAAGGACATCAGCGATCCGGACATCATCCACGATTTCGCGCGGCGCGTCGGCGATCAGACGCACTTGGATTACTTGTACGTGCTGACCGTGGCCGACGTGCGCGGTACCAATCCGAAATTGTGGAACGCATGGAAAGCGCGGCTGTTCGAGGAGTTCTACGAGCGCACCAAGCGCGCGCTGCGCCGCGGACTCGAAACGCCCATCGATCAAGAGGAGCTGATTCGCGAGACCCAGGCCCAGGCGCGCGCCAAGATGCCCGACGTGCCCGATGCCCTCGTCGATCAGGTCTGGGCGCAATGGACCGAGACTTATTTTCTGCGCTATACGCCCGAGGAAATCGCCTGGCACACCACGTTGCTGGCGCCGCGCCACCCGCAGGACGATGCCTTGCTGGTGGCCATTCGGCAGCTGACGGATCGCGGCGGCACCGCCGTGCTCACGTATACGCCGCGGCGCCTGCGCAGCTTCGCGCGCAGCACCGCGGTACTCGATCAAATGGGCCTCAACGTCGTCGATGCGCGCCTCATCTCGAGCGCCAACGGCTTCAGTCTGGAGACCTATGTGGTGCTCGAGGACAACGGCACCGTGATCACCGACCCTGCACGCATTCAGGAGATCGAGCGCGGCCTGTGGCGCGCCCTGCGCTCCGCGGCAGACCTGCCGCTCACCGTGACGCGCCGCGCCCCGCGCCAGGTGCGCATGTTCACCACCCCCACGCAGGTGAACTTCAGCGTCGACAGCCGCAGCGAGCGCACGATCCTGGAGTTGATCGCGGCCGACCGGCCCGGCCTGTTGTCGGAGGTCGGCAAGGTGTTTCGCGCCGAGCGGGTCGCCATCAACGGCGCGAAAATCATGACCGTCGGCGAGCGCGCCGAGGACGTGTTCTACATCACCGGCGCGGACGGCGGCTTGCTGCCGCAGGAAACCTGCCGCCGCGTCGCCGACGCGCTGGTGCTTGCGCTCGATCGGCGCGATGTATCGAGGACCTGATGGGCGATGCGCATACGGCGCTGCGCGCCGCCATTGAGGCCGGCTACGAGTCGCGCGCGCAGCTCACGCCGAAGAGCACATCCCTCGAATTGCGGCGCGCCGTCGAGGAGACCATCGAACTGCTCGATTCGGGTGCGTTGCGCGTCGCGCAGCGCGACGCGCACGGCTGGCGCGTCAATG
>Ga0302325_10010835_pt1 | contig 19698 bp, 21 predicted proteins | sample Palsa_T0_2_FD_201948 | JGI IMG/M metagenome (GOLD analysis project Ga0302325, IMG submission 201948) | Peat permafrost microbial communities from Stordalen Mire near Abisko, Sweden - Palsa_T0_2 | ecosystem: Environmental > Terrestrial > Soil > Palsa > Peat permafrost | place: Sweden: Abisko...
GCGCCAATCGATTAAGATTAAGATTAAGATTAGGAGAAGAACCCAAAAAACCGCACCCCCTCCGCCGCGCATCGCCAATTTTTGCGCTTGATAACCTGGCCGTCCGCGCTCCAATCTTGTGCGCACCAAGACTTATGCCGTCAACTAAACGTGTTCAGGCCGCATATAAACCGGCCCGCGATGCTTTTGCCGCCCTGGGCGTCGATACCGAAAACGCCATGCGTCGGCTGGCCCGCATTCCGATTTCCCTCCACTGCTGGCAGGGTGATGACGTGGGCGGATTCGAGAACGCCGGCGGCGAACTGGGCGGCGGTCTGGCGGTGACGGGTAATTATCCGGGCAAAGCGCGCACGCCGGAGGAATTGCGGGCCGATTTGGAGAAAACTTACTCGCTGGTGCCGGGGATACATCGGCTCAACCTGCACGCCTTTTATGCCGAGACCGGCGGCAAACGGGTGGAGCGCAACGCCTTGGACGCCTCCCATTTCAAGAATTGGATCGCCTGGGCCAAGTCGCGGAAATTGGGCCTGGATTTCAACCCGACTTTCTTTTCACATCCCAAGGCCGCCGATGGTTTCACTCTTTCCCATCGCGACAAGGCGGTGCGCCAGTTTTGGATCGAGCACGGCATCGCCTGCCGCAAAATCGGCGCGGCCATGGGCCAGGCGCTGGGCGCCACCTGCGTCACCAACGTGTGGATTCCCGACGGTTTCAAAGACACGCCCGTCGATCGTAAAGGCCCGCGCCAGCGTCTGGCGGAATCGCTCGACGCGGTTTTCGCCGAACCGCTCAATCCCAAATTCAACCTGGACGCGGTGGAACCGAAATTGTTCGGCCTCGGTTCGGAAAGTTACGTCGTCGGTTCGCATGAGTTTTATCTCGGTTACGCCGTGACTCGAAAAAAGCTGCTTTGCCTGGACGCGGGCCATTATCATCCGACCGAAACGATCGCGGATAAAATCTCGGCGGTGCTTTCGTCATTGGACGAGATTTTGCTGCATGTCAGCCGCGGCGTGCGCTGGGACAGCGACCATGTGGTCATCCTTTCCGACGAATTGGAGGCCATCGCGCAGGAGTTGGTGCGCGGTGATTTTCTGGGACGCGCGCATATCGGGCTGGATTATTTCGACGCGAGCATCAATCGGGTGGCGGCATGGACCATCGGGACGCGCTGCATGATCAAGGCGCTGTTGCTGGCGTTGTTGGAGCCGATTGGCACGTTGCGGAAACTGGAAAATGACGGCGATTTCACCTCGCGCCTGGCGTTGCTGGAAGAGGCCAAAACAATGCCGTTCGGAGCGGTGTGGGACGCCTACTGCGAGAGTCAGGGAGCGCCGGTCGGCGCCGCTTGGCTGCAGGAAGTCAAGCATTACGAAAAGGACGTGCTGTCAAAACGAAAATAATCAGACCGCAATTTATTCTATGAATCCATTTCTCGGAGTGTTTCTTCACTGGATGGGCGGCCTGGCCTCCGGCAGCTTTTATGTCCCCTACAAGGGCGTCAAGAAGTGGTCTTGGGAAACCTACTGGCTGGTGGGCGGCATTTTCTCGTGGATCATCTGCCCGTGGGCTTTCGCCTACTTCATGACCAACGATCTGATCGGAGTGCTGAAACAACAGAACTTCAGCACGCTGGCTTGGACGTATTGCTTCGGCGCGCTGTGGGGTTTTGGAGGACTGACTTATGGATTGACGATGCGCTATTTGGGATTGTCTCTGGGCACGGGCGTCGCGCTGGGGTACTGCGCGGCCTTTGGCACTTTGGTGCCGCCGATTTTCAAATGGCTCACACCTGAGTTCTCTGTGTTCGCGGGCAGTGCCAGCATAGTTGAAATCGCAAAATCCACATCAGGACAAGTGACGCTGGCGGGAGTGGGGGTTTGCATGATCGGCATTTGGATCGCGGCCTTGGCCGGTTATACGAAGGAAAAGCAGATGCCCGAAGAACAAAAGATCAAGTCGATCAAGGAGTTCGACTTTAAAAAAGGCATTTTGGTGGCCACCTTTTGCGGAATTATGAGCGCGTGCTTTGCGTTCGCCTTGCAGGCCGGCAAGCAGATCAGCGATGCCTCCAAAGCGGCTGGGACATCCGACATCTGGAGCGGCCTGCCTAAGCTGCCGGTTCTGTTGCTGGGAGGCTTTACCACCAATTTTATCTGGTGCGTCTATTTGAATCTCAAAAACCGGACGGGTTATCAATATCTGGCTTCCTATGCCCGCCCCGAACACGCTCAACACGGCGGCAGCGGTGGCGGCGAAAGCGGTTCCGTGGCGGAAGTGGTGACCTCCGTTGTTTCCCAGGATTTGAAAATTCCTGTGGCGAGCAATTACTTTTTCTCCATACTGGCGGGTTCAACCTGGTACTTTCAGTTTTTCTTTTACACGATGGGAGAGACGCAAATGGGAAGGTATAGCTTTGCCTCATGGACGCTGCACATGGCGAGCATCATTATTTTCGCGACAATGTGGGGCTGGATTTTCCATGAGTGGAAAGGCTCGAGCAGGAAGGCGCACTTGTTGATCGCGGGGGGCATTGGCACGCTGGTTATTTCAACCATCGTCATCGGCTACGGCACTTATTTGAAGTCCAAAAGTTAATGGGATGGAACTACGTCCGAAATTTTCAAGTTGCGATCAGCCCGCTCTTGTGTTACACACATGGCATGAGTGACACACTGACAGTCAGGATACCCGGACGCGAAAAAGATGTCTGGCAAAAAGTGGCGCGCGGGGTTGGTGAAGACTTGAGCGAGTTTGCCCGCAAGGCCGTGCGGCAGCGCGTCCAAGCCGTGCAGGCCGAACAGGGTTCGCCTTGGGATGATCTTCTCGGAAGCGTCAGCACAAATGCGCCACCCGCCACCAACGCGAATGTCCGCAAGGCGATGGGTTCCAAGCGGTCATGATCCACATTATGGACACGGGGCCACTGGTCGCCGCATTTCGCCGGCCTGGAGATAAGGACCCGTTTACACCGTGGGCGGCAAGGCTCATCCGGTCACTTCCTTATCCTCTATTTACCTGCGATGCAGTGTTGACGGAAGCGGCGCACTTCCTCTGTTCAGCGGTAAATCTACTAGAGGCGGTGGACAGGGGCTTATTGGTATCTAGGTTTGACACCCAAGCGGCCGCGCCGCGACTGCGCGTGTTGGTCAAGAAATATGCCGACCAACCCATGGACTTCGCCGACGCTTGCCTAGTGTACATGAGCGAGCAAACCAAGGATTGCAAAATTGTGACGATTGACCGATCTGATTTTACGGTCTATCGTCGGCATGGCCGGGAAGCCATCCCTCTCATGCTGCCCGATTAGAATGCCTTCCATTGTAAGAAACTATGAGTGTGGCTGATTTGCATGATCTCCAGCGTATTCCGGGGGTTGGCTCGCGACTTGGCTGATTTAGGGATGCGCCATGTCACCGATTTGCGTCGTCGCAACCCGGAGCGGCTTTATCAGAAGCTGTGCGAATTGCGCGGCCAGCCTATCGACCGTTGCGTGCTTTATGTCTTCCGGTGTGCCGTTTATTTTGCATCCAATTCCCGCCACGAAGCGAGCCTTCTCAAGTGGTGGAATTGGAAGGATGGCAAAACCGTGCGCCCAAAAAAGCCGTCACAGCGACTGGGCTTCACGCGCAGGCTTAATCCGTTGACGGCGTCCAATTTGCCATAGCGTCGGTGGAGGCTGGTGATATTGATGACGGGTTTTCCGTTGTCGATAGTCGTCCCTTTTCTTGAGTTTCGGATTGGGCGGCGGCCTTTTTGCGGTCGAAAAAGCGGATTCGTTCGTCAAGCAAATCACGCAAGACTTGGGGGCCGACTTGCATTTGGTGCGCCGTGACCACGGCTTCGTCGATACGGGCCACCAGCAGTTTGTGGCGGACTTGTATGGTGAGCGGGCTGTCATTTTCCTTGAGAAAGCATCCCTTGCCGGCGATGGTTTCAATCACGCCCAGGCTCTCCAACTCGGTGTAAGCCTTGGCCACGGTGTTGCGGTTGACACGCAATTCCCCGGCCAGCGGACGAATGGAAGGGAGCGCGTCCCCCGGACGCAAGGCCCCTGAGGCGGCGGCATAGCGGACTTGATCCACCAGTTGGAGATAAACCGGTTTGCCAGACTTAAAATCGAGTTGAAACATCATTGCTAACCGTCCTATGACGGAGGGACAGTAGTGCGAATATGAATAGTTGTCAAGTGGTAAGAATGGGGGAATCTGCTGGGCAGGATCTATGTTAAAGACCGCATGGAAAGCCCGAAGCCTACACAAAAAATTAGACGGCGCCTGATTGACACGCAATCCTCCTGCGTCCGGAAAAAGCCCTGCGCCTTCTCTCTCTTGACGGCAATCGCTGCACATGTTAAATGCCCGCTAGATGAATTCACATGGCAGAAATCTTTTGATCGGCGCAGTCGGATTTCTATGCGCTGTGGGAGCGGCGCGCGCGGCGGATTTTGCCTTTGGGGCGGATTTGTCGTTCTTGAAGCAGGCGGAAGATCAGGGCAAGATGTTTAGGGACGGCACCAACGCCATGCCCGGCCTCCAGATTTTCCACAACCATGGCTATAATTGGATCCGCCTGCGCGTTTTCGTCGAGCCGGTCGGGAAGAATCTGCCCAACGACCTGAAATATACCCTTGACATGGCGCAGGCGGCCAAGAAGCTCGGCTACAAGTTTCTGCTGGATTTTCATTACGCCAGCACGTGGGCCGACCCGGGCAAACAACCCACCCCCAAACAATGGGAAGCGATGTCCCATGCGGAACGAGTCGAAGCCGTTTTTGCCTATACCCGCGATACGATCGCGGCTTTCCGTGACGGCGGGGCGTTGCCGGATATGGTGCAAATCGGCAATGAGGTCGCCAACGGCATGTTGTGGCCGGACGGTCAACTCCCCGACCATTGGGACCACTTCGCAGCTTACGTCTATGCCGGCATCAACGGCGTGGATGCCGGCCGCGGCAACGGTCCGCGCCCGAAAATCATGATCCATGTCGATTTGGGCGGCCAGATGAAAAAGACCAAGTGGTTCTTTGACAAGTTGAATTCTTACGAGATTCCCTACGAGGTCATTGGCTTTTCCTACTACCCGCGCTGGCAGGGAACGCTGATGGATCTGCGCGAAAATCTCGCCTTCACGGCCCGCGAATATGCCAGGGACATCATCGTGGTGGAGACGGGATATAATTGGAGGCCGATCCCCGAAACGAGCGACCGCCCCCAACCCTTCCCCACCACTCCCGAAGGTCAGCGCGAATTCCTTGACGAAGTCACGCGCATCGTGATGGAAGTTCCGGAAGGACGCGGCAAGGGGGTTTTTTGGTGGGAACCGGCAGGCTCGCGCAATATCGACATGCGCTCTTTTTTTGATGAGGAAGGCAACTCGCTGCCAGTTCTGACCGTGTTTGACAAATACACACGGCCATCCCTGAAAAAGAAATAGGACGCGCCTGAAATCTCTGACGGAATATCTTTGGTTTGAATTGCCGGGCCGACGGGGGTTCGTGAACATCACCGGCACGGTGGCTGAATTGGTGCAAAAGAGCGGAGTGCGCGAGGGCCTTTGCCTGGTCAACGCCATGCACATATCCGCCTCGGTTTTCATCAACGACGACGAAGGAGGGCTGCACCATGATTATGAAGTGTGGCTGGAGAAATTGGCCCCTCACGAACCCATCAGCCAGTATCATCATAACCGCACCGGCGAGGATAATGCCGATGCCCACTTGAAACGCCAGATCATGGGCCGCGAAGTTGTCGTGGCCGTCACCAAGGGCAGATTGGATTTCGGCCCATGGGAACAAATATTCTACGGCGAATTCGATGGCGGACGGCGCAAGCGAGTGCTTGTAAAAATCATGGGCGAATGATGAAATTTTGTTGCAACGATGCAGCAAAGGTGCATAATCAAGTCCGTGATGCCACCGACGGCTAGAACGTTCATGCGCGCTGTTAAAAGCGGTGCAGGCGTTTTTTGCCTGGGCGCCTTCTTGATTGTCCAATTCATGGCGGCGGTGCCTGCCTTCCATGCGTGGTTCCATCACGATGCCGCCGATCCCAATCATGAGTGCGCGGTGACTTTGTTCCTGCATGGTCAAATTCATAGCGCGGCCACAGGAGTAGAAGCCGTAAAGTGTTCGCCTGTTCTTATTTCCCTCGCGCCGACGCGTAGCGCTGATTTCGTTTCCGCGGACGTACGGTTGCTCCCCGGCCGCGGTCCTCCTGCCTGACTCTTCGTTTAGTTTCCCGTTTGTAAAGTTAGATTGTTAGATTGACTCCCGGACGGCGCAACATTGTATTGCATCCGACAAACCGGGAGAATGGAAAGAGCCTTAAGAGAAATCCATTTGAACCCTTTTTAATTTGCAATATATGAAATCTACGAAGAATTCAGCGCAGAAAATATATAGGCAGCTGATGAGCATCGCATTGGCGTGCGGCTCGCTGGCTGGAGGCACCGCGCTAGCCCAGACTCAGACGAATAGCACACCAGCCGCGACCAATGTCCTGGATACGGTCACGGTGGAAGGGCAACTTAACGCGGCCCGCAGCAGTATTCTAACGGAAGTGGGAGCGACCTCCTACACGGTTAATAGTGAAGCGATCCTGAACGAGGCGTCGGGCAACAACACCTCCTTCAACCAAGTGCTCTTGCGCGCGCCGGGCGTGGCGGAGGATGGGCTTGGGCAGGTCCACGTGCGGGGCGAACACGCGAACCTGCAATACCGCATCAACGATGTGCTGCTGCCCGAAGGCATCACCGGGTTCGGGCAGGAATTGGACGTTCGCTTTGTGCAAAGCTTGCAATTGATCAACGGCTCGCTGCCGGCCGAATATGGTTTCCACACGGCGGGCATCGTCGATATTCAAACCAAGAGCGGCGCGGCACTGAATGGCGGCTCCGTGGAGGTTTATGGCGGAAGTTACGACACGATCCGGGAGAGTTTTGAATACGGCTTGGCCAAAGGCAAATCGAGTTTCTTCATCGATGGCAGCTATGACCACAATGACCTCGGCATCGAGAATCCGTCCCGGACTTCAGTGCCCATTCACGACTATACAGACCAGTACAAAACGTTCATGTACTATTCCCATATCATGGACCCAACCAGCCGGATCATCGTCATGGGAAGCTTGGCCTACAGTCAGTTTCAAATTCCCATCAATCGCAACCTGACTCCCGTTTCGACCCAGTCCAATGGCATGCCGTGGCTCTCGACAACCATCCCCGCAACGGATTTGAACGACAACCAGAACGAGCAGAATTATTACGGCGTGCTGGCCTACCAGAAGTCGTCCGGCAACTTGAACTACCAAGTTTCCGCTTACGGCCGCAACAGCAGCGCCCATTATGTGCCGGGCGACGTCCCCGCCAATCTGTATTTTAACGGCGGCGTTGCTACGGATGATAATCGCGTCATTTACTCCGAAGGGGCGCAATGGGATCTCAGCTACGCACTGGGCGACAGTCATACGTTGCGTGGCGGCTTGACTTATCTGCATGAAGGCGTCAGGGCGGATTCGAGCACCACGGTGTTCGCGACTGACGACGGCAACAAACTGACGCAAGGCGAACCTTACGAAACCATCAATCAAAATTACTACCCGAATGCGAACTTTGGCGGCGTGTACTTGCAGGATGAATGGAAAATCGTGCCGCAATTGACCCTCAACGCCGGCGCCCGCTTTGATGTCTATACTTCTGACAGCGATTCCGAGAACCAACTCAGCCCGCGCGCCAACCTGGTCTATAAGCCTTGGGACAGCACGACGTTGCACGGTGGATACTCCCGCTATTTCACGCCGCCACCGCTGGAAACCGTGCCTTCGGGTTACATCGAGCAATTCAACCCCACTTCCGCCGCAGTCTCCGCGAGCGGCCCATTCGGGACGGTTCGGGCCGAGCGGGCCAATTATTATGACCTCGGCATCAGCCAGAAGGTGCTGCCCGTGCCTGGGTTGACATTGGGCTTGGACGGTTACTACAAGACTGCGCAGCAACAATTGGATGATGGGTTCTTCGGTCAATCGCTCATTCTTTCGTCCTTCAACTACGATCGGGGGCGGGTGCGCGGGGTGGAATTCTCGGCCACCTACGACAAAGATGGCTTTTCTGCGTATGTTAACGCAGCCTACTCCGTGGCCCAAGGCGAAGGAGCCTCTTCCGCCCAATATCTTTGGGGCGACAATGCGACCATCAATTACGTCAATCATAATTGGATTTACCTCGACCACGACCAACGGTGGACCGGTTCCACCGGCGTGGCTTACACTTGGAACGAACCCGGGCGCTGGAGCACGCGGGTTTTTTTCGACGCCCTCTACGGCACCGGCCTGAGACAGGACGGGCCGGGCATGATCCCCGGTGGATCAGCAACCGATTTGATTCCCAATGGCTCCAGCGTGGGGCAGTATTACACCCTGAATTTCGGCGTGGCCGAACGGCTGCGTTTGACAAAAAAACAATCGCTGGTCGCCCGGTTGGACATCGCCAACATCACCGACAGCGTTTACGCAATTCGCACTGGAAATGGCGTTGGTGTCAACGCCCCGCAATATGGCGAGCGGCGCGGATTGTTCGGGTCGTTCAGTTATCTGTTTTAGCCATAAAACATTGACACCATAAAGATTCTGCGAAAAATTGACTCATGGCGGTTGCCAACTACCAGTTGAAATCCGACTTGGCGCGCGTTTGTCTTCCCGCGCCCGGGAGAACTGTGCCCCGGCGGTTGGCCTGGGCCAATTCCATCAGTCTGCTCTTTCTGCTCATCGGCCTATTGGGGGCGCAGTCCAGGCTGCCCAAGCTCATGGCCGTGCCCCCTCTGGAACAACCGGTGCCGGTCATTGTCGAGCCTTTGCCGCCGGTGGCTCCAGCCCCGACAGACGCCAAGGAATCAGATCAGCAGAATGACGACGATAAACCGCAGGCGCCGAGCGTTCAGGTTGTGACGCTCGACACCCCCGCCATCAATTTCGCGGTGCCCACGCCGGGGAGTTTATTGGTGCCCATGTCCGTCGCGCCGACGCCGGTGGAAGTGGCCTTAAAACGGGCCGCTCCTGTCAAACAGGAACCGACGCACATTCAAAGCAGCGGCGCGGGTGGAGACCGTCCTGCGCCCGAGTATCCGAAAATGGCCCTCCAATTAAGCGAACAAGGGGATGTGACCCTGTTGCTGACGGTCAACGATTCCGGCAAGGTCGTCTCGACGGAAATAAAGGAAAGTTCCGGCTCGCCCATTTTGGACGACAACGCCCAAAAGTGGGTCAAAAGCCGCTGGAGCATTCCGCCCGGCAACGGGGGACATCTTTTCCAAGTGACTTTCAAATTCCACATCAAGTCAAGTTAATCAGTTATGATGGCAAATATTGTAGTTGAATTCATCCTCAAAGGGGGGCCGGTCATGTACCCGATCCTGCTGTGCGCTCTGATCGCGGTGGCGGTGGTGGGCGAGCGGACGTTTTGGTGGATGCGCGAGTCCGGCCGCCGCGACCCCAAAAAGCTGGAAGATATTCTAGCCGCCTTGGAAAATGAGGACATCCCCGCCGCCGCCAAAATCGCCGACGATTCGCGCGACCCGGTCATCCGCATGATCCACAACGGATTGAACCATGCTCACACTTCGTTGAAAGGGGCGCTGGAATTGGGCGCGGGCATTGAACTGGAGCGGGCCGGGCGGTTCCTGACCGTGATGGATACGCTGGTCACATTGGCCCCGTTGCTCGGATTGCTGGGGACGGTGACGGGATTGATGCGCGCGTTTTTGAGCATCGGCAGCTCGGAATTATCGGTCGTCAGCGTAACTGGCGGCATCGGCGAGGCGCTCATTGCCACTGCCTGCGGGTTGGGCATCGCCATTCTTGCGCTCGTGCCGTACAACTATTTCAGCGCGCGCGTGGCGCGGCTGCAATTTGAATTGGAGGCGGCGGCGACCAATGTCGAAGTCATGGTGCATCGGCCCAAATGAAAATGCCCTCGCCCATCAAGCGCCGGCATTCGCGCATCGAGATCATTCCGCTGATCGACATCATGTTCTTTCTGCTGGCCTCCTTCATGATGGTCAGCCTGCAATTGGACCGCACCCAAAACATCAAGGTCCGCTCCCCCAGCGCCTCCACGGCCCGCGCCGACTTCAAGCCGGACATGTTCAACATCGCGGTGGACACCAACGGACGCGTCTGGTTGGGAAAAACAAACGTGACTCTGGCCCAATTGAACGTGGCTCTGAGCAACAGCTTCCGCCTGGATACCAATCTGCCGGTGTACATCAGCGGCGACGCCGCCACGCGGCACGGCGACATGTGCGACGTGCTGGACGCCGTGCGCCATGCGGGGGTGCAGCGGGTGGCGTTCATGGTGGACGGCGTGACCAACATCGGCGCCCCATGAAAATCCACTCGCCACTCAAACGCAAGCGCACACGGTTGGAGATCATTCCGCTGATTGACATTATGTTTTTTCTGCTGGCTTCCTTCATGATGGTCAGCCTGCAAATGCAAAAAGTGCGCACGATTAAAGCCAGCCTTCCCACAGCCACCCAGATCACCTCCACCGCCAAGCCTGACATGATCAAACTCAAGGTCGATTCTTACGGTCAGCCGTCGGTGGACAACAAGCCCATGACCTTTCCCGAATTGGGCAACCTGCTGGCGGAGAGGCTGCGTGTCAACACCAACGTCCCGGTCTATCTTAGCGGAAGCCGCAACTCGACTCATGGGGAAATGATTTATGTGCTGGATTTTGTCAAACGCGCCGGCGTGCAGCGCGTGGCCTTCGCGGTGAGGGCCGATCCCGGTTCAACCGCGTCGCATCCATGAAGAATTTACTACAGAACTTGCTGGTGCTGCTGTCATTGGGCCTGTGCGCGTTGTGCGCCTGGCAATGGTATGTCCAAACCCAACTTCACATCCAGGGTGAGACATTGCAGAAGACCATTTTCAAGCAGGCAGCAGAGATCCAGGGTTACACCAACTCAATCAAGAACATGGACTCCGAAATTGCCGGCCTTTCCACCCGTGTCAACGAATTGAAGCAAGCCGCCATGACCAATGATCAGGCGGTCCTCGAGCAAAAGCGGGAAATCATCCGCCTCAACAAGTCCAGTGAGGTATTGAGCAACGAAATCGGCCAGTATAAGGTCATTGTGGACAAATTGGAGGCCAAGCTCAAAGAGGCGGCCGAGGGGATAGAGAAACAAAACGCGGCCTTCAAGAAATTGGTGGATGACCGCGACGAAGCCATTCAAAAATACAACGACAGCATAAAAGAACGAAACGCCCTGGCCGAAAAATACAACAATTTAGTGGAACGCTTCAATAAACTGCAAGCCGCCGGCAGTGGCGAGACGGCCAAGCCGTAATTTCGTCATGCTTGTAATGGGACAGGCCGCTTTAGAAATTTGGCAACCTTGCCGTAATCTTCACGATTTATTCCTTCGTCTTCCAAACTACTCAACAAATGTTCCACGTCTGCCAAACTTCCAAGTTTGCTCGTCCACGTGCTGGAATCTATCTGTCGTGCAGCATGGGTCACATTGTCCGTTTGATTGACGTAAAGCGCAATCTTCTCGAATCCTACTTCAAATTCGCCATTCTCACACGGTTCAAATCCCCCTTCATATCGATATAATTCGATCATTGTCGGCAAGGCTGTATTTCTTGGAAGCTTATCTGCTGGCCAGTAATATCCCGATATTGGAAGAGGCGAATACCAGTCTGTTTGATCGTAAAGCGCAAAAGCAAAGCAGTTGTAATCGCTGGTGGCTTCGCTGGTCTTTTTCCAGCCATCCGCCACCAATTTTGGAAATGCACGTTCTACGTCTTGATCAGGCATCAACTATAGCCATTGTTCTTCCCCCAATCCAACCAAGCATCAACTGCTTCCCTGAATTTCATTCCTGGCTTTGCCTTGTCATCGCGAACAATCATGGCGAGAGCCCAAATCCAGTGCCCTCTGGTTTTCTTCAATTCTTTGAAGATAAACGGCAAAGCATCCCTTCCCATCCCGATTATTTGTTGATATGCCGGGTGTAAAACAATTTGCTCGGCGGACGAAAGTTTTCCCGTTTCCATATACCAAATTCTCGCAAGCTCATTGAACTCATGTTCCAATTCAGAAGCCTCCTCTTCGGATATGTGGGTTTGCAGCATAATACTCGGTTGATCGTAAGTTAATTCCCAGTCTTTGCAACCAAGTTTTTTCGTGGATTCTTCATTTGGCGTCACCTCTTTATGGTGACGGCTGCACCATCACGACATCCTTGGTTCTATTGTCCGGATTGACTTTCAATCCGGTGACTTTCCCGTGCTCGACGTGGCCTGCCACAGTAGTTTGGTAAGGGGCGTGCAATTTGAAATCGGCCGTCCAATCGTCAGGCCAGGCGGGCAGAAGCTGAATGCGTACGCCGTCGCACTGCATGAGCATGAGTTGAAGAGTCATCATGCCGGCGCCGCCGTTATCCATGTCGGGTATCCAGTCGCTGTTTTTTGACCAGAACCATTGGAATTCCTGATTTCCGTAGGACGTAAATTCCTTCACCACGGTCTTTGTTGCTTCATCTGTCAGACCTAAAATGGCCGATTCCACCCCATCCTGTCCCCAACATTTTGCGAAGGGATACAGCCTTGCCGCGTAGGTGTCCCGCGCCAGATCCAAATGGGGTTTGCCCACGCCGTACAGCCGGTAAGGAAACACCGCGTAAAGTTCGGGATTCTCTCTGTTTTTGGGTTCGTCATAGTGTTGGGCGGGCAGGATGGTCGCTTTTCCGTCCGGGTCGCCGCGTCCCTTTGGCGGAAGCTTGCCGTTGGCCGTCGTGCCCATCGGAAGCGGCGGCAGGTCTCCCAAGAGTTTGATCCATAAACTCTGCCGGGACTTGGTGATCAAATCGGGTGGAAGATTGAAAAGGCGGGGCAGAATGCTCATCAAGGCGGCGATATCCGGCGTCGGGTTGACCGCTGTATTTTGGTAAGTCTCGATCGCTTGCGCCGGCTCCATGAGAATCTTGCCATCCGGACCGCGTTTCCAATGCGCGTTGTAATAAGCCAGCACCGCATCCGCCATGGGCAGCAGAGAATCCCGCGCGAACGCGCCATCCTGCGTGTAAAAATAACGATCCAGCATTTGCGCCAGGACTTCCAACCCGCCCTGCACGTGATAACGCATCCATTCGCTTTGCAGTTCAGGCCCCGGATTATTCCAACCGAAATCATTCACATTCGGCAGTCCCCAAAAATACATCGTTTCGATGAATGCGCCGCCGTCGTGATGAAAACACGCAAGGGTGCGATCCTTGGCCAAAGGAATGTCCTGCACATACATCTTAAGCCATGGCTCCAGTAGATCGGTATCTCCCGTGGTAATCAGGGGCCAGTAGATGAAACGGTTGTTCTGATTCCAGTAACTGGCGCCCCAGGCCCTGAAATCAGGATCGTGATTCTCCGCCGTCGATGTGACGCCTTCCGGCAGATCATGCCCGACCGTAAAGAGCGAGCCGTTGAATTTGATCGGTTGGGTGCCGCGCCCCGCGCACGCCGTCATGAAGCGCTGGATGGCATAACTTTGACTGACTCTGGCGGCCTCGGGCGTGCCGGCCACGTGAATCCAACTGCGATTCCAGAAGTCCGCCCACCATTTTTCATGCGCCTTGCGCGCCAGCTTCGGGTTGATGGTTTCCCTGGAAACGATCACCCTGCTCATGGCGGCCTGCCACTTTTCAGGCTCGTCGGTTTGCAGCGTGAGCGCGTAGAGATCGAGGTGAAGGTTTGTGGAATTGCTGGTGGTGGTCAGAATCTGATTGTCGCTGCTGACCAGCCCCGGCCCTTTCATGGTGACGCCGAAGCAACGATGCAAAAGCGGATCGGGGTACTTATCCAAAAGCGCCTCAAAATGTTCGCGTTCGAAAACCAGCGGATAAATGCTGTTGGAATTGAAGTGACACCAGGACACGCAATCATTCTTCGCCTGCAAAACCGTGTCCGGCCCAAAGTTGAGGCCGTCGGGCTTGTTCGCCCACTCGAAGAAGCCCGCCCGCGAAACCGCCTTCTGATCGAGGTGATAGGGTTTCAAACGCCACCATTCAGACTTCGCTGTCAATTGCACGGGGTGTTCGGTCTGGATTTCCAGGCGGACCACGGGATGATTCGCATCCACCCATATTCGCTCGATGTTTGTGCCCGCTTGAATCTGGACTTCGCCGGTTTCCAGCTTCAAAGTTTGCATTACGAAGGCGGGCGCGGCGAATGGATTGGGCGTGAGTTTGACACGCACCCGCCCCAATTTGAGCAATTGTCCATTTTCGCTCCAGGCATCGGATTTGGCCAGCAGAAGAACGACGTCGCCATTCTGTTCGGTCCAAACATTCAGCGCGAGGTCGCCATTGCCGAGGGGCATCGAATTGTTTTCGTTCGTGCCCAAGGCCAGCCATGTGATATCATTGGTCGCCGCGAAAGGGTTGTCCTGCGCCGACAAAACCAACGGCCAGATAACTAGTCCGATGGCGATGGCGGCTCGAAGTCTCATAGGTTTCTTATATGAAAGTCATGCCCATGACGCGCGCCATTCGGCGCAACAAGGCCTCATGATGTCCCTGCACCACGGCGACATGATGCGGCATTCCAGAGTGGCAAAGCTCTTCGAACCACGCGTGCGGAGCGGCCTTCATCCGGGCCAGTGCATTTGTGGCCATGAGATGACGCTTCGGCTTGATCGTCTCGCCCTCGCGGGCTGTCAAAAAGTATTTTCCATCCAGCCGCCAGAACCGGAACACAGTCACGGGCAGGCCGGCGCGAAGGGTCGCTTCAATGACCGCCGGCTTCTTGATGTTGAAATGGCGCGCCACACGCGGGCCGCCCGGCGCGCCGACCGGCTCGCACAACGACAGCGGCGCAGCTCCGCCATGCCAAAGCGTGATCGTTTCCTCGTCATGTTCAAGCCAGTCAGACAGGTAGCAGCGGCCCAGACCAAGATTCTCCGCGATCCAGGCCGATAGCGCGCCATCGGCGTCGCCTTCGATGCCCACCGCGCGTCCTTCCTCCGTCAACCGCGCCACGCCGAGGTAGGGCCACTGGCCAAAAGTATTGGGCATTTCCGGCCATTCGCGAATCGTCAGGACATCGAGATTTTCAGTGTCAAGAAAATGGCACATGGTCAGATAAAGGCGCGAGGCCATCGGGAGGTCATCATCCGTGGTGTCTTTGTGAGGCAACCCCAAGGTTTTGAATTTGTCCACGTCTTCCGCCACGGCCGCATCGGGCAGCTCATGGAGCACGTTGGAAAATTCGATCAGGCTGAATGTTTGAACTTGCGCTCCCAAACCTCTATGGATCGCGAAAGGTTCCGCGCCCATGGCAAAATATCCGGGCGCGTGCCCGCCGATGGCTCCCAGGCGGACCGCGCGCAGTCCGCGCAGAGTGGCCGACAGCCGGACCGCCTCGCCGAAACGCTGGCGAGTCGGGGCGGCATCGGGATCGCCATAAACCAGGTCGAAGCCGTGTCCCAATTGCCGGAAGACCGAGGCCCAGCAATGCGCGCCCACCAGCGAGCAGGAGCTAATCATGTCGCCGTCCGGTTTTTCGGGAGTGGCCCAAAGAACCACCGGATCCGGCCACAGTTGAGCCAGGGTGGGGCAAAGGCGCCCATCCCCCATGGTCGTTTGCAAAAGAACAATGACCTCGACATTGTGGGTTTGACAAGCGGACATGGCGCGACGCAATGACGAGTCATCCACCGCCTTTTCCGGCGGCTCGAAAAAAGGAAAATCCGATTGTTGCAGCCAGCCGCGCACCCGCTCCTCCATCCGGCGGCCCCAATCCATATCGAACCCCGGCCGCCGACGTCCCAGGAAGATCACACCGAGTTTGGGATGCTTTTTAGGAGGCAAAGGAACAAGATTATTCATTGTTTACGGCATAAGACAGACTTCATCGGATGCTCATTGCAAGGAAAATCACTTCAGATTAAGCTCACGTGAATGAAAGCTCTGACTCTTAAAGAATATAATCGCTTCGCCCTGGAGGATGCGCCTGAACCATCGCTGCGTCCTGATGCGGTGATGGTGGCCGTCAAAGCCTGCGGCATCTGCGGCAGTGACGTGCATGGCATGGACGGCAGCACCGGGCGCCGCCAGCCGCCCATCATCATGGGCCACGAAGCCGCCGGCGTGGTCGTCCAAACGGGAGACGCCGTCGAAGGCTGGGAAACGGGAGCGCGCGTGACGTTCGATTCCACCCTTTATTGCGGGAATTGCGAGTTTTGCCGACAAGGCCGGATCAACCTTTGCGACCAACGCCGCGTGTTGGGCGTCTCTTGTGCGGAATACCGCCAGAACGGCGCCTTTGCCCAATTCGTGGCCGTTCCGCAACGCGTCCTCTACCGCCTGCCCGACGCGATGCCGTTCGAGCACGCGGCCCTGACCGAGCCATTGTCCATTGCGTTTCATGCCCTCCGAAGGGCGGGCACCAAGGCGAGCGACCGCGCAGTGGTTGTGGGGGTGGGGCTGATCGGACTCCTGCTGGTGCAGACATTGCGCCGGGCCGGCTGTACGCACGTCCTCGCCGTGGATGTCGCGCCGGAAAAATTGGCCCTGGCCAGGAAACTCGGCGCAACGGCCGTGGTCAAGTCCGGCCCGGATGCCTTGCGCGAAATCATGGAATGGACGGAAGGACGCGGCGCGGAGGCTGTGTTTGAGGCCGTCGGAATACCCCCCACGGTGGACCTGGCCGTTCGCGCGGCGCGGAAGGGGGGCACGGTGACGCTGGTGGGCAACGTGGCGCCGGTGGTGGAATTTCCGCTGCAAGTCTGCGTTACGCGCGAATTGTCCGTGTATGGATCATGCGCTTCCAGCGGCGAATATCCGGCCTGCCTGGAGGCGCTGGCCAAGGGAGAAATCGAGGCTGGGCCGCTGTTGAGCGCGATCGCGCCGCTGGAGGACGGGCCGCAATGGTTCCAGCGGCTTTATCGCCGAGAACCGGGTCTGCTCAAAGTCATATTGCAACCCTAGAGTTATGTCCATATTCGATTTGACAGGAAAAGTGGCCATTGTCACAGGCGCCAGTCGCGGGTTGGGGCAGTATTTCGCGCGCGCCCTGGCCACGGCGGGGGCGGACCTGGTGCTGACCAGCCGCAAGCTCGAAACCTTGCACGAATTCCAGCGCGAAATCGAACTCATGGGCCGCCGGGCCGTGGCGCTGTCCCTGGACGTGCGCGACCCGGAAAGCATCCGGCGCATGGCCGAAGACGCGGCGGTGCATTTTGGGCGGATCGACATCCTTGTCAACAACGCCGGCTGCAACGTGCGCAAGCCCGCCCTGGAAGTGACTTGGGATGATTGGAACCTGATTCTGGAGACGAATTTGCGCGGGCCGTTTTTCGTCTCGCAGGCCGTGGCGCCGCACATGATCGCTCGCAAGCGCGGGCGGATCATCAACATCGGTTCGGTCACCGCCGTGGCGGGCTACGCCGGCTTGGGGCCGTATGGGGCCAGCCGGGGCGGCATCAAACAATTGACCATGAGCCTGGCTGATGATTGGGGCGTTCACGGCATCACGGTCAACTGTCTTGCGCCCGGCTGGTTCAAGACGGCCCAAAACGCAGTGATGTATGAGAACCAGGAGTGGGTGCAGTATCTCTGCGACCGCATTCCCTTGAAACGTCCGGGCCAGCCGCGCGACCTGGATGGGGCCATTGTTTTTCTGGCCTCCGACGCCAGCGAATACGTCACCGGCCAGACCCTGCTGGTCGATGGCGGCATCTCCACTGGCGCAACCCGCGCGCTGCCATCCAAAAAATCCTAACGTCAAGCAAGTGGGGTTTATTTTCCACTCGTTAGTTTGACAACGGCCATGGAGGCGGATGGCAGCATAAGAACGAAATGGCCGTCGGCGGAGGACGCAGGCAATGCGGTCCAAACGCCTTTCCAACTGCCGTCTTTCTGAATCGCCGCTCCGCCCAGCGTGATGCCGGTGGTGGATTGGACTCCCCGCTCGCCTGAGCTGAGGAACATGGCTTCGCCGCTCCTCGCTGCTTCGCCTGCGGCCAGTGTCACGTCAATAGGGCCAGACCCGGAGGCATGTTCCTTGTTGACAAGCGTGAGAAAGAGCGCGCCTTCCGCGCCGCGCACGGCCCAGACGCTTAGATTTTTGCCTGGCGGACTCACTTCGGCCTGTGTCAAACGGCCATGACAACCAAGATCAAACGCTTTCATGGCGTAACCCAATGGATGCGCGACGCAACCGTCCGCTCGCGGGATGAAGACGGAATACTGCATCCCCGAGCCAGGGCCGCCGGTGTGGAAATTAAGACCGGAGGCATTGTGCGCGGCCCACCAATACATGTAATCCACTCCCCACAGCGATGCGGCAAAGGCATCGCTGACACCGGGCGCGCCGCCGTTTGAAAAGCTATTGCATTCTTCCAGGCGGAAGTGCTGGCCGGCCTCCAACACCGCCGGCACGAAGGCATCGTGAAACTTTTTGTAAACCTCAGTAATTTTTGACGAGAGCAGTTTCTCGACCGCCGCGGCAACCTGTGTGTTTCGGCCCGAACCGGCTGCATATTCATGCTGGCTGACGAAGGCGACACGATGGCCGCGGCCCAATTCCCGCGCGAAATCGGCCGCCCATGCCACACGTCCCGCCGTCGTGCTCGGCCCGCAAAACCTGGCTTCCGGCGAGGTGATCTCTTCCGCAAACTTCTCCCAGGCCAGGCGAAAGGTCGGAAAATCGGAGTAATAATGGTCCACTTCGTTTCCGATGATGAAGCAGGCCAGGTTGGCCGCGTAATGGTCAAGAATATAATTGGCGATTTTGGCATCCGCCTTCGGATCATATGGTTTGAGGATCGCCTTGCTGCCGGCTTTGACAGGGCCGTTCGTGGCGGGCCTTTCCTCACCCTCATTCATTCGCAAGGTATAAAGAACCTTCACCCCGGCGGCTTTGGAGAAGGCGAACAGGCTGTCGATGTCGGCCTCGCCCGGAACCTTGACCGTCACGCGATCGGCGGTGTTGCCGCCAACCCGGAGGCTTTTGATCCCCAGCGTGCGGAACATCTGGATCAAGGGTTTGTTGTCCGCGCTGAAAAAGTAGCGTCCATTCCGATCCGGCAGAATGGCGGAAGTCTCATAACTCACCCCGATGAAATCGGGAGAAATTTCGAGGCCGGCGGCATTTGGATCGACTGTGACCAAGACCGATTCGGCGCGGGCAAAAAGAGCGAAAACCAAAAAAAAGCCGATGAGTGATTTCATTTAATTGCTTCTGTTATCCAGGCGCACCAGGACGACGCCGTGCGGCGCGACATTCGCCTCAAATTGGCCGGTGAACTGGCCGAGGTCTTTCTGCCGCCACAAATCGCGCACCACGCGCCGGCCATCCAATTTGAGGTCGGACCATAGAACTGCGCCGTTAGCGCTGTTCGTTCCCGCATTAAACAGGCCGACGGCTTTGGAACCGTTTTCGAGATCTTTGGCGTAGATTTTAATGTCGTTGTTGGAGGAGACGCACGTGGCTTGCTGGCCCAAAGCGTCCTGATCCAGCGCGAGCACCTCATCATTGGAGAGCAGGCCCAACGTGAAATCATCGACCTTGCCCAGATCGCAACCGATCAGCAGCGGCGCGGACAAAAGGCACCAAAGGCTGATGTGCGTGTACTGCTCGTTCGCAGTCAAGTGGGTCGGATGCGGCGCGCCCCAGCCGACCCTTCCGACCACCAGCA
>Ga0302325_10010839_pt1 | contig 19696 bp, 32 predicted proteins | sample Palsa_T0_2_FD_201948 | JGI IMG/M metagenome (GOLD analysis project Ga0302325, IMG submission 201948) | Peat permafrost microbial communities from Stordalen Mire near Abisko, Sweden - Palsa_T0_2 | ecosystem: Environmental > Terrestrial > Soil > Palsa > Peat permafrost | place: Sweden: Abisko...
CCAGGGCTATCTGTGCTCGCTGCCCCGTACGCCCGTCCTGTCTCGCGTTCGCTTTGGGGGGCGGTCAGTGGGGCGTCTGGGGTGGCGAGTTGTTTGAGGCTGGCCGCTTGATCCCTCAGCCTCCGCAGGTCGGCCCTAGCCCCTCGTGCCGTAACGGTCATGAGCGCACGGCGGCCAACACCCACATCGGCAAAGACCAGATCCGGTGCCTGGACTGCGAACGTGACCGCGCGAAGAAGGTGGCGTGATGCGCACCTACCACTCGGGCGGCGGCACGTCGAAACTCGCGGTCGCCGCGATCGTCGTCGCCGCAATCGGGGCCAGCGGCGGTGGCTATGCCAGCACGAGCGGTGGCAGTGGTGCTACGAGCACGGGCGCGAATGTCACCCTCGGGCAGCAGATGGCCGCTCAGCGGGGCTGGACCGGCTCGCAGTGGACGTGCCTCAACGAACTGTGGACCCGCGAGTCCGGCTGGAACGCCGACGCTGCCAACCCGACCAGCAACGCCCGGGGCATCCCGCAGAACATCAACGGCTGGTCCGCCTACGCGCCGGGTGACGCCCGGTCCCAGATCACCTGGGGCGAGAACTACATCGCAGGCAGGTACGGCACTCCGTGCAATGCCTGGTCGCACGAAGAAACCGACAACTGGTACTAGGAGGAACCCGTGAATCACATGAAGAACATCGCATACGCCGTCACCGAGTGGGCCAGAGGCAACCGCCCGTCCGTGATGATCACCGTCGAGGCTGACCGTCATGGGCGCACCACCCTGGTCACCTGGGCGATCCAGATGCTCGTCTGGGCAGTCCCATCCGTCATGGCAAGCGACCGGATCGGCAGTTTCCTGATCGCCGCCGCAGTGACCGTCCCCGTGTTCCTGGTTCTGTCACGGGCCATCTACGTCGGCCCGGCCGTCACGGACGCCGAGCTCGCCGAACTGACCAGCTAACCCCTCCCGTACGTCTCCCCCGAAGGGAACCTGATGACCGCCAAGCAGGACACCCGCCGTACGGGGATGAGCCGTCCCCAGTTGGCGGTCGCGGTACTCGCCGGTGCCGCTGTCACCGCGCTTGCCGCGCTCGCCTTCATCGGCATGTTCACCACCGTGAAGACCGAGATGGTCCCGTTCTTCCATCACCTCGCGTGGATCGTCCCCGCCGGAGTCGACACCGGCATTGTGGCGCTGATCGCCGTCGGCATCCTGCTTGAGTGGCTGGGCATGCCAATGCCGGCGTTGTACTACGTGGCATTGGCATTCATGGGCGCGTCGGTGTGGCTGAACGTGTCCGCCGCGCACGGCTCCCCCACCGGGGCGGTCGGTCACGCTGCGCTGCCTGTGCTTTTCATCGCCTGCATTGAGGCGATCCGTCACGCCGTGCGCCGCACGGCGGGGATGGCGAACGGGACTGTCCGTGACGGTATCCCGGTGGCCCGGTGGATTCTCGCCCCGGCACCGTCGTTCTTTATGTTCCGCCGGATGGTTTTGCAGCGTATCAATTCGTACCCGAATGCGGCTGCACTGGAATTGGGGCGCCGCCGCGCTATTGCGCAATTGCGGGCGCTGAGTGGGCCGCAGTGGAAGAAAACCGCACCGGGTGATCTGGTGTGGATGCTGCAGAAGGGTGTCTCGGTTGCTGACGCTATTGCGCGGGTCGCTGAACTGACGGGTACTCCCCTCCCGGTCCCCAAGATCACAGGACCGGTCCCGGGCTCTGGTCCTGACCCGCATCAGGACCGGGAAACCGACCGCCCCCGTCAGGACCAGGACCAGGACCAGCCGGCGACGTTCCGCAGCCGGGATGAGCTTCAGGACCAGGCCCTGGCGGCCATCGCCGCGCACTGGGCGTCGGAGGGTGTGCGGATGAACAACAAGCAACTGGGCCGCGCGATCCGGGTGTCGAACGATCTCGCGGGTGAACTCCGCCACGAGATCAAGGACCGTGAGGAGGCAGCCGCGTGAGCACCACTGAGGGCCGGGCCGGATATTACCGGCGAGTAGCTTCCGGTCACGGTGCCGCTCTGGCCGCCGACGCCCGCACCGAATACAGCTACGGCCCCGGAGGTGCGTCATGACCTACATCTACAAGATCAACGACTACACCGAGCTTCGCATCGCGAGCCGCGAAAGCGGCGGCGTTGAGCTGACCATCGTCAACGGTCATCGCGCTGAGTGGATCGGTGTCAAGCCCGCGGACGTGGATGAGGTCGTCCGCCAGATCCGCGAGCACGCGGTTCGCGACCACGCGGGGGAGGTGGCAGCTACCCCCCCCTCTGGATCCGGTGACCCAGACGGGGAGAGCGCACGCGCGCGAGGCTACCACGAGAGGGGTTCGCGGTGACAATCAAGAAGCCCCGCAAGATCCCCCGGGCCGAGACACGCGCCGACTTCTGGGAGAAGAAGATCGCCGATGCGGCGACTGGGCGCGAGGCGTTCGACGCGTGGATGGACTGGGTCCGCGGGGCACTGATCCACATTGAGAGAGCGCGTCCGCACGAGGTCGACGGTCTGCGGCGGCACCTGGCGCGGAAGTGGTCGCCGGACGTTCGGGCGCTCGCCAAGTTGCACCCGGATCCGTCGGAGCGCACCGAGACACCCCCGCAGCCAACGAAGCGCGCTAGGCCGCTGCAGCCCCTTGAGGCCGGCCCGCTTGAGCGGGGCGAGAAGATCGCCCGCCCTGCCGGCCCGCTACAGCATCTCCGCGGCGGCCAGCGATTCCCGGGGAGGCAGTCATGAGCGACGACGGACACTGGCTGAGCCTGGTCCCGGAGCCACGCTCAGGACCGGACGGCCCGGTCGCGGATGAGGAGCCAGGACCGGTCCTGGCGGAAGGCTCAGGACCAGCGGCGGGACCAGGACCGGCTCCTGCCAGGACCGCCGGGACCGTGGTCCTGGCAGGAGTCAGGACCGGCCACAGGCTGGCTTCCGTCATGCGGGTACTCACATTCCTCAAGGCTTGGGTAAAGCGATTCACCGCCAAGCCGAATAACAAGCGCGGCCTCGCCTCCATGGTCCGCTCACGGCTGCACAAGATGCACGCCGGGCAGCCGGGTTCGATCGCCTCCCACCGCGACCACGTGAAAGCGGCGGCGTGGTTCCCGGCCGAACTTGAAGGCACGTGGATGAAGTGGGTCCGGTTCGCGTGGAAAGCATTCCACCTCACCTGGTGCGAGTTCCTGAAAGTCCTCGGCAACACGATCGGCTCAGTCGGTGACCATGCCCGTACGGCTTTCCTGCTGCTGGTGGTCGTCATCGTTCTCATCGTTCTATTCGCTTAACCCAAGGAAAGGAAGAAGGCAAAGGAAATGAGCGGAACTGGAATCGCGGTCTCCACGATCAGCGTGGGAACCGTCATCCTCCTGGCCACGGCGATCATCGTCTATCACAACAGGAACTCGCTGGGCTGGCACAAGACGGCGTTCGTCATGGCGGCCCTGTCGGGGCTGCTGCTGTCCGGCACGATCGCGGCCTACGCGGGCAGCATGCGGGGTGCCACGTTCGCCGGGATCGGCATTGTGTTCGGCATCGCACTGCTCGGCGGTCTCGCCGCAGTCCTGGCGTGGCAGGGTCACGGTCGTCACCCGCTGTGGACCCCGGTGCTGGTGCTGATCGTGGCTGTAGCGATCGGGCAGTTGTTCCCGGCACTGGCGCAGCATGTGCAGACGACGACGGTGTCTGTGGTTCACTCCGGGTCGTCCAAGGTGAGCGGTGGCTGACCCGGTGACCCACCGTGATGCCGTGTTCGCTGTGATCGTCCTGTCGCCGTTCCTGCTGGCATGGCTCGGCGACATGCTGTCCGGCGGCGCTGTGTCGGCTGCGGGCCGGGGTGCGGTCAGTCATGGCCGTGCCCAGGTCGCGTCAGAAGGCCGCCGCGCGAAGCAGGCGGTGGTGGACGGCAGTAAGGCGAAACTGCGGCAGCGGCTTGAGGACGGGAAAGCGAAAGGCCCGAAGTCGGCGATCTGGTGGGGTGTCGCGGCAGCGAAAGGTGCGAGGAAGGTTCACCGCGCTTTGCGCCGTACGGGTGAACGGTCGGTGTCCCTGCCTGCTGCTGGCCCTTTCCGCCGGGTGCGGGACGCCGCGGTCGCTGGTGGCGCCGCTGGTTACCGCCGGGCCCGTGACGCGGCGAAGGCACGCCGTGCTTCCCGTCCCACGATGGGGGAGCGTGCCCGGCAGGCGCGGCGTAACGCGAGCGCGTGGCGTACTGGCAGCCGCCCGGATCACGCCACGGGGGATGCGGTGGCGACCGGTGTGTGCGACGGGTGCGGGGTCATGGCTGCCAAGCCCGCGCTCAAGCGTGAGGGTGGCTTGCTGCTGTGCGTCTTGTGCCGTGTTCCCGCCGCTGCGGATGTTCCCGCCGTCCCCGGTGACACCGGAACGGCGGGCGCGCTGCCGGCCGGGGCCGTTGCCGCCGAGGGTGACGGGGTCGCGTACGGCGAACTGGTCCCTGAGCTGGCGCTCGCCGGCGCGACTACTGAAGGAGAAATCATGGCGAAGTCCGATAAGGAACTGCTGGCCCGCGCTCACCCGGCGGACCTGCGGGAACTGGCGAAGCGGGAACTGGACCGGGGCCACCTTGAGGCCAGCGGGGCATACCTCGAACACGCTAAGGAACTGGAACAGGCAGGCCGCAGTATGCAGCGGCCAGGGCAGATCGCCCGCCGGACCGCACATGCACCCGCTGCTGTTGGAGGCAGCGGTGGCGGAGGTGACATCACCACCCACGGCGACTGGGACCGGCTCACGCAGCTGATCGCCGAAGCCCTGGAAGTCACGACCCGGTGCAAGGAGGCCATGCTCGGCCACCTGACCGCCGCCGACGCGGGCCGCACGCAGATGGCGGACATCCGCAACTGGGCGGACCAGACCCAGCGCGCGGTGTCGTTCATCCGCATGGTGCTCGCGGAGACGAACCAGCGCATTTACCCGCTGATCGACGCGGTCAACGCGGCGGGCGGACCGTCCGAGGTTGCCAGCCCCGGCTACCACAGCGACTTCTAGGTCACCCCGAATCTGATCATGAGAGAGAGAAAACCACATGGCCGAACAGGCTCCCACCTACACGGACCGCACCTGGCAGGCCGACATGGGCGCGATCCGGGACGTGTCCGCCACGAAGCTCGCCCCGGCGCTGGAGCAGATGCTCGGTGACCTGATGCGCCTCGACGCGGGCCGCACCCAGATCGCCCGGATGCGCCAGTGCTACGTCATGGTCACCGAACTGGTCACCGAGGCGAACCGCATCCTGATCACGACCGCCGAGCGGTACAGCCCGGTCAACGAGGCGCAGGCCGCCGCTGGCGGTCTCCCCGAGGTTTACGGCGACAAGCACGCCCACCAGGCGGGCTGAGCCCTGATCGTCTGGCCGGGGACCTAGGACATTCCCGGCCAGACCGTGAGGTCTCACAACCCGTCACTGAAAGGAGAACAGCCATGAGCCTGATGCGGGCGTTCACGGTCATGCTCGGCGATGTCAAGGCGGCGGACGCTTCCGCCCGGCAGGTGACCGGCATCCTCCAGTGGCGCGACTACGTCCATGAGGCCGTCCGCCGTGGTGAGGGCCTGCCGTGCTCGCCCGGGCGAGCGGTCCACATGCCGTCCTCGAGCACTCACGCCCGGTGGGTCATGGCGGCTGAGGCGATCCTCGACGACCTCCGCGAGCAGGCCAGTGACGCCGATGAACTGTACGCCGACGCGATGGCTGCCGCGAATGCCGCAGATGGTGAGGAGGCAGCGGCGGAAAGTGAAGCCGCCTCAGCCGAAGCCAGTGCCGCAGCCGAGCAAGCCGCCGCCGCCGCATGCGCCTCGGAACGGGATTTCGGCGGTGCCGCCGCCCACACTGCTGCCGCAGCCGGGTACAGCGCCGCTGCCGCTGCCGCGCATGCCCGCGCTGAGGATGCCCGTGCCCGCGCCGCCGCCGCCCGTGAGCTCGCGGAGAAGGCGATGGTGTGGGGGATTGCGGCCCGTGACGCGCACACGTTCGGGGAGCGCCTGGTCGCGGACGAGAACGAGATCGCCGTCCCCATCGGTGAGGCTCTGGCTGCTGCGGGTGGCGTGTCCGAGGTGTACGGCTCGAAGCACGCGCTGACCGCTGACACCGGGTCTGGCGGCTCACGCCAGATGGCGCTGAGGGGCGGCGCCCGATGAGCTGCGGAACGTTCCCGCACCCCCCGGGCACCGCTCCGCACGAGCACCCGGAGGACTCAGCGCCGGATGAGGCGGTCGTGGATGATCGCGGGCCGGGCCCGTTCCGGGTCATGTGGCGTAACCACCACCGGGTGATCACCCCCTACCTGACTGTCCCCGCCGCTGACCTGATGGCAACCTCGGCGCACTTCATGACCAGCGGGGCGGTGGACGCGATGCTGGCGACGCTCGCTGCGGGGATCGTCACCGAGGGTGTCACGGAGATCCGGAACTGGCGGGGGAAGCGCCGCCCGGCGATCAAGGCGACCGCGCGTAAGGCCATCCTCGCCGGGACCGCCTGGGCGACGGTGGCGTCCATGTGGACCCCGTGGGGCTGGGAGGGCATCGCCCAGTGGCCTCTCCTCGGTGGCCTGATCTGGGCCGCCACGTTCAACCACAAGAACAAGGCCAAGCCCGCCGCCGAGCCCGTCCAGGTGGCGCTGCCGCCGAAGGATGACCCGCGCCTGGAAGCGTTCCGCGTCCGGTTCTTTGAAGGCGACCACCCAGATCTGCCAGGTGCCAACGCTGACAACTTCGCCCCGCTGACCCGAGGTTTCTCGCTGGAGGCGTTCTTCCCCGATCACACCCGGCACACCATCGGCGACCTCATGGGCAAAATCCCGCAGATCGCGAAGCTGTACGACACGTCAACGGACAACGTCTCCGTCGGCTACAACCCGGACCACCGGTCGGAAGCCCGCGCCCTGGTCGTTGTCCACGAGCGGTCCCTGCTGGCGTCCGCGAAGCCGAACCGGTGGGACGGGCAGTCCACCTACGACCCGGCCACGGGCACGATCGAACTCGGCAAGTTCCTCGACGACCGGCCCACGCGCTACCAGCTGCACATGCCCCGCAGCGGCGCCGCGATGGGCATGGCGGCAGGAGTACCTGGAGCTGGAAAAACGGGCTCTATCAACGTGGTCGGCGCCGAGGCGGGGCTGGCGAAGGCTGACGGGCAGCGGATCTGCGCGGTGTGGATGGGCGATGCGCAGGCGCAGTCGCTGGGTGTGTGGAAGAACCGCGCTGACCTGACCGGCTGGGGCACCGGCGGATGCCTGGAACTCATGCAGCTAGCCGCGACGGTCGCCGCGGACCGCTCGGATGTTCTCGGCAGCCTCGAATGGGAGGACCACCGGGGGCGCCAGAACGACAGCAAAGGCTGGTTCGACCCGGAGCCAGGTTTCCCGCTGATCCTGCTGGTGCTGGACGAGTGGCCGCTGATGGTCGCCAAGGACGTCGGCAAGGAACTCGCCGACGAGGCGATCGAACTGGCCCGCAGGGCTGTCACGGTGTGGCGCAAGGTCGGCATCCACACCTTGTTCGGCACCCAGGTTCTCGACATGACCCAGACCGGGGTCCGGGAGATCCGGGAGATGGTCAAGTTCTTCAACCTGCTCGCGTTCCGCTCCGACCAGGTGTCCTCGAACATGGGCGACATCAAGGGCGACCCGACGAAACTGCCCCGCAACGAGCCGGGGTCCGGGTACGCCGGCGGCATTGATGACCGCCCGGATGCGAAGTTCCGGACGAAGCAGTGCCCGGACAACGCCCCCGAAGGTTACGTGGGCCCGGACATCCGCGACATCGCCGAGGTGATCGGTCGCACCCCGATCGCGTACGACTCCAGCGTGACGCGGGCCATGGCGGGGTTCAGCCTCAGCCACCAGGACGTGATCACCGAATGGCGCGGTGACGCTGGACCGACCGCTGAGCCGTCCGCAGCAGCCGCTGGGGCGAAGGGCCCGGGGCTGGAGGGCCTGCCCACGAGGGACGACGCGGAAGCCGTGAAAGCCGCCCTGCACGCCAACCCGGCCGCTGACATTTACCGGCTGATGGAAGCCACGGGCCTGTCGGTGCTCGCTGTCGGCCGGGCCCTGGACATGCATGTCGCCAACGGTGACGCCATCCGGCAAGCCGACCAGTACACCGCAGCGTAAGGGGATGACAGGGATGAAGCAGCAGGACTGGTACTCCGATGGGGACATGCTCATCAACGAGACCCGAACGCCGAACACGCCAAGAAGGCGTTTCAGGCCAAGTGGCATCGTCGGGAAAGAGTACGGGCTGAGGTTTCGCAATAGGAGAAACCCGAACGTCCTGCTTCTTGCGGGCGTGTATGTCGCCCAACGGGGACGCCGCGAGTTTTACACGAGGGTCTCCCTGGACCGCATCATTTTCGCGGACTCCGCACACAGGGACGAGATCGTCCGGGCTGACACCTACACCACCGAGCGAGGGCGGTACGAGTACGAGTCGGGCGCCGCCGCAAACGCCCGTGTCCTCGCTGACCAGCTTCACCGGGGCATCCTCTCACCGTCGGAGTGGGACGGGACTGAGCGAGGCTTCCCAGCTGACGCGGAGGTGTTCCGCCAGTGCCGTGAGTGCATCGTCCTTGTCCCCGACGGGGAGCGGCACACCTGCACGGATGAACACCGCCGCCGTAAGCGCGAGCACTAACACACCCCGCGTGACCAACGAGAAGGAGAGATCAATGGGAGCTACTACGGGAGTCACGATCGCTCAGGCGGTCGCGCTCACCAACGCCGCGATAGAAGAACTGGCGGTCGGCCCGGAGCGGGTCACCGCCGCCGACCCGGCGCAGGTCCGGGTGGACTGGGATGACTGCCCGGTCCAGAGCAGGCGCATGAAGATGTTCCATATCCGGGCTGCGCTCTCCAGCGAGATGTCCCGGTACATGCACCAGATGCCGGAGGTGCTGCTGGTCGCCGATGACGGCGTGGTGACGAGCCTTTTCGCCAGCGCTGTCGGCACCAAGGTCGGTGCGTGATGGGAGCCAAGCCCAGCGGCGCAGAGCGCATTTTCACCGACAGCGGTGGATGGGACGAGACCACCGACCCGGCGATGCACGCCCGCATTGCCGTCGCCATTGGTCTCGTGTTCGAGCACGCTGACCCGCGTGCGGTTCACACGGAGAAGGCGCAGGACGGCTCCGACCTCCGCGGCGTCCTGTTCAACAGCAACGGGCAGTCGGGTCACGGCTGGAGTTTCTTCGATGGCGTCAGCCTCGAGAAGGGGTGTCCGTTCCGCCGCGCGGATTACTTCCGGCGTTCCGGTGGCCGTGCCGCCGCCGCCGCATATGACGATGGCCGCACGGTCCTGTTCTCTGATGACGGGCTCGGCGGCACGTTGGGGGAGTTCGTCAGCACCCTGGAGCGGTTCGCCCAGCACGTCGCTGACACCAAGGTCGGTGCGTGATGGCTGCCAAGAGTGCCCATCTGCGCCCCGGTGAGACACCCTGCGAGGGCTGCAACGGCTCCGGCCGGAACAAGGCGGACACGGCCCAGTGCCCAGCGTGCCGCGGCTGGGGTGCCAAGCCACCGGACCTGAACGCCCCCGAGGCTGCCCCCGGGACGATCTGCCCGGCGTGCGGTAGGCCAGCCCGGGACGGTGACCCGGTGCTCGCGGACAAGGCTGGCCCGATCCACCGGTCGCACGCTATGGAGTCGCAGGCTCTTTACGCCGACGCGATGGCCATCCTGAGCCGTACAGGGAGGCCGTGATGGCCCTCGGCAAGTACACCGATCGCAAACTCCTCAGCAAGTACACCGAACGTAAACGCCCCACCTTGCCTGCGGGTACGACCCACGTCGCTGAGTGGAGCCCCGCTTACCTGTACGGGGACGGTGCCCGGCCTTCCTGGGATCTGCAGACCCGCGCCTACTTCGAGCGCGGGGCCAGTTGCGGCATCCCGGAAGGGTGGACGACAGACTTCCCGCGCGAGGTCAACGTGCTCCGGCTGGCGGACTGGGTTACGGGGGTACTCGGCTACCCGGTGATTCTTACTCCCGGCACCCAGCAGATCAAGCCCTGGGGCCGCTTGTCCCGGTATCTCACCGAGCCCATCTACTACGTCAGCCGGCGGTCGTGATGGCCCCCGCGACGGCAGCGACCCCGGACCCAGCCGACCCTCCGGTGAACACGATCACAGCCACGCAGTGGAAGGCGCTGCTGGCGAAGGGCATCCTGCCCGAGTTGGAGACGGTGACCTTCACGGACCTCCCGGCAGTCACCCGGCGCTTGGTTCAGGAGCACCGCCGCTCGCAAGCCGGGAGCAACTGACCATGCGGCTGATCATCCACACCAAGGTCGGCGCCTTCGTTAAGGACGACGCGCGGGAGATCGACAAGCTGAATCTTCTGACGATCGTGAACAGCTACCGCGAGACGTTCGAGTTCACGTGCCGGCCAGATCAGCCAGTCGCCGTGCCGGAGCGTCGGTGCGTGTTCCGCACCCGCGACTACCGGTACCTCGAAATCGAGGACTGACCATGACCCAGGTTGACGCTGAGGCAAACTTCACTCCCGCCGAGGAGACGAATCCGGTCACCCGGCTGCGGGGGCACGCGACGAGGGTCCGGGAAGATCACCACGCGCGGATGGCTCGCGGGTCCGATTTCGTGATCGCGGCCGTCCGCCCGAGGTGGGTGGTCGTGCTCGGCTGGACGGCCAGGACGCAGCGGAAGGCCGATCACTGGGCGTACGCCTGCAACGTCGCGTTCGCCATCGTGCTGCTGCTGGCATCCGCGTTCATCGCCCGGGGCGTTCTCGGCGAGACGCCGCTCATGGTGCTGGCTGCGTACGCCGCGCCGCTCCTGGTGCTGAAGCTGATCCGCGTACAACTCACCCTGCCGTTCGAGGGTGACGAGACGCACGACGACAAGACCGGGGGGTACGAAGTTTCATGATCACCCCATGGTGGGCTGACCACCTTGGCTTGGATTACCGCTACCAGCCCCTTCAGGGCGACATCCTGCTGGCCGACCGGTACGCGGCCCTGGTGTGCGCCATGAAGGTCTGCGGCACGGACCCGTCATCGCAGGACGGCGCGGCGTTCCGGGCTGCGGCGAACCTGGCCGACAAGTTCCTCGACTACTTCCAGGCACCAGGCACAGCCCGCGACGGCTACATCCGCAGGCTGACCCTGGCCATCGCCTGCACGAGCGCCACGGGCAAGCCGAAGGACACGATGCTGCCGGGCCGGGTCATCCGGGTCGCGGAGATGTACCGGCTGTATCTCACCGCCCCTGCCGACAAGCGTGGGGGGACGATCTGACGTGCTCGGCATCAGCCACGCGGCCAGCGGTCTCGCCACGGGCCTGGCGGTAGCCGAGGTCACCCACCTGCCCGCCACCGGGGCCGTGACCCTGGCAGCCCTCACGGCCGGGTTTGCAACACTCCCGGACCTTGACTCCACCCACTCGTGCGCGGCCCGCAGTCTCGGCTTCCTGTCCGAGGGTTTCGCACACCTGGTGCGGCTGGTCTCCGGGGGCCACCGCCACGCCACCCACAGCGCCGTAGGTGTCGCCGTGTTCACCGCGGTCGCCTGGCTGGCCTGCCACTACCGGGGGGAGCCGTACGGGCGCACTGTCCTCGCCGCGTTCCTGGCCCTCGCCATCGCCGCCGGCCTGCGGGCGCTGCGCCTCGGCGGGCACTGGGCGGACGTGCTCGCCATCGCCGCCGCCGCTGGCATCGCTTGGGATGGCTGGTACCTGGCCCTCATTCCGCTCGCCGCGCTGGTTGGCACGGCCACGCACATCGCCGGCGACATGCTGACCGATGTGGGATGCCCGCTCGCCTGGCCCTTTACGCTGCGGCACTTCGGGCTGCCTAGGGAGGTGGCGTTCACGACCGGGCACGCGGTGGAGCGGTTCGTGGTCGATCCCGTGATTGTCGCTGGCATCGGGCTGCTCGTGTACGTCGCTGCGACCGTGCCCGGCTACCTGACCTAGATCAACCCAACCCCTCAAAGGAGCACGAAATGAGCAAGCCCCAGCCCAGTTATGTGATGACCCCCGAGCAGATCGCCCCGCATCAGGTCAAGGTCCGCTCAGTGACGTTCGTCAAGGAGGCGCAGGCCATCACTGGTGACCGGTTCCGCGCGTACCGGGCACCGGACGGCGAGGTGTGTGAGGTGAGGGTCAGCTGCGGTGGGTACGCACCCGACGAGCCTAGGCTGACTGACGCCGAGGCCCGTCAGCAGGCGATCACTTCGCTGAACGAGATGCGGCAGGGCCGGGCCGGGCGGATTGCGCGCGGCGAGCCGGCCACCTGCCAGTTGCGCGCGACTGGGGAGTAGGTATGGCCACCGTCGAACTGGCCGACCACCGCGCCTACGGGCTGTGGGAAGGTTCCGCCCGCACCTGCGACGGCCCGCACCCGCCGGGGAACGACAACTTCTGGGCGTGGTCTGTTGCCCGGAACTCGTCGGAAGTCCACGGATCGGGCCGGTGCCGGGACGGGCACCCCGTGTCGTCGCTGGCAGAAACGACAGCGCGGCGGCTCGCTGCGGCAGGGATCTCCCCGTACGACCCGGGGATGGACCGGTGGCGCGCGCAGAATGCGAAGGCCACGGCCGGTGCCGCTGACGACAGTCCCGCCATGGCCGCCTAAGGCCGTCCCGCTTGCCGTACCCCCTGTGACCTGCAAGACTGCGTGGTAGATCCCCCCAAGGTCCACGGCCTAGGGGGATCTCTCTTTTGCCCGACTCGCGCCAGCGTCCCTGTGCCCGCGGCCTCCGCTGCCGCAGTTCCGAGACCACCATCAGCGACGACGGTGAGTCCGTCACTACTCCAGCCCTCGGCTACGACACGTTCTGCCAGTCTGACCGCAACGCGATAGCCCGTGCCCTGTCCGGCCTCCCCGAACAGTGGGTGCGCGTCTGGCAGGAACTCCCCGTCAAGGCGGCTGCCGGTGAGCATGTCACCATGTCCCGTACGGCTCCCGTCCCGCTGTCCATGGCCGCGGACGCGCTCCTGCGGGAAGTGTCCGCCGTCCTGTGCTCCTGGGATGAGCAAGTTCGCATGGCCGCGGGCCTGACCCTGCCGGACACCCAGCTAGCCCGCCAGCGCCGCGACGGCCCCGTCATCGCCGCCGTGGTCCGCACCCTCGCCGCCCACCTGGACCGCCTGCTGGCCCTGCCTGCCGGGCCGATGTCCCGCAGCTTCGAGCTTCACGACCTGGCGAAGATCCCGGAAGGCACGTACGGCCGGACCAACACCATCGGCGGGTACTGCGAGGTGACCGTCGAACTGTCCGGGGCTGATGCCGGCGATGAGATCCTCAACCTGGCCTACCGGTGCCGGGCGTTCCTAGGGGAGACCCGGCTCAGGGAGCGGCTGAGCTGCCCATGTCCTGACCCAAGTTGCAATGGTTTCACTCTGGAAAAAGTTCAGGGATCGAACTACGCCGCCGAGTGTACTTCCTGTCAGCGTTTGATGACAGAGGGTGAGTTCCTGGTTTGGACCCGCATCTACACGGCGGGTCTCACGGAGAACGACATCCCGGCCGACGTTGCCGACCGGGACAGGCTGTGCGCGATGCTGAACGAGCGGCTGACCGGCCGCGCGGCGTTATGCCACCCGGCGCAGGTAGTGGGCCTGTGCCATCTTCCCCTTGATCCCGAGTGCCCGGCCGATCGCCGCCCAACTGGCACCTTCCCCGTCCCGCATTGCCACGATCCGCGCATCAAGCTGGGCATCCCGCGCCAGCCGATTCTGGTAGTTCACGTGCCTCGTGTGGTCTGCGGCGGCAGCGTCCGCTGCGGCGTGGCAGGCAGGTGAGCAGTAGTAGGCACCGGGCTCAGCGGTTGACGGTATGGGTTCACGGCACTGCGCGCAGCGCCTCGCCTCGGGTTCAGGCAGCGCGGCCACGCCGGTCGGGAAGTTCGTTTGGGCGAACTCACCGAAGGTCACCCGTGCGGCTGCATCGTAGGCGAGAGCGGCTTCCACTTCCGACTGGAAGGTTCCGAGATGCCTGCCGCAGATGTACGCGCGCCAGCGGCTGGGGCAATCCCGGTGGGCCAGAGACACTCCCTTGTACTGGGAGTAGAAGCCACTCCCTAGACGCTGGTTGGCCCGGTTCTGGGTCTTCGTCGCGTCCCGGAGATTGTGCCGCTGGTTGTTCAGCCCGTTGTGATCCTCGTGGTCTGTCTCTACCCAGCCAGTCAAAAGCTTGTGCATGAGGACCGTTCTGCGCTCGGAGTCCCGGCCCTCGTGGCTTCTCGCGTACACGAGGTCTTGCCCGTGAGCAGACCTCTTGACCTTCTCAAGGAGGTTCCACCGGTAGGCCATCACCAGGTCGTAGTCCTCGTCATCGACGAGCGCGACTCTTCCGGCAGCTTTCGCCCCGCCAAGCGGTACGATCCGCATGTCAGCCTCTCACCAGGTTGGCCATGCCCCCGGCCTGCCGCTAGCAGGTGCGGGGGTGCTTCCTTACATCGAACATTCTAGCGTATTTCGATGGCCTAAATGGGGCTCTGGCAGGACTTCCAGGCTGTGCCGGACTCGCTGCTCCCGGCCCGCTGGTAGTAACACCCGCTGACCTGTGCAACACTGACCCCACTAGAACAACCATGACCCGAACCTTCCGAGGTTCGGGTCATTTCGCATTGAACCGGGCAGGTGACCTTGCTGATCACCCGCGGGGACGGCTACGTCACCACCGCGCAGGCCGCCCAGATGGTCCACGTCAGCCCGGCCACGATCCGCTCGTGGGTGCTGCGCGGCCACCTCGCCAAGCGCGGCCTCGACGAGCACGGCCACGCCCTGTATGCACCCGACGACGTGGCTGCGGCGGAGAAGCGCGTGCGGGACAACGGGCTCCGTACCTCGGGCATCGACCCGCGACGGCAGCGCCGGGCCATGCGGCAGGCGGCCTAGATCACTTCATGACGGGCGGCGATCTGATGCCACGTCATGCCGGCCGCCGTCTGTGTGGCAGCAAGAAGCGCCAGGGCCAAGGCACCTGCACCCAGCCTGCGGGATGGGGCACGGACCACGCCGGCTGGGGGAATTGCAAGCTCCACGGCGGATCCATGCCGAACAACCGCACCGCGGCCACCGAGGCACAGGCCCGTGACGAACTGGCCATCCTCGGCGCCGGGCCTGTCACCGACCCGCTGACTGAGCTCGCCAACATCACGGGCGAGGTTGTGGCGTGGAAGAACGCGATGGCCACGAAGGTCAACGAGCTCACGTCGCTGCGGTACGAAGCTGCTGGCCAGGGTGGCGGGGGTGAACAACTCCGCGGCGAGGTCGCGTTGTGGGAGCGGGCGCTGGACCGGTGCGAGAAGTTCCTGTCCGCGATGGCCCGCCTCAACATCGACGAACGGCTCGCGCGCGTTACGGAACGGCAAACGGAGATCGTCGCCGCAGCGCTGTCGTCGGTGCTGGCCGAGATGGGCCTGCCAGCCGACCAGCAGCGCGAAGCCCTCGGGCGCGTGGCGCGGCACCTGCGGGCGGTCTAAGCCTGTTACCCGCTGGTAGAAGTGCCGGGAAACGTGGGCTGGCACTCGCCAGACGGGGGCAATCCGGACATCCGGGGGTGCCGGGTGGCTGTCAACTTCGCCGCCGCGCTCGCCAACCGGCTGGACCCGCCCGACCCGGAAGTGTTCGAGGCGCTCAACTTCCACCCGGCGTGCGTCCCGTTCATCAAGCGGCAGATCCCTGCCCCGTGCGGCCAGTGCCCGCAGGAGCAGTTCGCCGCGGCCACCGAGTTCGACGTGATGATAGGCGGCAGCGCGGGCGGCGGGAAAACTGTCAGCCTCCTCATGTACGCTCTGCGGGCCTGCGTCCGGCACCCTGGCCTGCGGGCTGGGGCGTTCCGCCGCACGTACGCGGAACTCAAGGAATCCCTGCTGGCCGAGCTCGCGGACCTGGGCTACGCCTCCGCTCTCGGTGCCTCATGGAACGGCAGCGAGTACGAACTCCGCTTCCCGAACGGCTCCCTGATCATGTTCCGCTATGCGGAGACCGTGAAGGACGCCACCCGCAGGCAGGGCGGCCAATACCAGTTGCTGATCTTCGACGAGCGGACGCTCACCCCGCCCGACGTGATCTCGTTCCTTGAGTCCCGCCTCCGGTCCGGCCGCGCCGACATCCCCGTGCTGGGGATTCGTTCAAGCGCCAACCCGGGCGGCGCCGGCCATGGTGCGGTGAAGGCCCGCTACATCATCCCTACCGACTACGGGAAGCGGATCTACCGGGACGAGCGAGGCCGGACCGTACGGTTCATCCCGGCGAAACTGGCGGACAACCCGTACGTCAACCCTGAGTACGCCACTGACCTGATGGCGCTGCCGCCCAAGATGCGTGCCGCGTTCCTTGACGGCAACTGGGACGTGTTCGCCGGCGCGATGTTCCCCGAGCTGAGCCGTGACCGGCACATCGTCCAGCCGTTCGCAATCCCCGAGACGTGGCAGCGGTACAACGGCATCGACTGGGGCTACGGGGCGCCGTGGGCGGTCCTCTGGGGTGCGGTCGATCCTGACCAGCGTCTCTGGGTGTACCGCGAGATCTACCAGGCGGGCGTTGGCGAGGCCGACCAGGCGCAGCGCATCCTCGCCGCCGAGGCGCCTGGCGAGAACGTCGCGATCCGCTGGGCTGACGACGCCATGTGGAACGTGGTCGGCGATGCGAAGGTCATGGCCGAGATCTACGCGGAGAACGGCTGCCACCTGACCAGGGCAGGCAAGGGCCCGGGGTCGCGCATCACCGGCTGGCAGCGCATCCGCACGTATCTGTCCGACGCGCCCGCCTGCCCGCATCACCGCGCTCTCGGCTGGGACACCTGCCCGCGGATCCACATGTTCCCGCAGGTTGAGAACCTGTTCCGGGAACTAGCCGATCTCCCGCACGCGACCAGCGGCAACCCGGAGGACAGTGATTCGGGGGCTAGCGACCACGCCGCCGACGCGCTTAGGTACCTGACCGTGAACCTCGGGACTGGCCCGGAGTTCCTCGCCCTCGACGAGCCGGTGTCCTCTCTCGCCGCGGAACTGGGCCCGTGGGAACAGCGCGGTAACTTCGCCTACCGGCCTGACGAACGCGAACCGGAGTGGGGCACCGGGGACGAGGATCACTCACAGCGCGGGATGGTGCAGCGGAGTCCGTTCGGGTGAGGGCAAGCAAAAAGGGCCGGTTTCCCGGCCCTGAGTGCTTCCGTGCGTGGCTTACCGCACCCAAGCCCATGCCGCGCGGCGGGTCATGTAGTTGCCAGCCGCCCAGTTGGCGTCCTCGCCGGCCTCGATGTAGTACTTGACCTCGTGAGAGGCACCAGCGCCGAACTCGCGGGGAGTGGTCGCGCTGTACCGCTCGCAGTCCGCGAGGATGGTGGCGGCAAGCTCAGGGCTGGCAGCGGCGAACGCGGCCCAGTTGGCGGCCCGCTTGGCGTGAATGGCGATCATCTTGATTTCCCGCTCGGCCTGCGCGGCGCTGAGAGTCCAGCCGGTGATCTTCTTGAGGCACCCCCGGCCGACGATCATCTTCGTGCCGTCCGTGCAGGTGATCTCGTAGCGGTTGACGAGTGCGCGGGGGCAGTGCTCGCACTGCCCGCCGCCGTTCGGCTTGCCGGTGAGCTTCCAGTTCGTTGCCATACCTGAAATATACCTCCCCGGTAAACGCTTGTCAACCTGACAGGTTAACGCTTGTCTGTCAGTTGCCCACCGGTCCACAGTTCCGCGAACTGCCCGTCAATGTCGATCTGCACGGCGGCCACTGTCGGCAGGAGCGAGTCCATCCGGGCTCGCGCGACCGCGTGAGCGTAGTCCGGCTCGTCGCTGACGATGGACTCTGACGGCTTTGACCCGAGCCAGCCGCCGCCCGTGGCCCTGAACGTGACGATTGTCTCGCAGGTCATTTCCGTACGGCTCCTTTGATCTCGCGTGCGCGCACGGTCATCTGCCGTCCGAGCGCGGCCAGCATCGCCTCGGCTAGCTCAAGCGATAGCGCGGCCTTCCCGGTGAGTACCTGACTCACGTGCTTGGTGGACAGGCCCAGCGTGCGGGACAGTTCCGCCTGACTGGTGCGCGTCTCGTGGAGCGCTGTGCGGACCTCGGCGCGGACCTCGTCGGCGAGGGTCATGCTTTGGCCTCCTGTTCCATCACGTACAGCCGGGCCTGCCGGATGCGCTCCTCAGCGAGGTAGTACCGGTCCCAGTCCCGCTGCCAGCCTGAGGTCAGGGCGGTCAGGTACAGGCGCTCAAGTTCGGTCACCGGTTCTCCTTCGCTTGGGCGACCGCGGCGAGGCAGGCGCTGTCAAGGGTCGCGGCGAACGTCCCGCCGTTCTCGCAGCCGAGCACCACGACGCCCTGCCCTGCGGGAACCTCGGTGCCGCACCCGTAGCAGAAGCCGTTACGCAGGTTCGCCTCGGGTGGGTAGTGGCGGAAACTGGCCAGCGTGCCGGCTAGCTCCTTCGTACGGTCTGTGGTGATGCGTGCGGCCTGCTGGCTGATGATCCATGCTGGTGTGCTCATGCCCTAAACCTATACCTCTCAGGTAGCGACTGTCAACCTAAGCGGTAAACACTGCCGGGGGGAATCCCGCTAACATCCGGGCGCGGGAGGTCTCGTGCCTCTCCCGTTCGAGCAGGCCCTCCGCAACCTCATCAGCGAAGGCGAGAACGCGGCACGCTCGGCGGCCACCTCGTTCGGTGAAGGTCTCGCGGAAGCCCGCAGTCAGGCTGAGTCGATCATCGGCCAGGTCCCGGCTGCCTACCGGTCCCGCAGTGAGGACATCACCGAAGCCAGGAAGCCCGCCACCCCGGCGAACATGACCCCGGCGAAACTCCCCGAACGTGCCGGCTGGGTAAATTCGATCCCCGATGGCGGGCTGAACGCCGAGAACAGCAGCATGGGCGCGTCCACCAACACGGACCGCCGTTCCACGATGCGCGAACTTTACGACGCGTACCTGTCGTGCCCGTGGGCGTGGGCGTGTGTCACCGCCATCTCCCGTACGGTCACCGCAGGCGGGCTCGTTGTCGACTGGGACGGCGACGACGGCGAAGGTGACAAGGAAGCCCCCGACAAGCCCCCGAACGTGCTGGCGCTTGAGAACCTGATCAAGTTCTGCAACCCGGTCAGCGACATCCGCCAGCTCCTGCGGAACGTGATCGCCGACCTCGAGGTGTTCGGCGACGCGCTCCTTGAGGTGACCTGGTGGGGCAAGATCCCCGTCGCCTTGTACAACCTGGACTGCCCGACGACGACACCCGAAGCTGACGAGCACGGGGTCATCACCGGTTACGTGCAGGTCACCGACTCCGGTAAGCGGGCCGAGTTCAAGCCGCACGAAGTCATCCACATTTCCCTGGACGCGGCACGGCCGGGTGTGTTCGGTGTTTCCCCGACGCAGGCGGCGATGCTGCCGATCACGGCGTGGCTGTTCGCGGCGGCGTGCGGCAAGGAAATGATGCGCAAGGGCCTGCCACCCAACGTGCATGTCGATCACCCAGCGAACACGTCGCAGCCGGAACTGCGCAAATGGAAAGAAAGTTACCTGGCTGGGAACATCGGCATCAAGAACATCGGTGCCCCTGTCGTATCCAAAGGCGGCGCGCATCTCGGTGAGATGCAATCCGGGAAAGTCGCTGACGTGCTCGCGGCGAAAAACCAGTCCCGCGACGAGATCAACGCCTGCTACGGCTGCCCGCCCGCCAAGGTCGGCGTCATCGAATCCGGGAACCTCGGCGGGGGCACCGGCGAGGCGCAGGACCGT
>Ga0302325_10010847_pt1 | contig 19689 bp, 17 predicted proteins | sample Palsa_T0_2_FD_201948 | JGI IMG/M metagenome (GOLD analysis project Ga0302325, IMG submission 201948) | Peat permafrost microbial communities from Stordalen Mire near Abisko, Sweden - Palsa_T0_2 | ecosystem: Environmental > Terrestrial > Soil > Palsa > Peat permafrost | place: Sweden: Abisko...
GTTTTGTTGACGAGCTTTGTCGGCAGAGACGCAGAGTGCGCGCAGATCGCCGCGCTCGCCCGAGAACATCGGGTGGTAACGCTCACGGGCGCGGGCGGCATCGGCAAGACGCGAGCAGCGCTCCACGTCGGAAGTGTCGCGATCGATGCGGGGAGCAACGTTCGACTGGTCGAGCTTGCCGCGCTCCGCGATACGTCGCTCGTTATGACGACCGTCGCTCGCGCCGCCGGCATGTTGGAGACGGCGGACCACACGACGTTGGAAGCGCTCGTTGCATTTTTGCGTCGCGAATCGCTCCTGCTCATCCTCGACAACTGCGAACACGTCATCGCCGAAGTGCACGCGATCGTCACGGCGATCGTACGAGGCGCTCCGAGCGTGCACGTCTTGGCCACAAGCCGCGAACCGCTGAAAGTCGCGGGCGAGCACGTGTACCGGCTTCCGTCGCTTCGGGTTCCCTCCCCGGGCGAAGACCTCACGGCGGACACGGCCGGGCAATACGGTGCGCTCGCGCTGTTTGCCGATCGCGCGTCCGCATGCGATGCCCGATTCGCGATCACGGACCAGAACGTGCCGATCCTCGCCGATATCTGCCGCCGGCTCGACGGCATCCCGCTCGCGATCGAACTCGCAGCCGCCCGCGTCAAGGTGCTCGCCCCCCGGCAATTGGCGGAGAAGCTCGACGAGCGTTTTCGCTTGCTCACCGGCGGCGATCGCAACGCCATTCCGCGTCACCAAACGATGCGGGCGCTGATCGACTGGAGCTACGACCTGCTGACGAGCGACGAACGCCGGACGTTCCGGTTGCTCTCGATCTTCCGCGGGGGCTTCACCTTCGAGATAGCCCATGCGGTCCTACGGGAAACGGCGCAGCGGAGTGACGGAACCGACGTCGACGCAGCGTTTGAACTGCTCGAGGTGCTTACGTCGCTCGTCGACAAGTCGCTCGTCGGAGCTGATTTCAGCGGCGAAGAAACGCGGTACGCACTGCTCGAGTCAACGCGCGAGTACGCACGGGAGAAGTTGGCGGAGAGCGGCGAGAGCGCGGTCGTCGCACGCGCGCACGCGATTGCCTATCTCGCGCTTGCCGAACACCTCGAGGCGCTCTGGGGAACGACGCCCGACCGGCTGTGGCACGCGCAGTCGGAGCCGGAGCTCGAGAATTGGCGCGCTGCGCTCGAATGGGCGCTTGCCGAACGCGGGGACGTGGTCCTGGGGGAACGCCTCGTCGGGGCGCTGAGCCACGCCTGGTGGGACCTGCCGAGTGAGGAGGGTCGCCGTTGGCTCGAGCTGGCGCTCGCGTCGTCAAACGACGCGCAGCCGCCAGCGTTGCTCGCGAAGCTCGACCTGACGTCGGCACAATTCGACGCCATCGTCAACCAGCACGAATCGAGCTTCGCGGCTGCAGAGCGCGCGATCCAACGCTACCGCGAGCTCGACGACCCGCTCGGCGTTGCGGACGCGCAACGGATCGGGGGCCGCGCTCTGCTGTTTATGCGGCGCTTTCGCGAAGCCGAGGAGATGCTCGACGCCGCGCTCGACACGTATCGTTCGCTCGGCGCGCGGCGGCGGATCGCGCAAGTGTTGCACAATCTCGCGACCGCGAGCGACATGGCGGGCGATATGGATCTCGCCCGCAGCCGGCTCGCGGCGGCCGTAACCATCTTCGAGGAGACGGGAGCGGACGCCATCGCCGCGAGCATGATGGTCGATCTCGCGGAGACCGAGTTTCACGCGGGCGATCTCGTCGCAGCGCTGCGCATCTCGGAAACTGCGCTTGCCATCAATCGCGCGCAACCGCGCGGCTGTTTCATTTGGCGCACGCTTTCCAACCGTGCGGCGTACCTCATTGCGGCCGAGCGCTACGACGAGGCGCGCCGCGATGCAAGCGAAGCGCTTGCCCTCGCGCGCGCGGCACGACACGACACGACGGTCGCGTTCGCGATACAGCATCTCGCGGCGGTGGCCGCATTCGGCCCGGCACGCGATGCGCAGCAAACGCGCGACGGGCTCGCGCATGCGGCGCGGCTTCTTGGCTACGTCGAGGCACGGCTGATCGCGCTCGGGCCGGTACGCGACTTCACCGAACAGCGCGAAGCGGGCGCCCTGCATGCCGCGCTGGATCGCGCGCTCGACGCGGGCGAACTTGCCGCGCTGATGCACGAAGGACGCACCTGGACTGCCGATCGTGCCGTCGCGGAAGCGCTCGGCGGGGAACCGATCTAGGCACTTTGGGCGTCGTGATGAGAGCCTGGTGAGTTTCTGCAAGTGTGTGCAGAGACTGTAGTCTTGTGTGTCCTCGGGTGCGGAGCGAAGCGGCATCATACCCGCATCATCTCTCTCTACAAAGGACACTCCACATGCTCAACCTCAATCGTTCCTGCACTACCTTCTTCGCCTCGCTCTTCGCCCTCACGGTAACTGCCGTCGCGGCGGGCGCGGCCACCTCTGCTGCCCAAAGACGTCTCGGGCAGCCCGTTCAAAACGGTCGCCAAAGAGTATCTCTACGGCACGTCTCCCTCCGGAACGATCACCTATAAGTTCCTCTTCTGGAATAAGAACAGCAACCTCCAGACCGCCCGGAAGCTCGATCTTCACAAGGGCGACGCGACCGCCTGGTACGTCGAAGAAGGCGGCGGCAGCTGCACGCCGATGGTCAACTGCAGCGTCGGCACCTGGGAATTCTCACTGAAGGTGAACCACGTCGTCGCCGGCGCGACGCCGATCGGATCGGTCTCCGTTCCGGGCCTCTGGACTCCCCCGTCGACGAGCGTATCCACGACGACGACGGCCGCCAAAACCATCGCGATTTCGGCTCGCAGCGCGACGCACACGGGCCATTTCATCGACCCGTCCGGCTTCGTCGACTGGTTGATGCTGGGCGCAAAGGCCCCGACGCCGGGAATCAGTTTCTCCGTCCCGGCGGGCGGATCAGCCGAAGCGATCGGCTTCTATACGACCCCCGCAAGCGCGAGCCCGCCGCCGTGCCCGCCAAGCCATCCGCCGCACACGTGCGTGTAGGAAAGGCGTACTTCACATGATCAACATTGCTCGCACGGCCGCGATCGCAGCGGCCGCAGTCCTCACCCTCGGCGCCTTCGCGCCGCCGGCGCCTGCCAACCAGCCGGGGGCGGGATCGCCGCACACCTACGCGCTGCGCGGCGAAATTACCGGAAGCATCGCCTTCCCGGTATCGCTGCTCCCGCACGGATACAACGCGAAAGCGTGTCGCGACTTCAGCGTCACATCCTCCCCGGGCACGTCCGGCAAGCTGCACGCCAAGCTCGCGGGGAGCACGGTCGAGTGCGGCTACACGATCGCGCATCTGCCCGCGGGATCGTACACGGTGACTCCGCATGGGTATCCGCGCGGCTACGCCGGACGACGCTGCGGCGGGTTCGACGATCCCGAGGGCAAGCCCGTCGCGCTGCGCGTGCGGTACGGCACCGTCACCACGGGGCACGCGAACTTCACCTACAGCGCGGGCACCGCATCGACGTGCGCCGCACCCTCTCCCTAGCGTAACCTATGTCGTTGCGAGCGCGGCCGAAGTTTTCGAGCCGCGCTCGCGCTGTGAACGAGCTAGGTGTGCGCGGCGGTTGGCGCTAGTTCGATGTTGACCATCCAATCGATGCCGAAGCGATCGGTGAATTGGCCGAAGCGCGCGCCCCAGAACTGATCCGCGAGCGGCATTTCGACCTTGCCGCCTTCAGAGAGGGCGTTGAATACGCGTTCGCCCTCAACGGGATCGAGCGTCGAAATCGACAGGGAGATGTTCCCGCCCTTCGCGTCGCTGCCCGGCCGGCCGTCGGAGCCCATGATGGTGATGACGGGCGTTTCGAGCCTCGCGTGCATGACTCGGGTCTTGAACTCATCCGGCATGGGCGGATGGCCCGCGTCTGCCGGCATATCTCCGTAGCGGTGCATCGCGACGATCTCGCCGCCGAACACGCCCGCATAATGCGTCAGCGCTTCCTCACAGATGCCGTCGAGGAAAAACAGGTACGGGTCGACTTGCATTGTGCTACCTCAATAGCGATTTGGTCGTTGTATCAGAGGGTGTTTTCGCGGGTTCTCGGCTACGCTTCGGACCCACCTGCCGCCCGCACGCCGTTGACGATAGCGGCAGCCGTTGCCTCGGCAGCGAGTACCCCGACGAGGTCGAGCGGCGCCTCGACCGAGCCGGTTGAAGCGGCGAAGATCGCGTCGCCGTCGCGCGTCGTGTGGATCGGATCGACCGCGCGCGCGAAACCGTCGTGCGCCATCTGCGCGACCTTCGTCGCGTCGACTCTGCGCAACTTGGCGTTCGTGACGACGACCGCGAGCGTCGTGTTCACAATCGACTGGCCGGCGACACTCGCGCCGGCGGCCGCGAACGCTTCGATGGCGCCCGCGATGTCGAAGCCCTCATCTGCGCCGCGCGGCAGCGCGATAGGTGCGCGCGTGTGCGGATCGTACACGTTGCCGACGGCGTTGCAGACGGCGAGCGCGCCCACGACGAGCTCTCCGCGCCGTACGGAGGCACAACCGAGGCCGCCCGGCCGCGCGCGTTCGATACCGGCGAGTTTCGCAACGAGCGCGCCCCTCCCCGCGCCCACTCGGCCTTCCGCCGGACGCTCGCGACTCGCGGCGCGCACGGCTGCGACGCCCATCGCCTTGTCCGGCCGAACGCGGCCATCGCGACCGACTAAGTCGAAGATCACGGCACCAGGTACGATCGGCACGCGCACGGACCCGATCGCAAGGCCGACACCTCGCGCCTCCAGTTCCTCCATCACGCCACCCACGGCGTCCAGCCCGTACGCGCTACCGCCGGTCAGCAGAATCGCGTGAACGATCTCGATGGTGGCCGTCGGCACGAGCGAATCGGTTCCGCGCGCTCCGACCGCCGATCCCCGCGCATCGAAGCCGCAAACCGCCCCGTCCCGCTCGAAGAGAATAACGGTACAGCCCGTGCCTGCCGCAACGTCGTCGGCATGGCCGACCCGAACTCCGGGTACGTCGACGATGGAGCCGTGCATGTGTGCGACGATTCGCACACCGCCTTCCAATCCCCGGAGGTATGATAGTTCGGTGGACCATCTTGCGGCCGCACGCGCCCAAATGGGGACGTCGCTCGCCTTCCACTACATCTTCGCCGCACTCGGCGTCGGGCTGCCGTTGCTGCTTGCGGTCGTCGAGGGGCTCTGGTTGCGCACCAGAAACCCCGACTACTACCGCCTGGCGCGCACCTGGGCGCGCGCGATGTTGCTGCTCTTTGCGATCGGCGCCGTTTCCGGCACGACGCTGTCGTTCGAGCTAGGACTGCTGTGGCCGGCCTTCATGGCGGCCGCGGGCGCGATCGTCGGCATCCCCTTCTCAGCGGAAGGTTTTGCGTTCTTCATCGAAGCGATCTTCGTCGGCATCTATTTGTACGGTTGGGATCGGCTCTCGCCGCGCGCGCATTGGCTGTGCTCGTTTCCCATCGTCATTTCCGGTGCGTTGTCCGCGGCCTTCGTCACCGCCGTGAACGCGTGGATGAATACGCCCGTCGGGTTTAGGTTCGCCGGCGGCAAAATGACCGACATCGATCCGATTGCGGGCATGTTCAGTCCCGCGATGCCGACCGAAGTGCTGCACACGACGCTCTCCGCGTACGTGTTCACCGCGTTCGCCGTCGCGGCGGTTTACGCGGCCGCACTCATACGCTCGCCCGGCGATCGTATGGCCGCCGCGGCGCTTCGCGTCGCCATGCTCGCGGGCGCCGTGGCGATCCCGTTGCAGATCGTCGTGGGCGACGTCTCGGCGCGCTTTGACGCAAACGTCGAGCCGGTGAAGTTCGCATCCGAAGAGGCGCTCTTTGCCACCGAACGCGGCGCGGCACTACAAGTCGGCGGCATCCCGGATCAGCAAGCCCGGGTGACGCACTACGCGATCCGGATTCCTTATTTGCTCAGCATTCTCGCATTTGAAAATCCGCAGGCCGAAGTGCGCGGTCTCGACGCGTTCGATCGAAGCGACGAACCGCCGGTTGCTGCCGTGCATCTCTGCTTCGATCTGATGGTCGGCAGCGGAACCACGCTGCTGCTCATCGCGGGCTGGTGGGCGCTTGCGACGCGCCTGGGCCGTCGCAATCCGAAACCGTGGCTCGCGCGCGCCATCCTCGCGAGCGGGTTTCTCGCGTTCGTCGCGATGGAAGCCGGCTGGATGGTCACCGAGGAAGGCCGGCAGCCGTGGATCGCCGTCGGGTTTCTGCGCACCGCAGCGGGCGTGACGACCGCACCCGCCGTCGACCTTGCGTTCTACGGATTTACCCTGCTGTATTTCTTCCTCGCGATAACGCTTGCGGTGTTGTTGCTGCGTTTGCATGCAAGAGATACACCCGAGCCGCCCGCGGCTGCACTGCGCCGGGCCGCATGATGAGCCCGTATACGCTCGTCGTGCTCGTGGCATTCGTCGGTCTGGGGAGCGTCGCGCTGTACGCGGTGTTTGGCGGCGCGGACTTTGGCGGCGGCGTTTGGGATTCGTTAGCGAGTGGCCCGCGGCGCGACGAACAGCGCGAGCTCATCGAGCATGCAGTCGGCCCGGTTTGGGAGACGAACCACGTCTGGCTGATATTTCTCGTCGTGCTGCTCTTTACGTGTTTCCCGCCGGCGTTTGCAGCGCTCGCGACGGGATTGTTTGTGCCGCTGACCTTCGCGCTCGCCGGGATTATCCTACGCGGCGCGGCGTACGCGTTCCGCGCATCCGCAACGTTCGATCCCGGTCTTTCCGGTTTCTGGGGCCACGTCTTCGGCATCGCGAGCATCATCACGCCGTTCTTCTTCGGCACCGCGGTCGGCGGGCTCACCGTCGGGGGCTATGCTTGGAATTCGCCGTTTGCGCTCGGTACGGGCGCGCTCGCGGTAGTCTTGTGCGCGCAGATCGCCGCGATCTTCCTGACGCTCGAGACCGCCGAAAGCGCGCTGCGCGAAGATTTTCGCCGCCGCGCGATCGGTTCGACCCTCGCACTCGCCGCGATGGGCGGGCTCCTGCTGACGCTCGCGCGCGTCACCTCTCCCGCAACCTTCGCGGCACTGACGCGTCCCGAAGCGCGCGCCGGCGTCGCCGTCGCGATGTTGCTCGGTCTTCTCGTTCTAGCGTTGCTCTTCGCCGGCCGGCTGCTTGCGGCGCGGTTCGTCGTCGCGCTCGAAACGTTCGCCGTGCTTGCGGGCTGGTATGCGGAACAAGCGCCGTACATCATTCCCGGAACGCTGACGTATCGGGCGGCAGCGGCGCCGCCCATAACGCTCGAAGTTTTCCTGTGGTTCACGGCAGCCGGCGGAGTCGTGCTCGTACCCTCGCTGCTCTTGCTCTTTCGCGTCTTTAAGAGCGAGCCGCAGGCGCCGGCTAGTGACGAGGCTGGTTAAAGCGCAGCATCGTGCCGGACGGATCGCGGAACGCGCAGTCGCGCACCCCGTAATGCTGATCGATCGGTTCTTGCACGACCTCGGCGCCCGCGGCCCGGATGCGTTCGAAGGCGGCATCGACGTCGTCGGTTGCGAAGATAACGCCGCGCATCATCCCCTTGGCCAGCAGCTCCTGGAGAGCTTTTCGATCGGCGGGGGAGGCGTCGGGGTCCGCGGCGGGCGGTTCGAGCACGATGCTGACGTCGGGCTGCGAGGGAGAACCGAGCGTGACCCAACGCATCTGCTCGAACTTCACGTCGGCGCGGACTTCGAGGCCAAGCACGTCGCGGTAAAAGGCGAGCGCCTTCTCGTGGTCGTCGACGGAGATGAAACAGGTCGAAACTTTCAGATCCATGCGCTTAGGTTACCGCGCGGGTACCGAATTTGGCTTCTTCATTCCTGACCGGCCGCGTCAAGATTCGCAGGAAGCACGCCGGAATGACCCCCACACCGTCGTGCGAGCGGGCGCGGTAGGCGCTCGGACTCTCTCCGACGAGCTCGGCAAATCGCGTGCTGAACGACCCAAGCGACGTACAACCCACCGCGAAACAGACCTCCGTCACCGAGAGGTCGCCGCGGCGCAGCATGGCCTTAGCGCGTTCGATCCGTCGCGTCATCAGGTAGCTGTACGGGGTCTCGCCGAACGCCGCCCGAAAGCTTCGCGAAAAGTGGCCCGGCGACATCAGCGCGGTGCGCGCCAAGACCGGAACCGACAGCGGCTCGGCGTACTCGCGATCCATTCTATCGCGCGCTTGGCGCAGTCGAACCAAGTCGGATAACGTCACGCTAACCCGAAATCCTGAACGCGACGATTTGGTCCGCTTCGCGATGGTTGGTCCAGAAGCGTTCGCCGTCGAAGGCGAGCGCGCGCGCTGAAAAACCGATGCGCGCGACGTCTTCCGTACGCGGCGTGCCGTCGCGAGCGTCGACACACGTCAGGAAATATTCGTCCGTCTCCTCGTCGTCGGTCGTCACGCAATAGAACTTCCCGCCGACGACGACTTGCCCGCAGATCTCGTGCGGCACGTCGATCGTGGTACCCACGTGACCCGACTCATCGAGCGAGAGAATGCGCTTCTTATACCACTGGCTCACGTAGAGCCGGTCGCCGTCGAACGAGAGCTGCGACCCCGTATCGTCGGGACACGGCATCGCTTCTTGGGTCTTGAAGCCGTGCCATGGAATGAGGCGGCGAATGATCCGCGTATCGTCGTCCGTTTCGCCGCACAGCACGCGCAGCTCGTCGCCCACGACGGTCATCCCCCACGGCGTACCCGGCGCGACCGTGTCGTAGCGGACGGTCCACGTCTTGGGATCGAGCGCGTAGACGTGGCGCGTCTCGCGTGACCCCATCCACAACAACGTCCCATCGAACGCGAGCGATTGGGGCTTGGGCGCAGGCGAGGGCAGGCGCAGAATTTCCTCGACGTTTTCCATGCTGGCCGCTTCGCGGCGGCTGCGCACACCCATGCTGAAGCCGTCGAAAGCGGCCCCTACGAGCGGCCGGCTCCCGCGCAACGTAGCGCCGGCAATGGGTGCAGCGGAGGGTCGTGCACGACGACGGACTTGCCGTTCGTATAGCGCAGCGCCGCGCGCTGGCCGCTCGCCCACGAGAGGGTTTCCGTCGTCGCCGGGACGCCCACGTAATACGGGAACTGCGGAGCGAGAACCATGTGCCCGGAGGGCACGTAAATGAGCGCGTGATTGCGCGGCACGTCGCCCGGTTCATAGGGACCGAGCACGTCGACGAGGACCCAATGAAAGTCGGGCGAGAACGTCGGGCCGCCGGTGTCCAGCTGATCGAAGCGGTAGCCGGGACATACCGTCGTTGTCGACAACACGCCGTTGCCGCTTGAAAACGTGAGCGTGCGGTTCGTTTCCGCGATGCGCAGGTCCGACGGCACGGTGACCGCCGTGCAGCACAGCCAGAGCGCGCCGAGGCCGAGCACGCGGCAGGTCGAGCCGATCGATCCGGGATGGTCGCGGGGCATGGGAGCATTGTACCTCGGCGCACAACGGGCGCTGCGCGCGATGTGAAAACGCGACCTGCAACACTCTCCCGGCCTACGCGCGGGGCCGATAGTACCAAGAGAATGGTCACCCACGACGAACTGTGTCTCTGCGCTATGCTCCTCTCGGGCATCGTCGGCGCATTGCTCGCAGACCCGTTCGGCAACGCGATGCGCCAAGCGCTGCAGCGCATTCGCTCGGATCAGCGCTAAACCGCCTAAGGCGAATCCGCCTCGAGCGGCGTGCGCGCCAAGAGGCTGCCCCCCGGCCTCACCGGCGCGAGGATGCGCTCGTCGATGTATGCGAGCACGGTATCGACCGCATCCTCGACCGAAAGCACGCTCGTGTCGACGACGAGCTCCGCGTTCTGCGGCTCCTCGTAATCGCCCGTAATTCCGGTGAACGAGGGCAGCGCACCCGCGCGCGCCTTCGCATAATGGCCTTTCGGGTCGCGCGCCTCGCACGTCGCAGCATCGGCTTTGATGTAGATCTCATGGAACGCCGCGCCGGCAGCGCGGCGCGCGGTCGCGCGATCCGAGCGGTACGGTGAGATGAACGAGGCGATTGCGATCGTTCCGCTGTCCGCAAAGAGCGCCGCAAGCTCGCCGACGCGCCGGATGTTCTCGTGGCGGTCTTCCGGCGAGAACCCGAGATCCTTGTTGAGCCCCGCGCGGACGTTGTCGCCGTCGAGCACGTAGGCGTGGCAACCGCCTTCGAACAGGCGGCGTTCGACCTCCATCGCGATCGTCGACTTGCCGGCTCCCGGCAAGCCGGTGAACCACACGACCGCACCTAAATGGCCGTTGCGGCGCGCGCGGGCGCGCGCGTCCAACAGGTGGCCCACGGGTACGAGGTCGCCTGCGGAACCGGTATTGAGCGTGGCGAGAATCGTGCCGCCGGCGACGATATCGAGTCCGTCAAGCAAAATAAAGCGCGCGAGGCCGGGGTGATCTCCAACCACGTCGAGCGGCAAGGTTTGCGCGCTCGTAAATACGGCCTCAGCGACGTCATTCGTGCGCGCGATGCCGTCGCCGTCGCCCTTGCCGAGCGACTCGATATCGATCACGCGCTCGACCATCGCGACCTCGACGGTTGCCGTGCGCGTCCCGAAGCGCATGCGATAGCTGCCGCCCGCCTCGAGCGTCCCCGCGCCAAGCCACAGCAAGCGCGCGCGGAATGACGTTGCGAGCGTCGGCGCGTGCCCCGTGTCGCTGATCACGTCGCCGCGGTCGACGAAGTACGGACCGTCCAAGGTGAAGCCGATCGACTCGCCGGCCCGCGCCGTCACTTTCTCACGCGGCGGCCAGACCTCGAGCGATGCGACGCGAGCGCTGCGGCGGGCAGGCGAAATGAGAACCTCCCTGCCGGTCGCGAGTTCGCCCGACTCGATGCGCCCGAGGATGATGCGCTGCAGATCGTGGCGGACGATCCCTTGGACCGCGATGCGCAGCGCGTCGCTCGCACCGCGAGCGCGCTCCGGCAGGGCGATCAGTGCCTCGAGCACCGAAGGACCTTCGTAGAACGCCATGCGCGGCGAACCCGCCGCGACCACGTTCTCGCCTTCGCGCGCGTCGGTCGGCACGAACGCCGTCGCGGCGACGCCCGTGCGCTGGAGCAGCGCTTCCATCTCGGCGCGGATCGCGGTATAGCGATGCACGTCGTAGTCGACGCGATCCATCTTATTGATCACGACGACGGCGCGCGGAACGCCGATCAGTTCGAGCAGGAGCGCGTGGCGGCGAGTCTGCTCGCTTACGCCTTCGAGCGCGTCGACCAACAGCAGCGCTGCGTCGGCATCGGATGCGCCGGTGACCATGTTGCGCAGAAACTCTTTGTGGCCCGGCGCATCGATCAACACGATCTCGCGCTCCGGCGTGCGCATCCAGATGCGCGTGGTATCGATCGTGACGGCCTGATCGCGCTCGCTCTGCATCGCGTCCAGAACGAACGACCATTCGAACGGCACGCCGCGCCGCTCGGCGATCGTGCGTAACTCGGCGACCTTTCCGTCGGGAAGATTCCCGGTCTCGTGTAGGAGACGGCCGATCAACGTCGACTTTCCATGATCGACGTGCCCGACGGCGACGACGCGTAACTGGTTCACATGTAGCCGCCGGTGCGCAGGCGTTCGAAGGCGTCCTCGCTCTCGTGATCCATCAGGCGACCCGCGCGCTCCGGCTGACGGGTCGTCTCGAGCTCGGCGATGATTTCCTCGATCGATGCCGCCTTTGAATCGATCGGTACGGTGATGTTCTTTTCGCCGAGCGACCGGTAGCGTTTCCCGTCACGCGCGAGGTAGAGCGGAACGATCGGAATCTCTTCGCGCTGCGTATAGCGCCAGACGTCGACCTCGGTCCAATCGAGCAGCGGGTGGATGCGGACGTGTTGACCGTCGGCGACGTCGGTGTGGTAGACGTCCCACAGCTCGGCAGGCTGATGTTTGACGTCCCACGCGCCGTCCGGCAGCCGCGGCGAGAAGACGCGCTCCTTCGCGCGCATCGATTGCTCGTCGCGGCGGATGCCGACGATGACGCCGCGCAGCTGCTCGCGTGCGATCAGCTCGCGCAAGCCCGCCGTCTTGCGGGCCGCCGCGCGGGTCGCGGGTGCGAGTGTGGCGTCGATCGACGACTCGGGCGGACACAACTCGTTGCGCACGTCGAGGTTCCAGTCACGCTCGAGCTGATCGCGAAACGCGTAGACCTCGGGGAGCTCCATCTCGGTGTCGAGCAGGATCACCGGGAAGGGCACACTTCCCAAAAATGCCTTACGCACGAGCCAGAGCAGCGCCGTCGAATCCTTGCCCATCGACCACAGCATGCCGAGCGGTGCGATTCGAAAATACGCCTCGCGAATAATCGAGATCGACCGCGCTTCCAGCTCGTCCAGCAGCGTCACGGTTGAAGGCCTTGCAAAGCTCGCACGCTTGGTGAACACGGCGCAGCGCCAAAGCGCTGCGCCGAGGAGCGCCCTTTTTTCGGGTTAGTGCTGGTCTAAGGCCGCGGCGAGCCCAAAACCGCCCGAACCGTCGGTCACTTGGACCGTCGCGGAGGCCGGCAGGCCGCCCAGCGTCAAGTACAGGAAGGCGCCGAGCGAAGTCCCGTAGTTCGTGTCGGAGGGGATGGATTGGGTCGAAACGGCGGCCGGGCCGGTCAGCGTCAACGTGCCGCCGGACTGATCGGTGTAGGTGCCGTACGTCGTGAAGCCGGTGACGTTGAAGCGGGGGTCGGTCGTGACGCCCTGGCCACTCGCTGCCATCGCGACCGCGAAGTCTCCGATCACGTTTTGCGGTGACGTCGTCGCGCCGAAGGCGTTTTGCAGGTTCGAGAAACCGGTCAAACCGCTCGTAACGATCGCTCCCGGATAGCTCGCGCCGAAGCGGTCGTAGGCGTAGCGCGCGAACAGATACGCCGAACCGAAGCAGCCCGTGCAGGCCGCGCTTGCCGTACTGCTGGGATCGGTTCCGTAGAACGCGGTCAGCTCGTAGTTTTCCGGCGCCGCGAGATAGGTCTGCGCCGACTGGCCGTTGTCGTCGACGTCAATCGTTTGGGACGGGTACATGCGCGTCGCTGCAAAATCTTCGGACAGCGATGCGAGACCCTCGAGGATGAACGGCGTGTCGATGTAGCCCGTTTGCAGGAACGTTTGGTTGTTCTCGCCGTCGGTGCCGGCGTTCGTGATCGTGTGTCCCACGAAATCGATCAGGTGCGTGAGATCGTTTGCGGGCAACACGACGTCGTCTTCTTGCAGCTGCTGCGTCTGCGTGTCGTTCGCATTGCCGAGCGTGTACTGCAGGTAGAAGCCGGAGCGCTCGTTCGACTCCGCTTGTAAACAGTTGGTCGCGACGTCGTTGTAAATCAAATTCGCAGGATCGAAGTAGCTGCCGAATCCGCCGTTCGAGGCCGACGAAATGACGAAGACGGCTTGGCGGTCGTCGGGATCCGGGATGAAGATCGGCGTCGCCGAGCCCGTGCAGTCGGTCAGGTCGCCGGCATCCGGCGATTGCGCGGTCCAATCGGGTGAACCGACGTTCGCAGTGTCGGCGGCCCACGCGTTGTCGTAGTCGGTGCCGATCGTTTGGATCGCGGTCGTCGCGAGCGGACCGCCGTTCGTCGACAAGAGCGTGTTATCGACCCAGATGTCGCCGTGCTGGCTCGTATACTCGAGCGTGGAGGCAACCTGGACGTACGACGAGCCGCTGCTGCTCGTCGCGAGGGTCCAGATGTTCGCGGTCGAGCCGAGCGTGGTCGGCAGGATCGAGCGTTTGCGCTGCGTCGCCGCGGCGCCGTGCGTCGCCGAGAGCAGCAACGCTGCGAGCTTGCGATTTGCGATCGGACGGGCGTGCTCGAAGCGGCGCCGGAACGACACGTTCGCCGCCGCCCGCCGAACGGCGGAGGAGTTCGGACGAGCCGCTACGCGGCGTGCGGACGCTGCGGTTTCACCGGCGGTCAGAGACACGGCGATCGTGTCGGCCGGCGGGGCGCTTTGCACCGCGTTTGCGACGAGCGGTTCGCTTTCGTCGACCGTCGATGCAGCGACGAGCGTGCCGTTCGCATCGCCCGAGACGGTGTAGCCGAACTTCGTGTTTGCGGTCGTGCAGCTCGCGTTCAGATAGAAGACGGCCGACCCCGATGCCGGTGCGGGGGTTCCGGTCGAGCACGCGGTCGGGACGGCGGTCGGCGCGCTCGTCGGCGCATTCGTCGGCGTGGGCGTAAAGCCGCCGCCTCCACCGCCGCCGGGGAAATAGCCTCCGCCTCCGCCGCCGCCGCTGCATGCGGATAAGGCAACCAGCAGGGCGCCCGATGCAAATGCGAGCGACGAACGCGTGGAGCGCATAATTTCAAAACCCCTTCGACGGCAAAGCAATGCTCGTGAACCAAACGTTATGCCGAACGTCCTTATTGCAGAGCGCCCGCGTTTCACCGCAATTCTCATCGGAATATAATCGAATCCGCCGGTGACACCGTCAGGAAGGGCAAGCGGACGGAACCTTGTGCGGGGGCACTCAAACGGGGCCAAGAAGCCTCGCCGGTAATGTTTGCTTCGATCATGCTCGCGGCCAGTTCTTACGTGCCCGGCGGCATTCTCGTCGTCGATGAGGCGGGAGCCGGGGTCCCTGCCGCCGCGGTCGTCTTCGTCGATCGGAGCGGGCAACAGGACGACGAAACCACCGATCCTACCGGTGAGGCCGCGCCGCGTACCGGTTTTGCGGCGCTGTCCGCTACGGTCGCCAAAGGCGGATTCGTCACCGCGCACGTGACGCTGAACGGAACCCACCTGCGCGTAGTCCTGGAGCGGACGCTCGGTACGATCGGCCGCGTCACGGTTGCCACCGGTACGGCGCGCAGCGCCCACGATCTTCCGGTCGCAACCTCGGTGCTCGACTCCGCTGCGATCGGGGGCGCTCCGGCCCCGTCTGCCGACCGGCTGCTGCGCGATCTGCCCGGCGCCGACTACACGCGCAGCAACAGTGCGTTCACCAATTACGGGCAATTGCGCGCATCGTTCTCGGGCGCGGGCTCGGACCGCGGTGTGGTCCTCGTGGACGGCATCCCCGCGCAAGATGCATTCGGCGGCCAAATCGACTGGCAAGCCTATCCCAACGTATCGCTCGTGCGCGCCGAACTCTTGCGCGGCGCAGGCTCGGCCCTGTATGGATCGGGGGCGGTCGGCGGCGTGCTGAACTTCGAGACCTTCGGCCCCCAGACGGGCACGCCCGTCGAGGGCCGCGTGCGCGTAGGCGGCGGATCGAACGATCAGAGCGACAACGCGCTTCTGCTGAGCGCGCCGCTCTCGAACCAGGTCGCGGCGTCCGTCGTGATGGCAGACTCGAAGCTCTCGTACAACGATTTAGCTCCCGGATACACGGCGCCGGACGACCATCCCGCGGTCTCGTTCAGCGGCGTCACGAAGCTCGGGCTGCGGTATGCGGGCGGCGGCACGACCGTCGATGCGGCCGGCATCTTTGCCTCCGATCAGCAAGACGAGGGGCGCACAAATTACACCTTCGATCGGACGCTGCGCCAGCAGAGCGTCGTCGTCTCGCACGCGCTCGGCAGCGTCGCGAGCGCCGGACTCGGCTTTTATTCGCGCGACACGACCGTGTATAACATCGACGATCTCTTCCCCACGAAACCGGGCGTGCTGCGCTACGTGCAGCACGTCCCGACCCACGAAGACGGGCTGTTCGCAACGCTTTCCGACTCGCCCGGGCCGATCGAATACCAACTCCGCATCGATCAGCGCCGTGTCGAGGGGAACAGCCGCCAGGACGGACCCCTCGGCGTGCTGCAGGCGCTCGGCACCGGAACGGAGCTGCTTCAAGGCGTCGCATTTCAGGCGACCTACCAGACGGGACGATTCGAAGCGCTTGCCGGAGCCCGCGCCGACCGCCTGCGCTACGACGATCTTTCCCTCATCAATACGGGGCAGGCGACGCAAAACGTCGCGGGCCACGACGAAGGCGCGATCTCTCCGCGCGTCGCGCTGCGCTACGACCTCACGAAGCAGGTCGCACTGCGCGTGTCGGGCGGCGACGGCTTCCGCGGGCCGTTCCTCAACGAACTCGTGCGCGGATTCAACGTCGGCAAAATATTTGAGGCGCCCAATCCCGATCTAGTTCCGGAACGCAGCCGCAGCTACTCAGCGGGCCTCGACGAACTCATCGGCTCGCGCGGCCGTCTGTCGTTCGACCTCGTGCAGACGAACGTCACCGACGCGATCGCGTTTGTGACCGTCACGCCGACGCTGATGAAGCGCGAGAACATCGATCGAACGCAGACCGAAAGCGAAACGCTTTCCTACGCGCAAGCGCTCGGCACGTGTTCGCGCGTGCGCGTTTCGGGCACCACCCAGACGCCCGAGGTAACGGCGGGACCGGCCGGGACGATCGGCAAGCAGCTCGCGTTCATCCCGAAAGCCTCCGCCGACGTCGGCCTCGACGCGGGCAGCCGGGGTCCGCTTTCGTATTCGCTGGACGGCGCATACGTCGGGCAGACGTACGCCGACAGCCTGCAACAAGAACCCCTCGGCGCGGCGCTCCTGTTCGGCGCGACGCTGCGCGCGACGACGAAATCGGGGACGTCTTTCGAGTTGACCGGCGACAACCTCACGCGCCAAGTGTACCTTACGAGCGTCGACCGGCTCGGTCCGCCGCAGACCGTCTCGCTGCACGTGGAGGTTCCGATCGGACCCGCGGCGACGGAGGGAACATGCCGGTTGTAGAGACCGTTCGCGGACCGATCGACACGAGCCGTCTCGGCACGACGTTGATGCACGAGCACGTCTTCGTGCTCAACGAGGAGCTACGCACGAACTACCCCTCGTACTGGGACGAGGAACGCCGCGTCGCGGATGCCGTCGACAAGCTGCGAGCGGCCAAGGCCGCGGGCGTCGATACGATCGTCGATCCGACGGTGATTGGCCTTGGCCGCTACATTCCGCGCATCGAACGCATCAATGCCGAGGTCGACATCAACATCGTCGCGGCGACCGGCCTCTACACCTACAACGATCTGCCGTTCTTCTTCCACTTTCAGGGACCGGGGACGCTGCTCCAGGGGCCGGAGCCCATGATCGAGCTCTTCGTGCGCGACATCGAGGAAGGCATCGCGGGCACCGCGGTCAAGGCGGCATTCCTCAAGTGCGCGATCGAGTTGCAAGGGCTCACGCCCGGCGTCGAACGCGCGATGCGCGCGGTCGCGGCGGCACATTGCAAGACCGGCGTGCCGATCACCGTTCACACGAACGTGCACAACAAGTCGGGGCTGGTCGCGCAGCAGGTCTTTCGGGAAGAGGGCTGCGATCTGACGAAGGTCGTGATCGGTCACAGCGGCGATTCTACCGACCTCGCGTACCTCATCGAATTGATGGAGGCGGGCTCGTTCATCGGGATGGATCGCTTCGGCATCGACGGGCTGCTGCCGTTCGAAGAGCGCGTGGCAACCGTCGCGGAGCTTGCGAAGCGCGGCTATGCCGAGCGGATGGTGCTTTCTCAGGATGCCTCGTGTTTCATCGACTGGTTTCCCGAGGCGCTCCCCGCCGTGATGGCGCCGAATTGGACGTACACGCACATTCACAAGGACGTGCTGCCGGCACTGCGCGAGCGCGGCACGACCGACGCGCAAATCGAGACGATGCTCGTGGACAACCCGCGCCGCTATTTTACGCCGGGGCCCGCGTAGATGATCCGCCCCGAGCCGCTTGCGGTCATCGCACCCGACAAGTTCAAAGGCAGCTTGACGGCGAGTAAGGCTGCGCGTGCGATCGCCGACGGCTGGCGCGCGGTGTACGGAAAACGCGGCAACACGATGATCCTGGTCCCTATGGCCGACGGCGGCGAAGGCACGATCGACGCATTCGTCGCCAACGGCTACCGGCGCATCTCGTGCGCCGCGCTCGACGCGGTCGGTCGCGACGTCGACGCCGCATTCGCGCTCGACGGGTCGACCGCCGTCGTGGAGTTGGCCTCGGCGTCGGGCCTGGGGCGGATTCGCGAACGCGACCGGGACGTGCGGTTCGCAAGCAGCGCGGGTACGGGTCAGGTGATTCTCGCGGCGCTCGATGCGGGAGCGAAGACGATCGTCGTGGGGCTGGGCGGCAGCGCCACGAACGACGGCGGCGCGGGGATTTTGCGTACGCTCGGCGCGCGGTTTCTCGATGAAAACGGGCACGATCTGGCGCCCGGCGGCACGCCGCTGGCGCGCTTGCGCCGCATCGACCTCAGCGGCCTCGACCCGCGCGTCGCGAAGACGAAGTTCATCGGTGCGACCGACGTGATTCACGGGTTGATCGGACCCTACGGCGCGAGCGCCGTCTTCGGTCCGCAAAAAGGCGCGACGCCCGAAGACGTGCGCGAGCTCGATGCGTCGCTCGAACATTTCGCCGACGTCACGGCTGCCACGCTCGGCCGCGATCTGCGCGACGCACCCGGCAGCGGTGCGGCGGGCGGAGCCGGCTTCGCGCTGCTGGCGTATTTCAATGCCGAGATCAAGCGCGGCGCGGAATACATCGGCACGTTGTGCGGCTTACCCGAAGCGCTCTCGCGTGCCACGATCTGTTTGACGGGCGAAGGCAGCATCGACGCGCAGACCCTCGGGGGCAAGACGATCCTCGGGGTCGCAACGCTCGCGCGCCACGCGCGCGTTCCCGTCGTCGCCTTCGGAGGCAGCGTTACGGCGGCCGCCGAACTCGCGTTGCGCGCGCGCGGCGTCACCTGCGTCCCGATCACCGACGGTCCCGCAACCCTCGAGGACGCGGTCAAAGACGGACGCGAACTGCTCAAACGTGCGGCAATCCGCACCGCGTCGCTGCTTCGCGGAAGCGTCTAGCCATGGCAAAGCGCGGAAGAAAACGCAAGCACAAACTCGTGGCGCTCGTGCCGCCCCGCGGGCCGGCGACAAACGTACGGCCGGCCGGAGCACATCGCGATAAGCGCGAGCCGACGCGCGACGTCGTAAAAATCGAGCTGCGGAAGTTCGAGGAGGAGTAGAGCGCGAAGAGCGCGGCCGATGAGGTGGACCTTTCGCATCCCACGCTTCTTCGCGTCGACAGTCGAAGCGGGGCCGTCGCCGTCGCTTGCGATTCTCGACGGCAACCCGGGCATCGTTCCCAACGTTTGGAAGCTGCCGGCGCAAACCGTCGCACTGATCGGCCGTCCGGCGGTATGGTTCGGCTTCGACATCCGCACGCTGCGTATTCCGCTCGGATTCACGACGATTCCGCCGCTGCGTCTCGTGTGGGAGCAGGATGTCGGCGGACACCTCTTCATCCTCGTTACGGACGAGGATCCGACGAACGTCGCGCTCTTCGAAGGCGGCCCCGTTAACCCGAACGGGACCGGAGCGCTCGTGCCGTTCTGCTACCCCGAGGATCATTTCGCGCAGCGCGGTATCGTCGATTTCGATCCGGTCGTTATCGCGCCGCCGAACGGACTCTCGCAAACATTCTTCGCCGAGCTCGTGCGCGTCACGCAGCGCGATTACGACGGCGACCAGCGCTACCTCGCGGTCGAAATGCCGTTTCTGCGCATCGGACGCGACTCGAACTCATACGCGATCGGCATCTTGCTCGCGTGCGGTATCGACGAGCGCAGCATTCCCAAACCCGTCAAGGAATGGCGCTTCGAATGGGTCGGCTATCCCGGCGCGCGCGATCCCGTCCATCGAGCGAATTTTGGGGCCTATCTCGGCGCACCGAAAGACCTTGGCGACGGCGTCCTCGAGGTCGCATACCACAACGGGGACGGTAGCGTCCG
>Ga0302325_10010848_pt1 | contig 19688 bp, 17 predicted proteins | sample Palsa_T0_2_FD_201948 | JGI IMG/M metagenome (GOLD analysis project Ga0302325, IMG submission 201948) | Peat permafrost microbial communities from Stordalen Mire near Abisko, Sweden - Palsa_T0_2 | ecosystem: Environmental > Terrestrial > Soil > Palsa > Peat permafrost | place: Sweden: Abisko...
AATCGGCGATCAGGATGAAGGCGAGGGCGAGCGGCCAGACGCGGCCCAGGCCTTCGCGGTAGACGCCGAACCAGAGCCAAACGAAGATGCCCAGCATGATGCCGTAGTGGTGCTCCCACGCCATGGGGGTGGCGATGACGCAGACGATCCCGATGGCCGAGAGGTCGGCCATGCCGCCGGCGCGCTTGCGCCACGGGTAAGCGAGCGTCAGCAGCACCAATAGCGCCGTCGTCGCCAGCGTGACGCGGTAGACCCAGGGCACGAAGGGCGGGTAGACATACGGGTGATACGGGATATTCTCGCCGTTGAAGATGGCGCGGTTGAGCAGGCCGAACATCGATTGGTTGGCGTAGTGCGACTGCGCCTTGCGGCTGAGCCCGGCCATCACGCCGATGTAGTCGAGGTTGTTGCGCAGGCCGAAGACGGCGATCGAAACCGCCGCGCCGGCCGCCAGGGTAATGGCTCCCGAGGCGAGGGCGTTCCATCGCCGGCGCAGCGCCGCCCACAACAGCAGCAGGCCGAACTGGGGCTTCACCATCGCCAGCAGCGCCATCATCGCGCCCGCCGGCCGCTCCCTCCCCTGCACCCAGAAGAGCACCAGCAGCGCGAAGAAGAGGTCGAGGAAGATCTGCGCCTGGCCGAGCGAAAACGCCAGCGTAATCGGCATGAAGAAGAACGCCGCGATAGCGGTCGCGACCCCCGCCCGACAGGTGAGCCCGCCGCGACCGACAACCTTGGCCGCGATCGCGACCGCGGTCGCCACCACCGCCCACACCGCAGCCCACGACAGCAGCATCAAGGCGCGGAAGACCGCCGCGTCGCTCATCCCTGCCTGGCGCATCCAGAGCAGCGGCAGGATCGACGTCAGCGGATAGATCAGCGTGTCGTAGAGCTTCGCCTGGTAGATGGGCAGCGCGGGATGGGCGAGGAAGGAGTCCACCGAGCCTAGCATCGGCGTCCACGAGTCGGTGAACTGGCGGAAGCACAGGAAGTCCATGTAGCGGCCGCGCATCTCACCCACGCCGGCGTGGAAGACGAAGTGCGCGACCAGCTTGAATCCCACGTTCGCCGCGAGCACATTCAGCAGGATGAAGAGCAGAAGCCTGCGGTCGCTCCTCGCCGGAGATGCAATGGTCACGCCTGTCGCTCCCTTCCATCCGTCCTCATCTTATCGTTAGCCCCAACGCTCGGCTGAATGCAACCGATTGCGGAGGCCGGTTCGCGGAGCGCCAGCGGCGCAGGGCAATTGCATGAAGCTCATAGGAGTCCGAGGACTTGAGCGCGGTAGAGGTCTGAAGTGGCTGCGATGAGTTTTCTTGCTTTGATCCCTCCTTTGCGTTTGATTGGGTCGAGCCGGATGAGATTGAAGGTGATGTGTTTGAGCACGGCCAGGTTGTGGGCGGCGGCCTTGGTGCGGCGCGCATCTGGTCGTCGTTGAAGGACACGTCCATCGTCCAGTGCAGGCGGTTCTCGACCGACCAGTGGGCTCGGACGGCGTGCGCGATGCGTTGCGCGTCGGGAGCCAGAGTGCTGATGTAAAGCCGCCGTTCGCGTGTGGTTTTGTCGCCGATCATGCGTTCCGATTCGAGCACGGCGAAGCAGCGCAGCTCCTTCCACTGCAGCGGCTGGTCGAGGCATTGCAGTTGATCGAAGACAGAGCAGCGGCGCGTTTCCAGGCGACCCTGGTCCTTGTCCACCGACTCGGCAAAGCAGTGCGGGGTGTGGGCGGCGGGATGGGCGCGGAAGCTGCGCCAGAAGTCTTCGATCGACTCGGTCAGCTGGGGCTGGTGTCCTTGACCGCCAGAACGTACTCGGCGCCGCGATCCTGAATGGCCTCGGCGATAGCCGTCTACGTGCCGATGGCGTCGATGGTGACCGTGCAGCCGGCCAGCGCTGGGCTGGAGAGCAACTCGGGAATGGCTGTGATTTCGTTGGATTTTTCCGCCGTGGCCCGCTGCCCCAGCACCAGCCCGGCTCCGGCGGCAAAGGCCGAGACCAGGTGCAGCACGGTGGCATCCACTCTGCCCGAGCGGCGGCTGGTCTTGCCGTCGATGGCCACTATCTCCGCGCCCGTAGCGGGCACAACGCTCTTCACCCAACTCCGTAAGGCGGCCTCGAACTGCGCCGGATCGATCATGCCGAACATGCGCCCGAAGGTGTCGTGGGAGGGAATGCCGTGGACCAGCGCCAGGTAGCCTCGCAGCCAGTCCAGCTTCTCCCGCGCCCACAACTCGATCTCCACAAACGTGTCCGCGCCCACCAGCACCGCGTTCACAGCCACCCCCAGCAACTCCACCAGATCGTGCTCCACCTTGGACGCTTGCCGGGGATCGTCGATCGACACAAACACATCCGCCAAACGCAACCTCCCCTCTGTCTCCATAAAAACCTCCTGGAAACAGAGAACCGGCCGCCACGCGGCCCCACCAGTATCCGTGAAGATGCCGAACCTAATCCGCCACCCCCATTCGTTCATGCAATTGCCCTGTTTGGATGGGGCCAGCCCCATCCGGAAGCTGTGGGCGGAGTCATGAAGGCTGTGTACAATGAGTTCGACGAGCAATTCCCAGTCGACTCGAACAATGCATACAGTGCGTCTTGCCACGCCACAGTTCTGCGGTTCACATGGCTTAACCGAATCTTCGCAAGGTGAGTTTGCAAGTGGTGCTTAATCGCTTCGAAGGGGGACGCGACATATCGATGACCCACCGTATCATGAAAGACGCTCGAGTTCCGACACCCTTCGCAGGGACGGCAGCAGCATTGTTGCAGGACTTCCCCATGCAAACTGATCGGCTTTCCATCTCTGGCGGAAAACGCGTGCGGGGTATCTTGGAGAAGAATAGCGCGGAATTCCCTCTCGTCACCGTCGTCACTGCGGTATTTAATGGCCAAGCTTTCTTGGCGAAATGCCTGGAGAGTGTCATTAATCAGAATTACCCTAACCTGGAGCATGTCATTCTCGACGGCGGTTCGAGTGACGGGACCATCGACATACTGCGCAGATATGAAGATCGGATTGCCCTCTGGATCAGCGAGCCGGATGGAGGAGTATACGATGCGTGGAACAAGGGTTTGGATCTTGCCCGCGGCGAATGGATTTCCTTTCTGGGCGCGGACGATGAGTATCTTCCCGGCGCCATCGGCGCGTACATGACTCTTGCAAAGCAAAACCCAAAAGCGGAATATCTAAGCTCAAGAGTGAGGTGGGTCCATCCTTCCGGCTATTCGCGCACGATTGGCAGGCCGTGGACATGGCGGGATTTTTCACGATTCATGTGCACGGCGCATGTAGGAAGCATGCATCGTCGCAGTCTTTTCGACCGCCTGGGAGCATACGATGTCTCGTATCGCAGCACTGCTGACTATGAACTCCTCCTCCGTGCGCGGCACCAATTGAGTGCTTCTTTCTTGCCCGTCACCACCGTGGTAATGCGCGGGGGGGGGGTAAGCGACTCCTCCGCCGCGCTTGAAGAGGCGGCCCGCGCAAAAGTGAGTACAGGCGGTAGGAATGCTGCTCTGGCTGCGATTGAACTTCAGATAGCAAGAGTCAAATTTATGCTTCGCCCCCTTCGCCACACCCTAAAGAGGCTAGTGTCCAGATGATCGCAGTTCGTCCGCTTATCCCGCACTTCGCACGGGGCTCCTCCAATATGGGCAACTGAGTGGCGGCTGTCACTACGCGCGAATCTCGCTACGCAAGTTCCCCGGTAAAATGTCCGGCTTAGGGCATTAGACGGACAATCCAACGAGCCAGGGTACCGACAGCCATATCGGCGTCGCTGCTCTTCGATAGCCGGTTTTTTGAAGTTGTAGCCGGCTGGAAGGGAAAGACGGAAACATGTTGCAGCTATGGTTTGTTGCTAACACGTTACTCTGGCCACTGTTTATCGACGTAGGCGGGTTTCAACTTGGACTGAATGTGATTGTGCTCGGGCTGGCAGGGACGGTGTGGCTTGCGATGAACCGGAAAATCGCTGCAACGTCCGCTAAAGCTCTTCTTGTTCTCCTCGCATATCTGATTTTTTCTCTGGCTGTGGCGGTGACCGGGCCATGCAATGATAAGTTCTTGAAATCAGTGATTACGCTGCCCATTCTAATGGTCCTGGTTCTTATCGGATTGGAGGCTGGGCGCAGAGCGAGCGAAAGCGATTGGTTGAACTTGCAAAAGGCCGCGGTTTGGACCCTCGTGGCGGCGTTTTCGGCGTTTATCCTAGAAATGGCACTGCCGTCATGGTTTCCGCTTCAAGCGGGATATCTAGTTCAAGGTAAATTTTCTGGCCTATATCGGGAGCCAAGCCATGTTGCTTTTTCCTTGTTTCCATGTGTCGCGGTACTCCTGGTGGCTGAGAGCAAGAAAGCAAGACGAAGTGGGATATTGGCGCTTTTGGGCTTACTCGTGTTTTCAAGATCCTCAACATTGGTCGCCCTCATTGCTGCCTGGGTCTTGTACCGCCTTCTGATCCAACGCAGGCTTGGACACGCCGTCCTTTCGGCGCTTGGCATTGGGACAGTTATCCTCTTGGGGTCGGCGATCAACTACGATGCGCTTGTCGCGCCCATTGCAAGTAGGATCGTGGGCGTTGCTTCATCGAGCGAGACGGAGAATATCTCCAGCCTTGTCTATGTGCAAGGCTGGCAGGACGCATCGGAGAATTTCGCGCGCACGGATGGCCTGGGGCTTGGTTTCAACATGATGGGATGCCACCCTCTTCCAGACGTTCTGGCGCGGAAAGCCCTTGCGTTAGTCGGGTTGGAGGAGCTTAATGCCGCGGACGGCTCCTTTCTATTCGGGAAGATGGTGTCCGAGGCCGGAGCAGCAGGAATTCTATTTTATATTGCGGTTATCTGGTGGTGGATTCGACTTGAAAAGAGGATTTCGCTCTATGGAAAGAATACGGACCGCCTCGCCGCCACCACGCAAGCGGTGTTGATATTCTGTTTTGTGGCATCCAGCTTTATACGAAGCGGCTCCTATTTCAGTGGAGGATTTCTGATTTGTCTAGCTGCCGTTAGCGGCGCCTCGAAGCGGTGGCAGAACCATCTAAACCAATGCGGCGGCCGAGCAAAGCGATCTTCAGACGCTGGGCCGCAGTCCGCCAGGAGCAGTACGATGTGAGTGATCGTGCTGATTTTCCACAATATATGACCGTCGTTTTATCTATGCTGAGCCTGAGAGGGCTCTCGCTGAAGGCCTTCGACATCCTGCCGGAAGGCGGATTTGGATGCAAGGGAGTATCGAGCGGTCAATTGTCTGCGATATTTACTTCGTTGCATCATCGGAGTGCCGGAACTTTTGTTGTGGGCAATGCGGATATGGTCGCCACATTTGCAACGATTGTCCCGGAGTTGGAACCATCGGCTCCGAGGAGCGCTCTGTGGTGTGGAAACATGAGGGCTTTTGACGGAGTATTTGTAGTGAGCGAAACGAGTCGGGACTTGTCGCCGCATGGACACCAAGGAATTCTTTTGCGAATGCTTGTGTCATTCATATCGGACTGGATGTGAAACCAACTATCGTAGTGTCGGGCGTTAACGTCACCAATACAGGGATATTGGCAATATTCAAGGACGCGCTTGAATCGCTTGCAGCAGGATATCTGGATATATTTGACATTACTGCGCTTGTTCACAATAAGGCGCTCTTCGATGTTCCGGGTGTGACGTTTATAGAGTATCCGGAGGTCAAGGCTTCGTGGTTGAAGCGTTTGCATTTCGAGTATTATGAGTGCCTGTACCTTAGCCAAAGAATTAGGCCATACTTGTGGCTTGCTATGCATGATATGACACCGAACGTCAGAGCCAGAATTAGGGCGGTATACTGCCATAATGCCGCAGCGTTTTACCCATTTCGTGCCAAAGAAGCACTGCTCGATTGGAAGTTTGGACTGTTTGTGCTGTTTTACCGTTACTTATACGGAATCAACATAGGGTCGAACGATTTCGTCGTGGTGCAACAGGACTGGATCCGCTCTGTGTTTCAGTCGCGATATGGTGTGCGCAACGTCGTCGTGGCACATCCTTCAGTAGAACATCTGGCAATTCCCCTGGCTGACGATTCGCTGAGGCATCCCGGTTCTTCATACAGATTTTTCTATCCGGCTTATCCCAGGCCATTCAAGAATATCGAGCAGTTGTTGAAAGCGGTGAGAAGATTGGAAGTATCCGGCTTTAGGCGCTTTGAAATGTGGCTCACGACGAATGGGACCGAGACTCGATATGCCGCTAAGATCGCGAGCGAATATTCCGACTTGACTACTGTGCGGTGGCTGGGTCTACTGCCACGCTCTGAGGTATTGAGCCTTTATGCGAAGGCCGATTGCCTAGTGTTCCCGTCGAAACTTGAGTCGTGGGGAATGCCCATTACGGAATTCAAATTGACAGGGAAGCCAATCCTGGCAGCGGACCTTCCTTACGCGCGTGAAACCGTTGGTGAATATGAGCGGTCAGCGTTCTTTGCAATCGGCGACGACGCGCTGCTAGCCGCCAAGATGAGGCAAGCGGTTCGTGGCGAGGATGTCTTTCATCCGGCGGAGGCGGAACCGATTGCAGAGCCGTTCTCGCATGACTGGCGGGAGCTTTGGCTTACCCTGTTGGATACTGAGTCCCTGAGATCGAGCCGCTGAAATGAAGCCGGGGCTCCACGCCGGGGGCCAAGGCGTCCACCCCTCGACCGTTAGCCCGCTTGTCGCCTTGAATTCTACTTGAGCACTTCGATCGCCGCCGCTCCGAGGCCGAACCCTTGTAGGATGGTCGAGATATTCACCAGGTTGCGCAGGACAGCGCCCTTCTCGATCACCGGCGGCACCACGATCGTGTCTCCTGGGAGCATCTGTAGGCGCGCGAAATCGCCAAACTGCCGGTTCGACGCATATTGTTGGCTTACTACGGACCCATCGGCGCGCAAGATGAACTCGCGCTTGCGGTCGGCAATCCGGTCCGGGCCGCCCGCGAGGTGCAGATAGTCCTTCACCCGCTTGCCGCTCTCGTAGACGAACGAGTTTGCATTGTACACCTGTCCCTGGACGGCGACGGTCGAAGGCGCCTTGGGCACCACAAACCGGTCGCCGTCCTCCAAGGGCAGGTCGGGAAGCGCGGCGATGCCTTTGGCGTCGGGCTTGAGTTGGAAGACGATGCGTCCGCTGGGCTGGGCGCGGCGCAGGCGTGCCAATGCCTCGCGCGCCTCCGCCCCCGACGACTGCGCCGCAGCCGCATCGCGGTCGGTCAACGCCGTCTGCGCAAGCGGGCCCACTACGCGGGGAGCGGGCGTTCACACGCCTTTTTGAGCCTTCGGGTGGCTCTCCCCTTGGTCGCGAACAGGGTTCCCGGCCGACCAACGGGAGGGCCCCGCTGAACAACCATTTGCACTGAACCAACATCATGCATAGAGTCATGTCCGCCTTCCGTCTTAGCCTTGCCCTCGGCTCTACCCTCGCGGCGCTGCTGATTCCGATGACCGGCTGTCTCGTCGGCCCCAAATATCAGAGGCCCGCCGCCACCGCGCAGGCGCCTCCCGCCTCTTATAAGGAGTCGCCAACCCAGTTCTCCGATTCCGATGGCTGGAAGGTCGCCCAGCCGCAGGACGCGATGCTGCGCGGCAAGTGGTGGGAGATCTACAACGATCCCGAGTTGAATTCGCTCGAAGAACGCCTGAACATCGACAACCAGAACATCAAGCAGTCCTTCGACAACTTCATGGAGGCGCGCACCCTGATCGCGCAGGCGCGCGCCCAGCTCTATCCAACGTTGACCGCGCCGCCGTCTTATTCGCGCTCCCAATCTTCGTCCAACGTGGGCAACGCGTCCAGCGGCGCCAACTCCAACGCCGGTCAGCAGACCAACCTCACCACGCTCCCGCTCGACGCTTCGTGGGCGCCTGACCTCTGGGGCAAGGTCCGCAACACCATCCGCGAGTATCAATACAACGCTCAGCTCAGCGCGGCGGATCTTGAGAATGAGCGCCTCACCGAGCAGGCCAGCCTCGCCGTCTACTTCTTCGAGGTGCGCGGCCAGGACGCGCTGCAGGGCCTCTACGACCGCATCGTGGACGCCGACCAGAAGGCCCTCGATCTCACCCGCTCGCTCTACGACACGGGGATCGACGACCAGATCTCGGTGGTCGAAGCCACCAACACCTTGCAGAACGCCCAGGCCGCGGCGACCAATCTCGGCGTGGCCCGCGCGCAGTATGAGCACGCGATCGCGGTGCTGGTGGGCGCCAACGCCTCCGCTTTTTCGGTCCCGGTGAAGCCGCTCGACGCGGCGCCTCCGCCGATCCCGATCGGGGTGCCATCGCAACTGCTGGAGCGCCGGCCCGATATCGCCGCCGCGGAGCGCGCGATGGCGTCGGCCAACGCGCAGATCGGCATTGCCACCGCGGCCTTTTACCCGACCCTTACGCTTACAGCTACCGGCGGCTTCGAGAGTTCGGCGATTGGAAAGCTGCTCGATCTGTCGAGCGGTTTCTGGTCGGTGGGATCGACCGCATCCGAGACCATCTTCGATGCGGGCCTGCGCCGGGCCACCGTCAATCAATACAAGGAGACCTATAACGCCGACGTCGCCGGCTATCGCCAGACCGTGCTGACGGCCTTTCAGCAGGTGGAGGATTCGCTGGCCGCGACCCGCATCCTCTCGCGCCAGATTCAGCAGCAACAACTGGCCGCGCAATCCGCGCGGCAGTATGTCGACCTCGAGACCGGCCGCTACGAGACCGGCGTCGATCCCTACATCGACGTGGTCATCGCGCAGACCACGCTGCTCTCCGACCAGCAGACGCTGGCCACGCTGCACACGCAGGAGATGACCGCCTCGGTCGAGCTGATCGAGGCCCTCGGCGGAGGCTGGGACAGTTCGCAGCTCCCCACGCCCAACCAGGTCTCAAAGAAATTGACCGGCGCAGAGACAACCATTCAGAGATAGATGATCGCCGGCTCTATCAATACCCTGGAGGCGGTTGTCTTGAGTTATCGATGGGCCTTCGGCCCACCCAAGGGGATGAAAGTCTGTGGAGTTGGGGGCTAATGTGGTGGGTGGTGTGAAAGGGCGGAGGTCCTTGATAGCTCTGGATGACGTGAGACCGTTTGTGAGTTTGACCCGGCAGGTGCGTTTGGACCGAAGAGTGTGGTTTGCCCGTCCCGGCGGGAGCGCAGCAGCATGAGAGTGCTTAGCGAACGGCCGCGCCTGCTGCCCTTACACGCCCAGGAGGGATTTTCAAGCGCGATTGCGCTGCGTCCGCCGGTGCGCTTTACCGCCGCCGTTCGCGCCGCCGCGCCCGTACAAAGCTGCTCGCGCAGAAGTAGCCGAAGACCGCCAGCATCGCCACCGCCCCCACCAGGCTGCGACGATCCGCCGCGTTCGCATGCCACGCCCCACGCAACCTCCACGTCGCCCCCAGCGCGAACAGAGCAAAGATCCCGAAGAAGACCCCCGTCACCTCCAGCCACAGCACCCCCGAGAGCCGCACGAGCGGCCTCCACACCTCCTGGCCGAGCCGTCTGCTCCCGCGCCCCAACCCCCGCCGCACCTCGCCGGCCTGCGCGCTCGTCTTCTTCGCGGCTCGCCCCACCTTCGGCGCGGTACCTTGCTTCGCCGAGACGCCTGGGTTCGCCGCAGTACGGGGGCTCGCCGCCGGCCGCTGCGATTGGCTCGTACCTGTACTCTTGCGCGAGGGACTCTCCGCGGTTGCCGCGTCCACCGCGGTCGCCAGCGTCTTCACCGCCTGCCGCGCCCCCCATCCCAGCGCCCGTCCAAAGCGAACCCGATCCATCCTCGAAGTGTAGCCCCCCAGCCCCATCCGCGAAAGCCCGCTGACTCGCCGGCCCGTGGCCACTCCCTGGGCCGTGGGCTAGACTAGAGACCAGAGCTCACGGTACCTGCGGCAAGGATCCTCCTGCGAAATCCCATTGCGGCAGACCGCGCGCCCGGCGTATTCTAAACCGACAGTCCGATAGAACTGCCGCAATGCCGTTCCCGCTGGTCTCGCAGGGCTGGGAATACCCGATGCGGAATTGAATCGCCCGCAGGATCAATCCCAGAGCAGCCCGGAGGTGGCATTGAACCAAAAAGTGAAGAACCTGATCCAGAAGCTCGGCGAAGCGATTCACGAATCAGTCTCCGAATCGGAAAACATCGCCGGCGTGGTCAAGAACATTCGCGACCAGGGCTTCGATGTGCTGCTCATGCTCGAGGCCACCATCGGGCTCAACGAGGTTGAAGCCGAATCCGACGAGTCAGCCGGCTCCCAGGAAGACCCGCTCGGCCCCTTCACCAGCCACGACCTCACCTTCCTCAAATCCCTCCGCATCAGCCTTCCCGACGAGGACTCGGGCGACTTCGACATCGGTCCCCCGGCGGACCCAGCCGCAAGCCCTTCCCCTGGCGCATAGTCGTTTTGGGTTCCGAGTTCACTTGGATGACTATCAATACCCGCTCAGGCATTGCTGTGCGCGCTGAAGGCGCGCGTTACATTAGCCCAGGAAGCCTCTGGTCCACAGTCCAACCGCCGCATCTGCGGGCTGAAAGCCCGCGCTGAGGCTGATCCGCACGGGTCCCCTTGATGCCAGCGAGAGTAGTTGCAGTAAAACCTCTGCCTGTTGCCAAAGCCGAGGGCAAACTACTTCACCCGTGGGGCCCTTGAATTCATCAAATTCTAACATGGGACGCCGGGGCCAGAACCATCCCTTAACGTCGGCAGTGTCCCATTTTGGAGTTGGGACGCTACCCGACAATTTCCCGACCACTTCCTGCGCCGGCGGCCGCCCACACGGGTGACCCGCTCCCCCGGTGCATGCCCCTGGCCACCTTGGTTACCGGAACTTCGATGGGTGGTGTTAGACTCGCGTTTCGACGTCGCGGACGCCGTTTGCCGCATCCGAAACATGGGCCGCCCGCCCATACTTCGGGTCCGTTCCCCAATCTATGCCTGGAGGTAGCAGTGCCATGAGAGACACACTCGGCGTATTGCTTGCAGGCGGCGCCGGCGAACGGCTTTTTCCCCTCACCCGCGACCGCGCCAAGCCGGCCGTCCCCTTCGCCGGCCAGTACCGCATCATCGACATCACCCTCTCCAACTGCATCAACTCCGACCTGCGCCACGTCTTCATCCTCACCCAGTACAAGGCGCTCTCGCTCAACCGCCACATCCGCGAGGGCTGGGGCCCGGTGGTCGCCAACGAACTCGGCGAGTTCATCGAAATCCTCCCTCCCATGCAGCGCGTCTCGAAGTCCTGGTACCAGGGCACCGCGGACGCCGTCTACCAGAACATCTACTCCATCGGCGCCGAGGAGCCGCGCTTCGTCCTCATCCTCTCCGGCGACCACATCTACAAGATGAACTACGGCCGCATGCTGCAACAGCACCGGGACTCCGGCGCCGACGTCACCCTCGCCACCCTCCCGATCGCCCCCGAAGAGGTCTTCCGCTTCGGCGTGGTCGAGGTCGCGCGCTCGGGCGAGGTCACCGGCTTCGTCGAGAAGCCCGCGTCCACCGGCCTCCGCTCGCCCTTCAACCCGGACATGGTCGACGCCTCCATGGGCATCTACCTCTTCAACACCGACATCCTGCTCCCCGAGCTGATGAAGGACGCCGAAGACCCCGACTCCAAGCACGACTTCGGCCACGACATCCTGCCCAAGCTGCTCGGACGTTTCAAAATAATGGCCTACAACTTCGTCGACGAGAACAAGCAGCGCGCCCTCTACTGGCGCGACGTCGGCACCCTCGAAGCCTACTTCGAGGCCAACATGGACGTCGCCGGCGTCACCCCCATCTTCAACCTCTACGACAAGAGCTGGCCGATGCGCACCCGCCCTTACCAATACCCGCCCGCCAAGTTCGTCTTCGGCGAGCCCGGCCGCACCGGCATGGCCATCAACTCCATCGTCGCGGCCGGCTCCATCGTCTCCGGCTCCGTGGTGCGCAACTCCGTCCTCTCCCAGGACGTCCGCGTCAACTCCTACGCCGACGTCGACTCGTCCATCATCTTCTCCCACGTCAACATCGGGCGGCATTGCCGCATCCGCCACGCCATCATCGACCGCGACGTCCACATCCCCGACGGCACCGTCATCGGCTACGACCCCAACGAGGACAAGAAGAACTACTTCGTCTCCGAGAGCGGCCTCACCGTCGTCACCCGCGACTATTCCGTCTACGAGAACCCCGTCAGCCCCGAATTCCTCCAGCAAGGCAGCACCTGGTAATGGCAAAATGATCCGTACCCCCAGGGCAATCGCATGAAGTTCATGCGAGTCCGAGCAGTTGAGCTCGGTAGAGGTCGGAGGTGGCTGCGATGAGTCTTCGCGCTTTGATGCCGCCTTTTCGTTGGATTGGGTCGAGCCGGATGAGGTTGAGGGCGATGTGTTTGAGCACGGCAAGGGGCCTTAGGACAATACGGCCTACCCGCCGAAGCGTAACTCATCCTCACGCTTCAATCCGGAAGATACGAGGACAGTTTTTAACAGGCTCTTAGAGTAGCTTGCCTTCGGCGAGGTCGCGGATAAGGCCGAGGTCGGCGGCCAGGAAGTCGAAGCTGGGCAGCTCGCTCAGGGGCGTCCAGCGCATGTCGTTGAAGATGCGGTTGACCAGTTCGCCCGAGAAGTCGTTGACCACGAAGAACTGAAGGTCGATAGCGCCGCCGTTGCGGTATTTGTGGCGAATCTGCGCGACCCTGGGGCCGATGACGGCGGCGATGCCGAGCTCTTCGTCGAGCTCGCGCGTGAGCGCCTGCTCGGCGGTCTCGCCGGGCTCGATCTTGCCGCCGGGGAACTCCCACTTGAGGCTCATCGGCTGGTCGGGGCGGCGCTGGCAGACGAGAACCTCGGTTGCGGGGATTTCGGTCGCGGTGCTCCCGGCCGCGCGCGCCTGGCGCACGATGAGGGCCGCCACCACCAATCGGAGAGGCCTGCCGCTTGGGTTGCCGGGTCCGTCCAGTTTGCGAATGCGCTCTTTCAATCGGGCGTCCACCTCCAGCGTGCGGTCCCTTCAGATTGGATACAACCAGATTGGATGCAATCTCTTCGCCATCTCTTGGGGAACCTCTGCATGAGCGCTTGCGCCCACCCAGGCGATTCCGTGCGGAGAGCCCACTCCTCGTCTTGCGGCCCTATGCGAGTAAGTACGCACTGTAGGGTCTCCCGGTTTAGACGACGGGACGCGGGTTTTGGGGGCTGGGCGTCACGCGTGGCGTCAATCTTTCCTTTACCATGTAAACGCGCCGCGACGGAAGCCGTCTACCTCTAGATATGCAGCTAGCTCTCAACCCCGCTATGATCGGGTGCGTGCCGGGCGAGCCCACCCTTACCGAACTGGACGATATCGACGCGCTCGACCGGATCTATCGCCCACGGTTGCTGCGTTTCGTCGCGTACTCGACCGGCGACCAGGACCTCGCGCAGACGATCGTGCAGGACTGCCTGCTGAAGGCTTACAACGCGCGCCAGTCGTTTCGCGGCGACTGTAGCGTGAGCACGTGGCTGACCCACATCGCGACCAACCTGGTGCGCGACCACCAGCGGACGCGCAAGTTCCAGTTCTGGCGCAACGCGGCGAAGACGGCGCCCGACCTGACGGAGATGGCCTCGCTGCTGCCCAGCAGGGAGAGTTCGCCGGAGGCCCAGATGCTGGCCCGGGAGCGCGCGCAGCAGGTGTCGGCGGCGCTGGAGACGCTCTCGCTGAATCAGCGGACCGTGTTCCTGATGCGGTTTATCGATGAGATGGACCTCGAGGACATCTCGCGGGCCACGGGCCTGCAGATCAACACGGTCAAGACGCACCTGCACCGCGCGGTCAAGGCGGTACGGCAGAAGCTAGGAGGAAGAGCCTGATGGACACTTACGTCGATCCTCATCTCACGGACGCGCATCTCACGGACGAGCAGTTCACCGGCTTGCTGCTGGGCACGATTCCGGCGCGGATCGACGCGCACCTGGCGGCCTGCGCGCGATGCGCGGAGGAGGCGGAGCGGGTCTCCGCGGCCATTGGCAGTTTCGAGCGGCAGAGCCGGCTTTGGGCGGAGCGGCGGGCTGCCTCCGCGCCGCGGATCGAGGCCCCGGAGCGTCAGACGCCGGGGGCGTGGCTCGGTCTTCCGGCCGGTCGAGTGGCGTGGGCGGCGGCAGGGCTGGCGATGGTGTTGATGGTGGCGACTGGGATTGCGCGCCGGGGCGGGCAGACCGCCGGCCCTCAGACAGACCGGACAGGCCAGCCAGGCCGGCAGCCGATCGCGGCGCTTGGTCCCGCGCGGGCCACGCCGCCACCGGAGGTCCCGGTCGCGACCCTGAAGGCCGACAACGCGCTGCTCTGGGCGATCGACGGAGAACTGAGTGCGGAGGCTGCGCCAAGCCCCAGCGCCTATGGCCTGACGGTGAACCGCCATCCGGCCAGGGCCCAGCCGGCGAAGGGGATCTCCAACTGATGCGACGCGGCCAAGGCAACTTCGCGCGAGCGGTGGTGGCGGGGGTCTGGCTCTCGGCGGCGATGGCCGCCACGGGGCAGGGTCGAGGCGGCGGCCCGCCGCCCGGAGGCCCTCCGCCCGGAGGCGGGGGCGGCGGCGGACCCATGGGCGGGCCGCCGTTTGGCGGCTCGGGCCCAGGGGGAGGCCCACCGCCCGGATCAGGGAGCCAGACCGCTGGACAGGGAAGCCCGGCGGCGGAGATTCCGGTGCGCGCCGGCCTGCAGCTGGGCCCGGCGGGCCGCTGGTGGGACGACAAGTCGTTCGTGAAGAGCCTGAAGCTGCGCCCCGAGCAGCAGACGCGGATGGACGCGATCTTCGAGCAAAACCGCAATGCGCTGCTCTCTCGCCATCAGAGTCTGCAGCAGGCGGAGTCGCAGATGGAGGAGATCTCGAAGGCCCCGGCCCCGGACGAGGATGCGCTGTTCACGCAGATCGACCGGGTGGCCAAGGCGCGCGCCGAACTGGAGAAGGCGTACACCCACATGCTGCTCCAGATCCGCAAGGAGATGGACAGCGACCAAATTTTGCGGTTGGAGAAACATCGCTGAGATTTCGGTGTCTAAGAAAGACGAACCCCATTGCTGTCAGGTCAGGATCGCTTGTCCGCAGTGCGCTGCTTAGCATTCTCCGGATCGAGTGGATCCTCCGGTCATGGGTGGGTTGGTTGCGCATTTCCGTAAATTCGGGGGCGAGATGCAGTTTGACGGTGATATTGCCGCGAAGGATGTCCGGAAAGCATTGCTGTTGTAGTAAACTCAACCAATCGCATCAGGCCGACGGCACAGAGTTTCATACTCTCGCTTCCGAGATTCGGGAGGCTGCGCCAGCGGTTGAGCGCGACACCGCGTACAGAGGAAACGGAGCCCGCGCCCCATGTCGACGATCCACGAGGCAATTTTACCCGTCGATAGGGCGGTCGACCGGTCGCAAGTCGCGGTCGTCATTCCGACCTTCAATGCGAAGCGATTTTGGGGTCCGCTGAGCACCGGCCTGCGGCTACAGGGCCTCCAGGCCGGCCAGGTGTTGATCGTGGACTCCAGCTCCGATGATGGAACGCGTGAACTGGCCAAGGCTGAGGGTTACCAGGTGGTGCGTATCGATCGCCGCGACTTCAATCATGGCGGGACGCGTCAGGACGCCCTCGAGTCGGTGCCCTGGGCCAGCATCGTCGTCTATCTCACCCAGGATGCGATCCTGGCAACCGCCGATGCGCTGGATCTTCTGCTCACCGCATTCGAAGACGGGAATGTGGGCGCGGCCTATGGAAGGCAGTTGCCCAGGTTGGGCGCGGGTGCGATCGAGGCGCATGCCCGGCTTTTCAACTACCCGCCGCAGGCTGAGGTCAGGGATTTCGAGAGCCGCCATACCCACGGGATTAAGGCCGCGTTCCTGTCCAACAGCTTTGCCGCCTACCGGGTGAACGCTCTGCTGGAGGTGGGCGGGTTTCCCTCCGACGTCATCGTCGCGGAGGATTCGCTTGTGACCGGGAAGATGCTGATCGCCGGTTGGAAGGCCGCCTACGTCGCTGAGGCGCAGGTGTACCACTCTCACCAGTTCACCATCGCGCAGGAATTTCGCCGCTACTTCGACATTGGCGTGTGCCACCGGCGCGAGCCGTGGCTGCGTGAGCGGTTCGGCAAACCGGCAAGCGAAGGACTGCGCTATGTGGTATCGGAGATCAAGTTTCTCGCGCCTCGCAGCTCCTATTTAATTCCGCTCGCTTTGTTCAGGACCGTCTCGAAGGCGGTGGGATATCAGCTCGGCTTGCGCGAGGCGCGACTGGGCAGGGGATGGTCGAGAAGGCTCTCCCAACATAAAGGCTTCTGGGACAGGGCGACGGTTTCGATCCGACCCGGTCGAGAGGCCCCGGCGGATGCCGCGCCGTTCTCTTGAGCCGTTTTCGCTGGGTTGAGTGAGTAGAGTTGGCCGACAGTCGGCCCTCACGGCGCAACCAGACCTACGGCTTGGTCACGCCGCTCGCGACCAGGCCGGCGACTACGCCGCCCAGCCCGGCGGCGCCGGGCGAAGGCGCGCCAACCTCGCCAATGATGCAGGTGAACGAGCCCAGGACGATCACCCCGCCGTGCGCCGTTGGATCGCCCAGCCGCGCGGCGGGCAGGTAGTTGATCATCACGCCCATCGAACCCATGACGATGATGTCCGGCGGGCCGACGCAGGTCGCCATGCTGGTGACGGTCGCGGCGGGGAGCATGTCGATCAGCACCGTGGGCGCGCCCGGCGGCAGGATCGGGCCGCCCACGTGGGGCACAATGCCGGTCACCATCGGGCAGACGTGCAGGTCGGTCACTCGTGCTGCTGGCGGCATCGCTCTCCTTTTCCCCTTTGCGAACTCCTGCCTGCTACGTCTCTACGGAGCCGGCGGCGGCAAGATCCGGAGCCCCTTCATGAATGCATCGTAGTCCGCTCGCAGCGCCCGCAGTTGGGCCTCCGGCGTGGTCAGCGTGACGATGCCCAGCCAACGGCCGGCTCGCACATAGGTCTGCGCGTGCAGCATATCGCCCGCGCCGGCGGGCCGGTGGCGCACGAACAGCAGACATGCCTGCTCCGCGCCGGCGAATGCGACCGCCTGCGGTCCGGCGATCTTCGCTCCAGTCAAATGCCCGTCGATCAGCTTCACCTGCGCCGCGATGTAATCCGTCAGCGCGCCCTCCGCGCCGAACGCCCGCTCGCCCAGCTCGTCCTGGCCCAGCGCGACATTGGCCGCGATCGCGCGCGGGTCTTCGGTCCTCTGCCTCATGCCGAAGTCGGCGATAAACATCCAGCCAGGCGGCAGCGCGGTGACGCCCCATCTGCCGATCGGCGGGAAGGCTGCTCCGGATTGTCCTGCTGGTTCGGTCAAGTGTCCCCATCGTCCCCGCGATCGAACGGAGTTACATTTTGGTCCCTTTGGTGCCGTCGTCGGGAGTATCGGGCGCAGTGGGCGAAGCCGGGCTGGGGACCTGCGGGGGTGTGCCGCTGCCCGCCGCGCCTCCGCTGTTGATCAGCACCATGGTCCCCGAGATGGCGACGCCGGCCGGCCCGATGGTGATGAACCCTCCCGCCGCAGAGAGAGTAAGTTGCACGCCGGCCTCGATCACGACGTTCATGCCGCCGTTGAGATAGACATTCTGGCCGGAGGAGACCGCATAGTTGCTGCCCACCTTATGGTTGTGGTCCTGCCCCACGTTGAGCGAGAAGTTGGACCCGACGGCCTCGGTCTGGTTGCCGCCGATGGCGAGGTCGGCGTTGCCGCCGACGCTCTCCGCGAGATTGCCGCCGATGGTGAGGCTGCTGTTGCCGCCGATCTTCTCCATCTGCGCGCCGGTGACGGTGAGCGAGTCGTTGCCGCCGACCGATCTGCGTTGATCGTTCTCCACCGTGAGGTCCATGTCCTTCTCGGCGTGCAGGTAGATCTGTTCGGCGCCGGTCTTGTCTTCGAAGCGCAGTTCGTTCGCGGTGGAGGCGGAGCCGCCCTTGCTGCTGCGAGTGACGATGCCGGTGCGCGTGCTGTTCTCCGGCAACGCGTACTTGGGCACGTTTACGCCGTTGTACACCGAGCCGGTAACGACGGGATTGTCCGGGTCGCCGTTCAAGAACTGCACCACGACCTCGTCCTTCACGCGCGGCCAGAAGTAGGCGCCCCATCCGTTGCCGGCCCACGACTGGGCCACGCGCACCCAGGTGTTGTCGACCGTGTTCGGCTTCCGCGCGCGGTCCCAGAAGAACTGCACGCACACCCGGCCCAGCTTGTCGATGAACATGTCCTCGCCGCTGGGGACCACGACAAACGCGGTCTGCGGCCCATAGATGCGCGGCTTGCGCGACACCGCGGCCGGCTTGAACACGATGTCCGACGAGACCGCCGTGAACCGGTTGCCGTAGCCCGTCCCGGAGCCCGCGGCTTCGCTGCGGTAGGGCGGCACCTGGGTCGCGTGATGCACCACCTCGGCCAGGAGGAACTTCCGGTTCCACGCCGCGCGCGGGTGTTTGGTTACGCTGAACGTGTACCCGCTGCACATAGAGCGCAGGTTCGAGCTGCCGCGAAACACCTCCGACATCGCGTCCGCGGCCAGCGCCCGTGAGTCCAGAAACAGCGCGCCGAAGTCGGGCGAGCTGAGCTGCTTGTCTACCTCCTTGACATAGCCCTCTTCGCCCGCCGGGTAGAAAAAGTCTTCGTAGCCGTTCTTGCCGAAGTCGCTGGCGCTGGCCTTGTCCGGAATATCGTGCGCCGCATAGGGGCGATAGTCGAAGTCCTGGGTGCCATGCTTTCCCGGCACCATGCTGGCGGTGGCGCTGAACTCCGTGAGCTGCGCGCCGTACGCTCCCTCCCGTCCACCGCTCTGCGGCGCATAGGCCACCGACGACGACAGCGGACAATCGGCATACGCGCTGCGGCCGTCGCCGAAGACGACCTTGTTGTCCTGGTCGGAGTGCTCGAACCAGTAGAAGATGCCGGACTGCTCCATGATGCGCGAGATGAAGTGGAAGTCGGTCTCGTCGTATTGGGTGCAGTAGTCGAGCGGCTTGTAAGTGACGCTGGTCTGGTCCGAGAGGGTCAGCCCATACTCGGCGATCACCTTCTTGACGATGTCCATCACCGTGAGGTTCTGGAAGACGCGGTAGTTCGCGCTCAGCGTAAGCTGCCACAGCGAGGGCACAATGCGCGCGCGGTATACATCGAAGTCGGTATCGCCCGAGGCCTGTTCGAACGACGCCACCACGCCGTTGAACCAGCGCGTCCCTTGGACGTCGTTGAGCCCGATGGCCACCGTGACCTTCGACCCGATCAGCGCTTTCGGGTCGATCGCGGTCCCCGTTGCCGCCAGCAGGTCCGCGTGAAATTCGAACAGGCGCGAGATCCCTTCGACCCCTTCGAAGGCCTCCATCAGCAGCATGTCCTTGCCCAGGGGGCTGGAAAACTGCATCAACCGGTCGCTTTGTTTGAAGCTCGCCATTTCCGTCCTATCTTCGCATCGTCATGCGGGCGCAGCCAGAATCTCCGTATTGGTCTTGCAACCCGCTAACCACACCTCACGCGGCCGCACTCCAGTCGTATGTAAGGCCGCCGTCCTTCACCGAAACGCTCACTCGCTCCGCCGCGACGCCTTCAGCGAGCCTGCCCAGAATCTGCCGCGAGAGGTCGGGCAGCATCGTGTTCGACAGAATGTTGTCCACGTTGCGCGCGCCGCTCTCAACCTCGGTGCATCGCGCCGCCACTTCATTCAGCAACACGTC
>Ga0302325_10010850_pt1 | contig 19686 bp, 22 predicted proteins | sample Palsa_T0_2_FD_201948 | JGI IMG/M metagenome (GOLD analysis project Ga0302325, IMG submission 201948) | Peat permafrost microbial communities from Stordalen Mire near Abisko, Sweden - Palsa_T0_2 | ecosystem: Environmental > Terrestrial > Soil > Palsa > Peat permafrost | place: Sweden: Abisko...
ATTCTAGTCCAGAGCAAAATGAAATCGATGTATGTCTCTATTCAGATGAAGCTAATCGATAGTTCAAAGTCGAAGTGAATTACACGACAGTAAATGGCGAATACAATTACATCCATTCCTCTAATCTTTCGTCAGCACTTCCGCTATCTGTCGGCGTGACCGATTCCTTCCGCCCCAAACTGTTGAAACCTTGGAAAGATAAAATTGATTGATAGTTTACTCTCAATATTCGCCGTTCACTGCACCAAATCGCCGTTGCGCATCCTTAATGTGCAACTTCAGTCTAAATCTGCATTCAGTGTATGGACCGGTTCTTCTCAAGAACGCGACCTAGTCTGCGTTCCTAACACGGCCGCCAAATTCGTATACCAAATCACGATAAACGGAACGCGAAATGAGGTGTCGGAATGTCTCAGCCATGGGCACCCGTTGACCTTTGTGGTTGGGTATCGACTTCTTGAGACTGGTAAGATGCAAGAAGACCGTGCTAATGTCAGAAATCGAAACTATTCTGAGGAACGGTTTAACGAGACTTATCAGTGAGAAAGGACTAGAAAAATTCGCTGCACGAGTATTTGAAAGCCTCAGTGCCCTTGTCAAGCGGGTTGATTTGGAAACATATGGGACCTTCAGCGCGATCATGCTGGATGAAGGGCCCGAATTGCAAGACTTCTCTGATGTTTCTCTTGAGGACAAATCCTCGTTGCGTGAGCTGGCGGACCAATTTTATTCGGTACTTTATCGTGCTGTATTGCTGACAGAAGACTTTCAAAGATTATACAACGTCCGGCGAGGAGATTGATCGAATTCCCCGAGACATTTTATATATCCCAGCTGATATTCCTAGCGTGGACGTGACTCTTTCGCAAAGCGTTCTGACCTATAGGTCGTTCACTCGGTATCGCTATCATTAATACCGGGAAAAGAAAAATATGTTGTTGGAGGGTTGATCTCAGCTGAATTGTCCATCTATTCTTCATTTAACTGGAATCTAACTGGAACGAGACCCTCAACTGCTATTGAATACTATTACGATATAAATCTAGAACCATACACGTGGTTGATCTCAGGTTGCAAACGAGCGCAATTCACTATTCAGGTATATGCCAACCAGCAATTATTTGACGATAGGATGATGTCGTGAAGAAGTTTCAAATTGCATTGATTCCTTTGAAGAGCGGTGTGGTCAAGGTGCCGAAGGTTGAAATTGAAGTGCTGACGCCGAACATCGTCTGTGAGGTTGAGGATGCATCGTGGCCGGATGTCGTCGTCTTGCCGGCGAGATTTACGGCAGTATATAAAGCGGAGATACCTGAGATTCCTAGTCAATGATCGAGAATTTGACGGTTGAACTGGCGGTCGCACTGTTAGTATCGGAGTAAAGCTTTTCGTGTGGTGCTGTGGTTACAATTTCCCCTGGAGCCATACATTGGAATTGTCTCAGGCTGCAGACAGATGTCAATTTTTGGCTGCAGATCCGATCAAGTGAAGTAATATGGGGCGTTTGTGAATTTGCGTAAATATTTCTCGCCAGACTTGACACATGGAAATTACGTCTTTACGTGCGAGGAGCGTGCATCCACACACATTACTGAGACCTGCACCTAATACGCTCAAAGCTGTCAGTGGTCATCCAGCCGTTCTTGCCTCAGACTCTCCAGCTGCAACAGTACATACGATGCCGACGCTTTATACATTTCAGAATACCGATGATATCGCCATCGGGCTCGCAGACTTCATCAAGCGGGCCTACCAAAGCGCCATCGAGAGACACGGCAAGTTCACCATCGGACTCAGCGGAGGATCACTTCCAAAAACGTTGGGCAAAGCATTGGTTCCATTGCCGGAAGGCACCTTCGACTACTCCAAGTGGTAAGATGACCAGGTCTACAAGTGTATCTAATTCCTCTCTAGGGAAGTATTCTTTGCCGATGAACGCGCCGTCCCTCTAGACCACGAAGACTCCAACTATAAATTATGCGACGAGTATCTCTTCTCCAAAGTTCCCATCCCTCGCGAAAAGATCCATACTATCGACGAGGCCTACTTGGACGATGTACAAGAACTCTCCGACCAATATGAACAGGAGCTCGTCAAATGCTTTGCAAACAAGTCCTCCGTGAAAACTCCTGCTTTCGATCTCTTGCTGCTCGGCATGGGACCCGACGGCCACACATGCTCCCTCTTTCCCGGACACGCCTTATTGAATGAAACTGACGGATGGGTCGCTCCTGTCACGGACTCTCCAAAACCACCTCCAAAGCGGATCACGCTCCTGCTCCACGTCGTCACTCACGCGCATCGAATTGCATACGTTGTTGCCGGAGGCGAAAAGAAGGATATCTTGAAAACAATTATGGAAGACCCAGACAAAGGCTTGCCCTGCAGCCTGATCAATGTAGGGGGGGGAGAGAAGGTGTTTTGGTTTGTAGACCACGACGCTGCTGAGAGTACTCTTTATCCGAAGAAGGAGTACAAGCTCTGACCCAAGTCGTTTTGGTTTTGCAGATTTATAAGGGTAACCACTTACGCTCTCATGGTTTCCAACTGCTATGATGTTTGCGGATTGTTTATACCTGGTGTGGAATAGCTGAGATTTTCTTTTATGTAGTGCGTATCATGTATGCATATTGATAGACATATTATTAGGATTCGTGGTATTTAGCTGGAGGGATGTTGGGCAGCGCACGTCTGAAGAATTGGACTTTAATTCTATCAGGTCTAAGGTTTTTCTTCCTTAACCTGAGATCTTGAAAACTATTACTAAGAGGCTCGTAACGTAGACATCCGTGATCGCGGCTATTAGTCCCATCACGAAATTATCCGGATTGTATCCCCGGCTCCAACAAAGTCTAGAGATGCTATATGCCAAAACCAAGGTTATTGCAATCTAATTGTCAACATCATGGCAATTGTCGAACTTACAGATAACGCTCCCATGAGAAGATACGCAAACAAGAATAGCATACTAAACTTGAAGGTTCCAAGGAGATTTATAAAGCCCAAAAACGCCAAGTGAATTGGTACTGATATCGCAAACAGTGTTCCCATTACAATCAAATTTTCGCGAGATCTAATCGATGTTTCCGTCTCCGTGTCCCGTTTTGAGTGAAATTGTGTCGAAAGGCGAGAGGCAAATATACAACCGACATTACCAGCCAATGATGCGGTAACAGGGAGGATTAATGGAAGGGCTTCGTACTCGACTTCGTATCGTTGCAGTAGAACTCCAGATCCACTAGGACAATCAGCACGCACCCAACGTAGAATACCTCGAGATCGCCATTGATAATATGGTAGCAGTCCAACCCTCAAAGAGCAATTCACTGACGTATGGGTTCCTCCACACAAGTAATATGAAGCCTGGTAAAGCGAGAGAAAGAACGATCAACAACGCTGTCGCCGTGTATGTTCGGATGACATTGATGAGAAGCGAGGTTAAAAACGCGAGAATGATAAGAGTGAGAAGATCGCCAAACGATGATGCTAGCGGGGTGGCGATATTATCTAGAATTTAGCTAAGGTATTAACAGCTCGTACCTGGATTAATACGAAATCTACGACATACTAGAACAAGCGAAGACATGAAGGCGCTGAGGAAAACGCTAGAGAGGCTGGCACAGAGCATGGCACTCACGATCATGAGTGCACTTTCAAACCACGTTTCCCTATGTGGACGAGTGATATATCCCAGTACGAAAGATAGTAGCCCGGCCAGTGCACCAATTAACAGAGTCTGCCATCATCAGCACACTAGCGAACCACAGGACAACCTGAACTTGGAGCAGGGCAAGATTCCCGACAACAATTGCTCGGCGGGTCCGCCTGATATCCAGTTCGCCGATGTTTGCCTAGCGTGAGTTCAAGCATAAGCGATGACTCATACCGATGTGCTAAGACGGGACGCGAGATTCATTTCAAGACATCCTTTCAAGTTCAATAATATGGGTACCAAGATAAAAAGCTCTCCGATCCTCACAAAAGCGCGCCAGTGCTGCACCATGTCAAAGACCATACCCGTCAAGACCGACCCTACTACAGAAGCCAGAAGTGATGGCGTCGACTGAGTAACCAACTCCAGGGCAACTGCCCAGTCGCCTGACATTCGAAGACGTTTGGGAAACTCCAGAGTTGACCGCCGAAGCAAGCCTGCAAACTCCTCGCCTCTGCTTCGAGATTGAGGCTCTGAGAGTGAAAAGCGAGCTCTTCGGTGGAGAGACGTTCTGTCGCTATCATTGATATCTGTCTGCAGCCTGGCGGTTCCGTTTGCGTTGGGACGGTCCATGCTGGTTTCGCGAGAAGGAAGTTCAAACTCATCATCAGGATCGTCCGGCAGCCTGTGAATTTGCCCTCTGCGTGGCATGCGGGCACATCAAGTGTCCCGTTTGCTGGAGACGACTTTGTGAAGAACTCTCAGCTTGTCCGGGGGCTGCGCTTGGTGCGACTTGAAGACAATTGCTGTGTCGCTCGAAACACGCAGAGAATTCCACGTTACACGTATTTGAGTCCGTACACGCATTTAAATATTTATTTAACGCCCGCTGGTTGGGCCAATTTCTACCCACACAGCAGCCAAGGCTTTCGAATCCGTTGCCCCTGACCAGGCGATCGTTGCAAGCCCATAAATATCCAACTTCCAGTTCGCATGGGACAGGTACCATCTCCATCTCTCACATCTATCAAATATAACAAAGAAAACACTGACAAACCTGATTCTAGGGCGCCTCCAAAAAACGTACTTCCCCTGATTGATTGTCCTACATCGATAACATACTAACCACTCATTCTGTCCAGGACGAGACTCAGATGGCGAAAATGTACTTCCAACACTTCCGAGGCTTATTAACTCATTCTCTAGGACCTAGAAGCCCTCGAAGAAGGAGGATGGCTTTCTGACCACATCATGGGTAGGCTTCTCTCCTTGTCCTGCTGATCTCCTCTGCCCAGATGTGTACTATGACTATTTGGAGCAAGAGATACTCGCTCAAGATCAACGATGGCGGCGAATAATATCGCTAGTTAGGGCGACTATTGCATATCTCATTAGACATTCGACAGGTCTATGTTCCTTGTGCCGTCTCTGATGATAGATATTGCGGGATTGACCTCGGCCCTTCCTGAGAGTCTCGGGAATGTTAACTACATGTAAGCCGGCTTCTCTTAGTCGTCCTAACAAGGAGCTTTTTCCCTATTAATGACAATGACGACCCTACAGCCGGGCATGGCGGATCACATTGGTTTGCTGCCCTCAGGATGCATTCTTATGACAGGTCCCTTTTAGTGGTCAACCGGGTAATCAAGATTGGCTTCCATTACGATTCATTAAATCATCGAAATGAAGATGCAGCAAAGGAAACTCTTGGCAAGATTGGAATACTTCTCAACGAGCGTGAGCTTCTCCCCCCACTCAGAGTGCTTATTGGAAGAATTTAATTATGTGAGGCAACCTAGTCCCCAACAAGCCAACGATTCCGACTGCGGTGTCCATGTTCTATACAATACTCGGGTGCTAATCCAAAGATTGATGCATCCGAAGTACCGCCCAGACCGGCCGTGGGATCTCTCGGACATTGAACCTGATACCGTACAAAACCGAGCTGCCTTACGGATGCTCTTTCAGCAAAAGCTCATCGAACGTCTTTCATCAAACAACGACCGAGGGCCCATCCAATAGTTGGTACAGATAATGAGGATGTCTGTTGTTGAGTTCAGAATGGGAAATATGGGTCTCTGTTTGGCGTCGTGAAGCACATAATTTCTGGGGATATCGATTTTTTGTATATCGAGGCATTGTTCGGCGTCGAAGTGTTGTAGGGGAATCTGATTCTCTTGGACCTACATACATAATAACTAGAGTAAATTACCCTGTTTTTCTGCCTAACCAGGTGCGCCTTCCAACTCCAGCAGATAAATCAAGTCCGCTTCCCAAGATCAACCATATTAGATATTAAAGATATCCCATATCGAAATCCCACTATTCCATATGTACTGCATCATCTGTGGCACCGAAATCACTATAGGAAACCGAAATCCTTTCAGAACACTCTCCTGCTTTTCCAACATCCATCGACTTTCTTCCGGGTAATATGCATCTCCACCAAAAGCGATACCGGCCAGGGTGAGACACCACGTTTCGCCACTAATGCCATCCGTGAGCGATGCGAAACTTCGACAGATGTCGACACCCGTCTGATATCTTCCGGAAGACGGAGGATTCGGGCCAACAGCAGGCCATAATATTAGGGACATGTAGATTTGTATAGCTCTCCAATGGTTCATCATATGAACAAACTGTTGGCTATATATCGGTAATGGGGGATGATTGAGAAAGGGCAATGGCACGGTAGCGGCAGGCAAATGCCCCATCTGAACGAGTTCCTCCTTACGCTCAGCTTCTTGAACCAGCGATTGAAATCGCCATTCTTGCAGATCATTGAGCAGTTCGGAAATCTCTTCCATTATCTCCGGCGCCAGTGTTGCAGCTTCAGGATGGTCTTTTCGATCCTTGTTGGCGACACGCGCGAGGATTGCGGCCCTGTGAGCTAGGTCATCGAGAGCAAACTTCGCCATTGCCCAGTCTGCTGCAGAACTAGTGGATTGATCTGTTGCTGCCGAGATCCAGCCGCGATGGGATGCAACTTCATTCGGTGGAACCGGAGGGAAAATAGGCCCCCCTTCATAAAACGGCACTCCAAGTTGTGCCTCCATCCTGCATGGATCAGAAGATTTAGATCAAGGTCATACCTATATGCACTCCTCCAAATCAGCATCAACAAAGCTGAAACCCCCCCAAATCCAGCAGTAGACTCTCGCGTATTGTTCTGTACTTGCTGTAAGACTTGGTATAAACCCCGTAGATGCGATGTGGCTGACAGGGAAGACCCTGAGTTGAGGTCTAGCCATAATAACAGAAAAATGGAAATTGCGTCGTTTTCGGTGAGGTCTCGAGGCGACCCCCCCAATGACGCCTGCAAAAGTTGAAGAGCTCTTTGCTTGTGATAGTAATGCCTCGAAGGCAATAGCTCTAGCGATTGATCTCCAGTGGCTAACATTGTTGAGATCGATAGAATTGAGTGTCGTAGGGCAGCGTGATCTATTGACCTAGCAAACACGTCTTGTACAATGGTTGGAAAGAGATCCACAAATGACATGAGCTGCGGCATGCGCTGCAAAAAAAAGTCAAAGTATGGCAGATCAATGCTTTCGACATCTAAACCGTCGGCAACAGGTTCTCTGATAGTCAGTGTAGAGCTGAAGATATCCTCGATATCGGCATCTTCAGCTCCTTCTAAGGCTTGAAATTTGGGAGAATTGAAATCCAAGTCTGCCGTCCATTCCTCGGGTGCTGTGCAATAGGAAGAGCGGTTACTCGAGAGAGCTGGAGACGTCGCTGGGGCACTTGTGGGTGTGGGAGATAAGTAGAAGCTCTCAGGGACTGAGGAGATAGATTGTGTTTTGGCTCGTCGGGGAGCTTCGCTGCCTTTGTCAATTGATTTGCGACCTAGAAGAGAGTTAACCCTTGACGCTGGGTGAAGGTCAGATACCTTCAGACTTTCGCTTCCTTGGGGGAAAAGTCGGTGAGGACTCCTTTTTGACAGTCACCGGTGCCTCGAACTGCTCGAAGCGGAACAGTGAATCGATATCGTACTAAATATGTAAGAGCCGAAGAACAGGATGGGGGCAGGGACGAACCTTGCATTCGAGGTTGTTCTTGACGCAGAAGGAACACGCGGGTTGGTCTAGTCAGTAAGTACGGCAGCTGAGGGTCTGTTCGGCAGGTACCTTCCGTACACTTCCGTTTAGCTGTTCTAAACACGTTAGCAAGGACAACCGGTCGGACAAACTTGCAGGAGGTGCACCCACGATGACTCCGGGGTCTGCGGGTTCTTGGCACTTTGGAGGGAGCCTCGGTCTTCATGGTGATGCCGTCGGACGACGGAGGACACGCGGAAGCAGGCGGAAGCAAGGAACGAGCGACTGTTTGGTGTCTTGGCGCCTTGATTGTGCCTGACCGCCTCGAAATGTGTGTTGCTCGCTACTGCTGAGGATCCGTGGGATGCGTGCTGGAGACTTTCGGCCGTTCAGGCCCCCGCAGCCAATCAGCGGCACAATTGTCAACTCATCAAGCCATGCGAGGCTGAGCACACACACAACACATCCCACACAGATCTTGTCGAGGGCGCACAAGATTACTACCACCTGGCACCCAGCGCTGCCTCCGGATCGTCTCCCGGTCGCCCAACATCCACGCAATCGAGCTTACTGTGATCGGTAACTCGGCGCGTGGGTTTGAAACAGCAGCCGCTCGCCACTACATGCAACCTCCTATTTATCTACCCAATTCGGTTGAGCATTGATGGAGCCCACTCTGAATTAGGGATGATCCAGTTTCATACAGTCATGTGTTGTCTAGGCTCAATGTAAAATATTGGTCATCCTGACTTGTTTCTAGACAAAGACAGGCACCCGCTGTTGTGATAGAATTGACATCGAAAGGTACTTACTTGCCTTAACTCAGGCCGCAAGACTATACTACATAAATATTATTAGTTGTTCCGCCGTGACATGAAACAGGCTTGGCACTTATCGCTCTCCTGCTTTGTGGCAACGTGGCCGTAACTTATCCCGTTTGCAATTGAAACCGTTATAAGCGTACCTGCTTTGGTTATTGCGGTGATTTGATCGGCTGAAACAAACAACTTCGGGTAGATCCCGAAGTCGCTTCAAGTCAAAGAAATGACATCTCTTGTTCCGGCAGCTTTTCGCCCTCTGCGTCTCGCTCTGATACAGCTTGCGACGACCGCGGATAAACAAGCTAACCTTCGACGTGCGCGGTCCCTTGTGAAGGAAGCAACAACAAAAGGCGCAAACGTGGTGGTTCTTCCGGTACTCCAAACTCGCCCCCGAAACACTGTGCTGATGCTTTATCTAGGAGTGTTTTAACAGTCCTGTAAGTTCAATCAACCAACACGCCTTTCTATTGTGGCTAACAGGCTTGCTAGTACGGCACCCAGTATTTCGAGAAGTACGCCGAGACTATCGAGCCTCCTCAGGAGACTTTTAACGAATTGTCCTCAATTGCGAAGGTGATCCCACATGCTAATGACAGTCGTACTGTACTGACTTGATGGCAGGAATGCTCCGCGTACTTGATTGGTGGTTCGATCCCCGAAAGGAAAGACACAAAACTTTACAACACCTCTCTAACATTTTCACCTAATGGTAAACTGCTAGCGGTCCATCGCAAAGTCCACCTCTTCGACATAGATGTTCCTGGTAAAATCAGATTCCAGGAATCGGAAGTCTTAACGGGCGGCCAAACATTGACGGAAGTGGAGACAGAGTATGGGAAACTTGGAGTTGCAATATGCTACGATGTGAGGTTCCCCGAGATGGCAATGATTGCAGCAAGAAAGGGGGCAGTTGCGATGATCTATCCCGGAGCTTTTAACCTGACGTACGAACCATTTTTGTCAAACATTACTAACTTAAGCACAGGACCACTTCATTGGGAATTGCTCGCGCGAGCAAGGGCAGTTGATAACCAGATCTACGTGGCCATGTGCTCTCCCGCGCGTGATATGGACGCTTCGTACAGTGCATGGGGCCATTCGACAATTGTGGATCCAAATGGAGAAATCATCGCCAAAGCCGGGGAGGGCGAAGAAATAATCTACGCAAATTTGAGTATATCTGCTACCGTCTGGCTGAAATCTTACTCTAGGTCCCGATAGGATGCATGAAGTAAGACGTGGTATCCCTGTAACAACCCAACGACGGTTTTCCCCGCGCTCCCAACTTCTCTAACTCTGATCTAGTTTTGACGTGTATCATGATGTAGCCAAATAAGTTGCGAATGTAAGGTGAAGACTTCTTGTAGATTTATCCATAGTACATCTGTATTGCACTATGCCACTATCTCTTCCTGAAAATATAGATCAAATCTGAAGTCAGTTCTTAGTAAATTTTCCAGAGCTCGTCAAGCTACGATTAGCTGATACTCTGAAATGTCACAAACAGTCAAGGAAATCAGCGGCCAGTAATAGCTCTAAAGCCATCTCTACTGGGAATTTGAACTCTTCTGGATTTGGGTTGTCCTTGTTGGCATAGTTGTAATACCAGTATTCGCAACACTTTTCCAGATGTAGTGCCCTTTCTTTTTAGCCAAAGGTCCTCACAAAGGAACCCACTTGATAGCCTGAAGCCAAGCGGCATTTCTTTCAGTTTCTTCAAACCTTCCCTCTACTGGTATAAGCCAAGCCGAGGAGAAAATTACCATCGAACATGTCTTTGATGGTACGCGACACTGACGTCGCTATGTTTCGTTGAACGATGAACTTGTGATTCTGGTCTCTACTGATTTCATCGTCTCCAGCGTACAGTGTCGTGTACTTTAAATGAGCGGCTTCTTTTCCTGCGTTTACCTTCTTTTCCGTGGCGGAGCCGACTTGAGCAGCCATACCTTGATGGCCAAAATTACCGCCGGCGATCGCGAGTATGTAAAGAGGGTTTTCGTACCCTAGAACCTATGGGCTAGCCGCCGATCCCCGAAGGGGATGCGGCATAGCCCCTAGACTCAAGACCAAAGGCCTATTTTTCGGATTGATTGAACCACCAATTCAATACTCTCGTGCCCAGAGGCTCCGCTTTAGGGCACGCCTCGTAGGGCTGCGACCGTAGGGAGCCTCTGGGAACAAAGTCGATCGGAACTTCAAGGGTACCTGTCGGAAAATTCAACCCTCATAAAATTAAAAATAGTGGCATGGTTTGACATAAATAGCTCATGCTGATCATAGTCCGCTTCTCAGATTGAAGATTGAAGCAGTATTGCTCAAGTTATTCATGTCTAAAGTTTGAGCATCGGAAATGGTGTAATTTCGATTTTCCGACATTATTAAAGCCATAATTGAGGGGATTTCATGGCTTTGGCATGAATTCCTGTCGGAAATACACTAATTTCCACCGGAATTTTGATTTGGACTGTCAGAAATTGAATTTCCCAGGTAATAACCGGTGAGCTTGCATAGAAAAGCGGCTTTATAATGTCGGAAAAAGCGAAATCAGTCCCGGAAAATGGAAATCAAGCATTTCAGCTCTCAACTTTAGACATGAATAACTTGAGCAATACGGCTTCGATCTTCAATCTGAGAAGCGGACTATGATCAGCATGAGTTATTTATCAAGCCATGCCACTCTTGTCTAATCTTATGATGTATGAAGTACACCTGAATTTCCGACCAACTTTGTTCCCAGAGGCTCCCTACGGTCGCAGCCCCTACAGAGCGTGCCCTAGGGAGCCGTAGGGTACGAGAGTACTAATTCAACGTGTCAAATACATTACACTTAATGTTCGCTATCCAAAACAGCTTCAACCGGGTTCCTCTGACTGAAACTGATCAAAACCGATGTATATTTGTTTGGGCAATAATTCTTTATATAGCTCCTTTAATATTCAAGCTACAATGTTTCTGACAATCGGGAAATGTAGTTCAAAGCCTCTACTATACTTCTGAATGTTGTCCGATGCATTTTGAACTTGTTCTCGTTGAGAACTGAAGCCACCGAGATTTTTGCCTTTCCAATCTCATGGTAGATCACCAAATTACCAGCTTAAAAGCCAAATATCGGCCAGCTAATATCTCCATGGTCTCTGACCCAATGACTGTAATTTTGACGGCGTTAGATAGAGAATAACAAGCTCTATCAAACCATAGCAATGGCGATGTGCTAACTGCAATCCGAAAAATCGGCCTTTGGTCTTGAGACTAGGGGCTATGCCGCATCCCCTTCGGGGATCGGCGGCTAGCCCATAGGTTCTAGGGTAGGGTTTTCGTGATCTGCCGCAATTTTGCTTAAATACATAAATATTTACTAAATTATGATGCAATCAATATTGCCGCTTTACATAAATTTGACATTTATGAGATGCAATTTTGGAATCTACTTGCGCTTATCTTGGAGGACTATAAACGTCTTTTTCACCCCTCGTCTCTCAAGCGCATCAATAACAGCACTCGCCTGTGGACCTTGTATCATGACTTCCATCATCGGCAGTTTGGGAGTGGATCCCGGAATAGCTAAGGTCAAGGGTGATTTTGAAGGACTTACCTGCAACTGATGCGGATGTGGCACAAGCATTTCGCAGTTCTTCTGCCATGTCATTGGGATTTATAAAGAACGCTTCAAGGCCCCAGAATCGGGTCACAGTTTTTCTGCCTTGTCGCTTCTCCATAACGATGCTGATCTTGGGAAGCTTTCCTTTCCTAAAAGTCAAAAGGGGTGAATACGGCACATTCCTCGTTTGCGATTCACTTTCCGTAGTGATTGTATAGTAAGATGTCGATGACTCCTGTAATCTGTCCAATAGTTTGTCACGCGGCATCGAGGTAACATTACTTTCGGTCGGCTTTAGCAAAGGGGCGAGATCATAGTTGATCTTGACAAGTCTTGGAAAATCAGATTCGGCAGAAATGGCTTTACCGAGGATTTCGAGGATCAATCAAGTCCTTGTTCTGGGTCAAATATCCGTTTAAAGCCTCCCTTATCTGATTAGAGTTGTATAAATCATCTTTCCTATTCATTAGCTTCCACAGAGTTCTTGCTGTACGATTGAGATTGAGACTCGATGATGGCTCGCAATACTTTTCCTGTGGGTTTATAGAACTCCCGTACTTCGACCATCGGAGGAACTGAGCTGGAAACCTTAGGAACTTTAGAATCCGTACTCTCAGTCGGCTTATGCGACAGTGAATAGGGTTGAAATTCGGTGATAAGTTTGTGATCCCAATCAATAGAAAGGATAATAGTCTCTCCAGCCCGATCTTTTGTCCTTATAACGCCCTCTTTTTCCATGTACTTCTTTAGAAAAGTTGCAGCCTTCTTCCAAGACGTCTTTTTGAAGGAGTATTGTGTGTACTGCTCAGGGAGATACGGAATTAGATGATCAGCGATTATCGCTGACGATGAAAGAGGAAGCAAGATGCTCTTTTGTTTGTCGGCGGATTTGATAGCATATAACCCATAAATCGCAGCCGCTTTGAACACCTTGTCAATCTCTAAGTCTTTAGCGGTATAGTTATTAGCGTTACCCGAAACTGAAGGTTCCTTCTCTTCCAAAGCGACGCTACCAGGAAGGGTCTCAGATGAATGCTTTGCCACATCTGTTATGATATCATCTTCATCTTGTGAATGTTGTCGATCTGTCGGACTCTTTACTGAATCCAAGCTCAATCCCTGAAGGGCCTTCTCCTGAACCGAGTCTGCCTCGAGATCGGTTGATGGTTCTGGAGGATGAGATTTACTACCTAGACCCCACAACTCATCTCGGTAGCAATGAACGAGGTAGATAGCCTTTCCTCTCCCACCCACGGCTTTTGAAAGCTGGCCAATGTCGAAGGCCGCCACACCAACCGCGACGGCAGCCTTACTTGGCAGAAGTATCTGCACAACGTCGCCGGACCTTATTTCAGGACTCCACCCAGTCAGTCCCGGAGTCATGAGATCTGCTCCACCTTGCAGCTTCGTGAACACGTGGTCCCAGGTACTTACTGTTTTTAGGAGGGAAGGATGCCGCCACAATGTATACACTTGACGTTATTGGAGCGGTGGAATTCAAGCTAACCTGTTGGGACATAAACTTCCTGCGTTTGCCCAGATGGGATCACTTTGAGCCACAAAGGTTCCAGGCCCTGGGCGTCATAGTAGAGTATACCAGGCTCGTCAAGGTTGGTTGTGAACTTTGCAGACTAGATTGGATGTCAGTAAGACGCAGCAGGGGATTGAACTTGTGCGCCGTCTGGCAGCAGCGAATTCTTTGCCTCAGAGTCGGCATCTTCAAGGCGATAGAAGAGCGCAATCTGTTGAATGATCTTTTTCCTGTCTGAAGAGCGAAGGACTGAAAGATTCTTGACGTGCGGTGGTTTTCTGAACATCGACAGAGCGTTCGACTCGACTCCGAACAATGGGCGAGCTTGCTTGAGAGCACACCAGCCAATCAGAGACTAAGGCTTTGCACGCCACTATCCATCCAAGCCGCGTACCGCCGGGTATTTAATTCGAGACGGTGAGACTGGTTTTGCTCGAACAAGATAGCTTGAGCGGATAAGGACAGGCAAAAGGGTCCTGCATCCGCCCTCCAGCAGACAGACTCAACACCGTTGCTTGTCTATGGCTCATGAACAAGATCAGCTTCCTCCCAAAATAGTCGCTTCAGGCGCGTCTCCTGTTCCTTCGAAATCGCCTTTATCAAATGGAACTTCCCAAACGTCCCTGTGGAAAGAAATACGTCCAGCTTCGTCCTCCGGACATGCGCAGGCTGTTCATGCGATCTTGTCGCGGACTGGGCTCGCAAGGTCAGAGGGATTCCTTCGGCCCATAGCTGATACCCCTCCGACAGCTCCTGCCTCTCCCAGACTAGGCCCGTAAGTATCCCCTTTCCTCAGGCTGCACAATGTTCTAATATCCTCTCTCCAGTATGCGGGCTACCACATTGGTACGTTTATACGACTTCTTGACTCGTAGTAGCTAATATTGCTCTTCAGGACATTCCCGGGCTCACTTCCTCAAAGATATCGCCTGATGGAAAGATTGCTCCGATTGATGTAGGCTCCAAGCTCGTCATCGTACAACCCTGTCTCTTCAGGCTTACATGCTCTTAGGTGATGGTTGGCGTACCAGCACGGGGGAAGAGCTATATTACCAAGAAGTCTGGCCCTAAGTTTTCACACAGCCTGACGTTGTAGGCTTGCGAGATACTTGAATTGGTACACTCATACAATTTCATAACCATGTTCTCATCCGGCCAGGAGACAACATAAGACAAGGATCTTCAATGTTGGAAACCGCCGGCGGCTAGCTCAAATTAATGAAGACTCAGAACATCACACTGAACATGACGCAAACTTCTTTGATCCTCACAATGCACAATATACGGCTACTCGGGAGCAGCTTGCTATGGACACCTTGGAGGAGCTTCTGCATTGGCTCTTGGGCGAGAACGGATCCGTGGGGATTTTGGGTATACAGATTCCCTTGATATTTCTCTTATTGTAGATGCAACTAACTCAACTCGCTCTCGAAGAAAAATGATTTTAGAACGCGTTCACCAAATCGAAGATCTCAATGTTCTTTTTATTGAAAGCATCTGTACAGATAAGAAGGTAGCTCATGAACGTTGTCCGCATGCTTATCGTCTTTTAGATTTTGGAGAACAACATGCGACTAAAGCTTTCGGGCCCGGATTACAAAGGCACGGCTTGCTGTCCCAATAATCTGATTGTCATAGATATGGACCCGGTGGTGGCTCTGGAAGATTTCAGGCGACGGGTCGCGAATTATGAAAAGGCTTATGAAACAATTGGAGAGTATGAAGAAGAGGTGGAGAATCTGCAGTATTGCAAGGTTTAACGGCCTTGACTTGTAGCCTCTAACGGTAGATGATTAATGTTGGGAAGAAATTGGTGGCACATAACATTCAGGGTTTCCTTGCAGGCCAAGCTATTTTTTTCCTGCTGAACTTCAACCTCGCCGAACGTCAGATTTGGATTACACGGCATGGTAGACCCCGACCTTTAGGTGATTGAAAGACAGGAGAGAGCACGGATAACCTTACTCATAAGCTCGGAGGAAGTACGAGTTACAAACCACTAATCTGATTCTTTAGATGCAAGCCTTACCGAACTCGGACGTAAATATGCCAAGGCGCTTGCCAATTTCATTGATTGTATTTGTTGGGGTATTCTTATGCTGACCCCTTTAGTCCAACGACAAGAGTTTCGAAGGCATGAATTAGAAAAATTTTACCAGGAGAGACTTGCTGAACCCTCCGTAAGAATGCCTGACTCTGCCGGACCTTCCACTCCTACTGGTATTCCCCTTGCCTCTCTCATCAGTCACTGATCGGTCTGCAGACTGGGTCCCACCGGAGAAAGCTTTCAGCGTATGATCCCACAAGACTATCTATTTATGGGGTAGGTATGGACCAGCATGTTGAATCGAACGAGGGAGACAGCTGAGTATTTCGATGAGAATACTTATGCCGTTAAGGCGATGCGAATGCTTGATGAAATCGTACCCCCGCTATTCAAGTACTCGATCTGATGGTTCCAGAATCCGGGTGAGTGTGATGGTCTTACGCCAGAGGAGATCCAACAACGATACCCCGAGGAATTCGAGCTTCGGCGCCTTGATAAGCTCCATTATCGTTATCGTGGAAACGGTGGCGAGAGCTACCTCGACGTAGTCTTTCGCCTACAGGGGGTAATCGTTGAAATTGAGCGGCTTCAGACACATGTGCTTCTCATTGCGCACCGGGTTGTCGCACGCATTCTTCTGGCGTACTATCTGAACCTTTCCCATCACGTACATCTGGTGCCGTTGCGATAGCTAATGCACAAGGACATTTCACATCTTGAGACGCCAATCAACACGTTGTTTTGTCTTGAACCAAAGCCCTATGGAACAGAGGTTGTTTCCCTAGGAAGACTTGCTTAACTTGAAAGGTACGGAAATTTGAATATCGAGAGGATATGGACTGGTTTGTTGAATGCAAGTTATCGCCAGGTGGTTTATAATGTTAATTCTTCTCTGGGCATCGCGAGGGTGTTAATTACTAGTACTAGTTTCAGTGGGTTTAGGCATCTCGGGCTGTAGCAAGCAAACATGATTACCGAGAATAATACTCTTCATAAAACGGACATGACCAGTACCTCAGGCTGTGCATACTATAACCTGGACTGCGAGACGGCCTACTAGTACTAGTAGTGGAAACAGCCTGAGTGTTAAACTAGTACTTACAGACACCACGAATGCTAATAGTACTAGTAGTAGTAGTAGTGGCTGCAGTGATTGTCCCCACTAGCAGCAGAAATCACTGACAACTGAGTCAGAAGCAAGCACAAAAGCAATTAGTAGTACTAGTCCTAGTAGTAGTAGTAGTAGTAGTAGTAGTAGTAGTAGTAGTAGTAGTAGTAGTAGACAACAATTTGAATGTCACAGTGGAGTAGTACTACTACTAGTAGTATGTCAGTCAGTCTCAGGCTTACTGCCCCTACTAGTAGGACTTTTTCAACTTGAAGTTAGTTCAATCCCAAACAAACAAACTTGAACAAACAAATGTACTATAAACCAGACACTGGCACTGTCATGTGAGTGACTCTATTATTTGAGTCTCATCTAGCTGTTCTTGAGTTGGTATTCTAGTTCAAGCCCATGTTGATTGGAAATTGGGAATTCAAAATCAACTTGAAGTTGAAGTTGTCAGCGGGACCAAGCAGCCTGAGATTTCCCACACGGAAGGGTGATTGTACATTCGCTATGTACTACTAGCACTGACTGCAGTACTAGTAGTTCAAGTTCACTTCAAGTTTGTTATATGTCAGACCTCCAGGGAGATCCCAGGGTTAGGGTTTCCTCCTTTATTAGCTTGTAGATCTCTTGTGGATGAATCATCTTCACATTCTACTTTTACGGACTATGTCTTCAATGATTGGTAGCAAGAAATGGTAACTCGCTTCCAAGCCTAGCGTCTTTGCATCTAAGGCACGTGGGACCAAGAGTCTAGACCATCTGCTGCAACCATATTGCACAGTAGGCAGTCTTCCTTGGAGCTTGCGAGAGTTGGCACTGGTTCCTCTACTACTCCTCGTAACACCACTCCAGTAAAGGGATACGGTCAGCTCGACCTGGTGATGTACGGTCCAAGTAGCTAGCGGCTCCGGTTCTACACCGGCTCGGGTAGAAGTTGAAATCAAGTCGATCAGGGTCTTTCTAGAACGCTGGACCGATTGAGCCAGTTTATTTTTGTCCTCCAATTGCTCTGGACCAGCCCGACCTTGGACCAAGTCGAGACCAAGCTGAGGAACCGGTGAATTCATGTGGATGCCATGGCGACCAGCGATGTTATGGGAAGTAACGGGAATAGCATTGTTTGAATAGAAAAAAGAGTGGTTCCCGTTACACATCCAGCTCCTTGCACATCCATCCAGCGAGCGCATTCATCCAGCTAGCGCATTCATCCAGCTAGTGCATCCATCCAGCTCGTGGCTCCATGCGCCAGCGACCATGCTTGTTACGGAGCGAGTTCGAAGGTAACTCCGGAGTGCTCGGGGAACGAGGCAGAGCAAGGAGGAACACACCAGAGCTAGAACAGAAGGTACATGGTTGACAATTGTTGCAAGCTAAGGTACATGAAGATTCTCGGGGGTTTAAAAGCAGTCCCTGAGAAACCTAACCTAACTAACGTAACTACTAGAACTCCGTTTATGACAATGCTCCAGCGACCATTCTCCCGGTGCTCCGTGCGCTAGCAACTAGCTCCAGGTGTGTCATGAACAGAGTTCTAGTAGTTACGTTAATTAGGTTAGGTTTCTCGGGGACTGCTTTTATACCCCTGAGAATCTTCATGTACCTTAGCTTGCAACAATTCATCTTTAGCAACCTCGTCCTAGTCCTCAGGCATCATTGGCTAGCTCTCCGAGCCTCCTGCCTAGTTCCCTAAGAGTTGCGGAGCTCCTTCTGAGTACCCCGAACTTGCTCTGTAACAGTTTGCAAGCTCGCCAACTCCCTTTCTCGTCCTTCGGCCTAGCTCTCGGCCCTCCCTCATCCAGCTCGGCAATCCCCCTCATCAACACCGAAACCTCCGCCAACCTGCATTCCCATGTCCAGTCCACGTCCTCGTTCTATCACGACGCCTCAACCTCCCCGGAGATGAATCCTGACGAAATGGACGTTTACAATGACTTCTCCCAGCCTCAGGGCCCAACGCAGGGTCCATGGGAGGCACAACAACAACAACAGGACTGAATCGCCGTGATGGAAGGAATGATGCAAAGAATGAGCCAAGCAGTAATGGCATTCGGTGGGTCCAGGAACTGAGCCAAAACCGGAGCCGACCTGGTCAGGTGATTATCGACTCGATCTCGGTCCCAGCTATTTCAGAGCCGGCCCGGATCGGGTCCTAGGTGCCTAGAACCGATGTGAGGTCAAACCCCGACCGAAAACCAGATACAAAGACCTAGTCAGTTTGTAACAGGAACGGATCATATTAGGGTCTTTTCTCTAGTAATCCTGTTACATCACTGTGACATCCTTGTTGCCACAGGATTCACACTGCTGTCACCATGATATCCACGTCGCCAACTGGCACTGCGACACTGAGCTGGAGCTGGAGAAACGACCTGGAGCTAGAGGTACACGCTGGAGCTGGAGCTGGAGCCGCTGAGTGCCACAGGCTGTGACAGCGATGTAACGGGTAGCACTCTTATTTCCCTTCGAATAGTACTATTCCCGTTACATCATGTCACAGTGATGTAACGGGAAGCACTCTCATTTCGCCTCAAATAATGCTACTCCTGTTACCTCATGTCACAGCGATGTAACGGGAAGGATCTTTAGTTGTCCTCAAATAGTGCCATTGCCGTTATATCGCTTTGAGATACATACTTAATTCGACATGCCATCCACATGAATTCACCTGTTCCCCGCTTCGGTCCTGGCTCGGTCCAAGGTCAGGCTCATCCAGAGCACTTCTAGACCTGACATTCACCGGCTTGATCGGTCCAGAGATCTAGAAGATTGAGATCGAGCCGATCTCAACCTTTACCCGAGCCGGCGTGGAACCGGAGCCGCTAGCTACTAGGACTGGTCATCACCAGGTCGGCTCGACCTGGTGATGTACCCGGCCTCGAG
>Ga0302325_10010851_pt1 | contig 19686 bp, 25 predicted proteins | sample Palsa_T0_2_FD_201948 | JGI IMG/M metagenome (GOLD analysis project Ga0302325, IMG submission 201948) | Peat permafrost microbial communities from Stordalen Mire near Abisko, Sweden - Palsa_T0_2 | ecosystem: Environmental > Terrestrial > Soil > Palsa > Peat permafrost | place: Sweden: Abisko...
GGTGGTGGCGGTGTTAACTAATCCCAGGGGTGATGTATTGCAGTGTTCAAGGAAATGGAGAATCCGCTCAAGAGGATCTACGTCTCGCGGAACAGATGGTCCTGAAACATGTTTCTGGACAGGATGAAGGTATCTATCTATTTGATTCATGGGGATTGTTTTGATGGTAGTTGAGCTTTTGTTACGGTGTGGGTATACTTATCGTGTTGGACAGGGGAGAGGGAGGGATGAGCTGGGTGTGAGGTATGTGAATCCTCCGGGGACGGGGAAGGATTATGATGATGCGTATGATGAAGCTAGGAGATTGTTTGTTGAGATTTTTGGAGAGGATGAGGAGTTTTTTGTCCCGGATGAGAGGGATGAGATCAACCCGAACTCTCACTTGACTCGACGGCACTAACAAAGACACGGCCTAGAAGAGACGACTGCAGATGCCTTAAACTTACAGATGAATGAGTTGATGCATATAATTTCAGTTCTCGATCAACGCCAACAGCAACCTACTTATCAACCTGCATATTATCGGTCCCTCCTTGCCCCTCTCCATCCTTCTTCTCACCTTCCTCCGGAACACTCTCCAACCCAGTCCCATCAGCCTCCCTAGCAGCTCTCTGGGCCTCCGCCGCCTGTCTCGCCTGTTCTTCCTCCAAACTCATTCTCAAAGCCAAAGCCAACTCCGGATCCAAACTCGGATCAATGCCAAACTCAAATCCACTTGCATCACCTCCGCCCATACCCGCTAGACCTGGCGGCGGTGCACCATCCTCTCCCATCAAAATAGCACTCGAGAGTAACATATCCGACAACAAATAATTACCGGGTGGAATAGTGACTAAGTGACTTGTTTCTGTGCCGATGGCTTCCATAAAGGCTTCCAATTTGGAGGTATTGACTGCTTCTTCGCCAAAATTCACAATGTCGATGGAGATGTTGTTCTTCTTCATTTTGCGGGCTAGCCGGACAAGGTTCTGTTGTGATTCTTCGATCGGGGATGCAATAAACACAATAATCCGTTGTTTCTGTAATTTGTTTTGTCGATGTTTGAGCGCCAACTACTATTACCCACTATTCTAAGGTAGAGGGACAATACTTGTGCAATTTGTATGGCAGACACGAAATTTGGCGAGCCAGAGATTTTGACACTATGCATGGCCGTGAGAATCTTCCCCAGCTCCTTCGTAGAAGTGACTTTTACTTCAGGCCTAATATGAGATAGAAACATGGAGATGGGTACATTTTTCCAGCAAGAGTCATGACGCCTACGGTGCTTTCAGCATTGGATTGTATTTTAGCGCCAAAGATGAGGTTGACGGCGTCTGATTGAGCGCCGAAGCGAGTTGGCGTGAAGTCTCCATTCCGAGTGTGTTCGGAATTGTCAACGCTAGCGTTGTTAGTACATTGGAAAGACGGACAAGTACATTATCATCGTCGCTTCGAGACCCATTTTGTCGAACACTTGATGTCCTTGAGCAACGCGATGCACATGGGTTGCGTAGTCTCCTATACCCCTAACCCATCGCCTCCCGGATCACGTGAGCTGAAAGCATCTCATCTCAGAGTCATCTGGGACAAAGCATCGGTTCATGGTTAATTGTGCATTATGGATATCAATACTCTATGGCTCTCCCTTGGTAGACTTATTTCTCAGAAATAAGTCCATACCCTCGATCTTCAGATCATCTGTCAACCGCAAGACTTCCAAAGTCCGCTTCCGTTCCTCATCCAACGCGCTCAATCTTGGTAACTTGACCCACTCTCCCTCAATCGGAGCAACAATGACCTTGACCACATACGAGGTAAAGGGCAATAATGATGCTCTAGTCAATTTTGGTCCTGCAAACGCACAGTCTTCGCTGCTATCTAGATGGATTTGCAGATTCAGCATTGTGGGACATGGGTTTTCGAGCGTATATGTGACGAGGTACTGAGGATACTCAGGAATGAGATCATATGGACACACATCTATTATTAGCTTTCTACCAAAATGAGGGGGAGACCTGATAGGATCCGGGGGGCGAAAGGGAAGAAGGTTAATTCGGGAACCGGGATGGTGAGCGTATTACATTCGGTCATCGAGGAGGATTGTCGACGCCAGGATACTGACAAATTTAGATGCAGAAGAGTTGTATCAGTGTCTTCAGGTCTCATGAGAGATAGTCTCGGCTCGGCTGTGTGGGCGGCTGTATCAAGTACTAAATTAGCGCTGAAACCAAATATCCATACCGATGGGTTTATCGGTCTGAGAAGAACATCCTTGCATCTCATCAATCTTTAGTGTTACTCCGTCATGGCTCTCCTCCGTAGTAACTTCTATATGATGCACTTCCAGATTATCAGATCCAAATCTGGTAATAGAAGTCATCAGAGACCATATCTGTTCAACCTTCAGGGGATACTCATCCCCGCCAAATGGATCAGGCATCCCCATTCCCTCCACTTCCGACAAATAAGGGAATATGTCAAATGAGATGTGAAAGGGCTGTATCACGGGAATTTCAATGGTCACAGGTTTTCGGATCTCCGTTAGTCGATCAGACTCAAGAGTATATTTAATGACGAGATTAAGTGTGCTTTCCGTGGGTTCGAGAGGGGCATTGAAGAGGAGAATGCAATTTCGTTGTTCGGAGGGAGATAAATTGCCCAGGACAAGCGTTGTGTCGTTCACCGTGGCGTCATCAGAGGTTTGCCAGGAGAAATGACCTTGGTCGAGTGGTGGGGAATTTGGGACAGGACTCTGGGTGGGAGACGGTGTTGGGATAGTGTATTGGATTTCTAGGGAAACGGGTTCTGATTCGCCGTTTTCGAGAGTAATTGAGATGGGAAGGATCTCCCCCGTATATGCTGGACCATGAAGTGTTGTTGAGAAGACTACCTTTGGAGGTTTCGGATGGACCCTGAAGGTTAGCATGGATATGAAAGGAACTACGTTAATACTCTCGCATTGCCATGACGTAGAGCCTTAGGTTGTTTCGAATCTACCATGAATACCCCATTTGTAAACGAAAATACCTCCACTATACCATAAGGTCTCAATTGCAGTCCCAACACCAAGTTCCGCTAGGGGATAATTAATTATAAAGATATGTTCCTCGGTTTCCAGTGAGAGTGACAGCATCACAGCCTAGATCAGTCAATACTTCCTCTAAGAATTACTTCGATCTGACCCTGCGCAGTGGGCGTATAGGAAGCCTCGAAGGTCTTCGTCTGTCCCGGCTGTATTGATAAGTCCGCCGTCCCAGAGGTACTGTTTGCTTTGATCTTTTGCACAGAAATCGCTTCAGCATCAGCATGCGTTATCACGATTTCAGGGAATTGTTCGTTGAACGATAAACGTGCAGAGGAGAATGTGATCTTGTGGATTTGTTTTCGGGAATGGGAATGTAGTGAAAATTGGAATGATATTGGAGATCCAGCGAAGGCTGAGTTGGATTGGAATGCAAAGGATGGTTTGACTTTGGTTAGTTACATTAGGGATGGAGGGAAGTACCGAAGGAGACGAAATCGGTGGCCGTGACTTCGATAAGTGGCTTTTCCGGAGTTTCTGTGGTTGAGAGATGAGTAAAGTTCTCTGGTGCAACGAAAGATGGAATTTTAACACTGTCACGATTATCGGCAAGAAAGAAAGCTGCGATTAATAAAAGATGAAAAGGATCTTACTGTCGGATAACAGTTCCAATGTATACCGTTGGAGATTAGCTTCATCTTGCAACTGCCTGGCACAATCCAACGCAAGCAATAGAGCCTCCTCAAGTAACTCATACCATCGCTCGAGTCTATAAATCCGCATCACCGGCTGCAATAACCTACCTTTAGAAAGGCCGTTCCAACTGAAGGTACTCCAAGGCAACATCATATTTCCCATTGAAATGATGTGACTTGCATCTGGCAAGTTCGACGTACGCAGCTGTTCTTCGACTCCCTCTCTTGGCAAACTGCTCGACAGATAAACTTAGATCCTCAAACATTTTCGCATTGAGGTCCGCGTCAGTCTCTTTTGTCTCTGCAGAGACCTACCATCAACATTGCTCCCCAAGCCCCCACACCAAATGCAGGAAACGCAAAGTGAAAGAGCTGGATGCAAGGGAAGATACCTCACGAGCAGAAGTTTTAGCCTGCTTCTGTCTGATACAATTCGCCGCAAATAAATAATAATATCCCGGATGATGTAAAACCAAGTCAACATTCAAAATCCCGTCTCCCGTAACCATTTTCAATCCCCACTCAATCTCGTTCTCTCCCACAATAATTGTCTCTGAGATATCCAGTAATTCTGCCAAAATGCGATAATTCCGACTTAACCAATGCCAATATTCTGCTTTTTCCACTCCCAGTCCCCATCCGTTACAAAGTGTCGACATGCGTCTATTATGGGTATTAAATGTTTGTATAACGCGAGAATGATCGCCCAGATATAAATACAATTTCCATAACTATCATTAGTACTTCCATACAATTTACTGAAAGACAGGGGAAAGGGTAGGGGGTACCTTGTAGGATATCGAATCAGCGAGAACACGAGCTTCAGCCCAACGTTTCGAACGAGGTGGTAATATTGCCGTTGAGGAGAATAATTCGATTAATTCATGATAACTTAATTCGTAGAATTTAATGGCAACGTCCAGTTCCTGTTTATATTCTGAATAGGCACCCAATTTGAAGTTCGTGCGGACACTCCAGCCCCTGGAATCGAGTGGAGGGGGCATATTGGGGAGGGGTGCGGGTATTCGGGGACGACGACGTTTGGCTTTGTTGAATCGCAGGCGATAGTGTTCTATTGCGAAGGGGTACTGGGATTGACGGAGACTAGTGTCAGGTAAGATAGAGGGAGGGCCATACGTCTTGAAGAATTCGGCGAGAGAGTCTCTGTGGGTTGGTGGGGGAAGGTAGAACAGTCCCGTTTTCATGTCGAGGGAAGAGTTTCGTCGAAGATAGTCTAGTCGAGTTGATACATCCTCGGCTAGCAGTAAGTGATGCCGAAGAGAAGAGGATACGTTCCCATGAACCAGTGAGGACAGCACATAATTTGACACCTCTGTCTGCAAGGGACTTTCTACCATGAGATTCACACTGAGGAAGGGAATACTTTAATTCCGCAAGATGCCTCCCTAACTCCTCGTCAGACAGATTTTCCGGTCCCTCCTCCGACTTTAATTCATAAAAAGACACAAAAACAGCAGGAATAATATCCCTATGCTTCCTAATCCACATCGTCGTCATAATCCCATCAGGATACAAAGGAGACTCCGGATTCAAGGGACTCAAAGGTGAATGCAACTCCTTATCGCCCGAAATACTTCCTCCCGGAACCCCTGTTTTCTGCGGCGGTAATCTAAAACTCTATGCATTAGTCCAAGTGCTTAATCGGGGAAGTGTTACTCGATCAACAGGAACGACGCGGAATATACCCTCCAATGAGGCGCCGGGGACTTGCCCGTCTCGCGCCGCAAAGGGTTCCCAAAGTGCTAGTGTCCGCCACTGTTCGATGTACGAGAGAATGGAGCGCGAGAGAGCGATGTCTATGTAGGGAATTGATGCGAGTGTGGGAGTTGGACGGGGAGAGCTCGGTTTGTCGATGCTGATGCTGGGAGTTCTTTCTGTTCTTTGGAGCGTGGGAGAGGGCGACCGGTCTCGTTGTTGGGTGGGAGAGAGACCACATATTGCCATAAGAGGCAGTAAGTGAAGAACGTATTCGGGAGGAAGGTCCATGCTCCTCTCCCGTGGGAAGTCGTGGTGGTCAAGGAGAGCTAAGTCAGGCTAGGAGGCGACGTGTGGTGATCGGCGTCGTCACGAGAATCGACCACACATTCAAGACGGGGCAACGACGCTTCGAAAACAGTTTACGAAAAAATGGCCAATTCTCATGACTCTTCACACTCATCCCTACTACAAACAGAGCACGGCAGTTTCTCTACTCAACATTAGCCCACAACCCAATCTATATATAAGTCACAATACAATCTCTTTAGCGTTGCCGACCCTTTGTAATAGTTTGGAGATTAAGCGTCCAAAGCCGTTAGTATGATCCACGTAAAGGAAAAGCCCCGCATACTCCGGGGAGAGCTCTTTGTTGAAACTATAATATGTGCTATATATGTACGTAGTAAGATTAATATTTGCAATTTATGCTTTGCGGAGAGTTTAGAGGCCGTACGGGAACGACTTTGTGCCATAGATGCAGAAAAATACGAAGTATGATTACGCTCCGACAAAACATTCGAAAATGGCCATAACAGTGAAACGCTCCGGTAAGTCAGAATGAAACGCTGGGCTGTAGGCTGGCATCAGATGGAGATTAGTCGGGCCTGATTTGGTTCTGATCTCAGTGCAGATCCGTTTGGCGCCGATAAGGTTAAGCAGGATATTCGCGCCAACGTCACCACTCACAATGCAAGCCGTAACCCAAACACCTCACCAGCGATGGACACAATCCTCACAGACATCCTTGTTGCTCTCGTCAGAGCCGGCATAGCCACTTTCCTCTCCCGAGAATTATACGCCATCACCGTTCCTGTCCTGCTTCTCTTCTCAATCACAGTCTACGCCATCATCACCCAGGATCCAATACGCACTTCGCTGCCGCCATATATCGGCTTCAAGGGGGTATGGCGGGTTCTCACTGGTCGGAAGAGAGTGCTTGGAGGGAGAGAAGTAGCCAGACTCAGCGTATTTGGGAGGGATACATTTTGGGTTTCTGAGGGAGTTTTAAATGAGTTGATTTATTCGACAAAGATAATGCAGGTGTTTCAGGGGAAGGGTGTGTTTATGGAGTATACCGATAAGGAGAAATGGGCTGTGGAAAATGTATTTACTACTACTTGGACTGTGCTGATTTAGGTGTCTTCGTATACTAATCTTGCTATGTTTCCGGACGTTGTGGATGAAGAGGGAGCCAGGTTTATTGAAACTGTCTCTAAGGCACACGGTATTGGACTCGCTTTGATACGTGAATTCGTCACTCGGACGTTACTACGAATCGCCTACGGTATTATTATGCTCCATTATTGAGTATTAATTATGAGGTATTGGTCCTGCAGAGAAGCATCCATTCAAGATTTCTCAAAGACGAAGTATAGTCGCTCTTCTGATCTTCCATTTCTTCCCGTTCTTTTCGAGAAGGCCTGCCAAAGCAAAACTCTCGGAGGAGAAATCAGAGGCCATAAAGAATCGAAATGCAATAGAAAACCGTCTCTGTCTTGAAAACCTGCTATTCAAGCAGAATGTTGAGAATCCTGTACTCCTTGCGTGGTCCTTTTGTATCAACGTATCTTACGCGTAGACAATACGTCATCAGCACAAGTTCTCCGTTAGTCACAGGTGCTCTTCATCAAGCACTAATAGGACTTCTATCGAACTACAGAATGGCCCGAGAAGCTCAGCTCGAACTCGACACGCTCAACGCCAAACCCAAAGTCTCGCCCCGGGCCGTAGAGTCCCTTCCCATTCTCAAAGCCATCGTTGCCGAGTCAATGAGACTAGGCCTTTCAACCGCAACACCCGAGGTCTGGTACCGCTCCATGGACCATCTCTGGTACAAGAAATGGTTCATCCCAAAGGGCTCTATAGTCATCCTGGATCGTCAAATCCCCTACACGAATCCCGTGTTTCTGGATCGCCAGGTACGCTTCGCGGGATGCTTGGAGTCTAATGGTAGTTTCGTCCGGAACGGTTTTTGGAGAAAAAGGCTTCGATTAGGTATGTTGAGGATATTGCTTTTGGATATGGACCTCCGGGGGAGACATTAGTGAGACGGATACTGTTCACTACGATCGCGATGATTTTGCGGAACTTTACGATTGCGCGGAGTAAGCATGATGGGAAAGTAAAATACCTACATTCGACCATCCGAAGCTAGTCATTATAAATATCCGCTGGATGTATATAAATTCCATTGTCTTTCTGTTCGATATACTAGTCTATGGTGAATTGTTGTTTCCGTGGTGAGATCTGTGGGTGTGGAGTTGATCTGCAGATCATTTCTCAGGAACCAACTCTGACGGCGTATTGACGTCACGTCATGGAAGGGAAGACATATAATTACCGCCGCGATGCGAACAGACACATTGAATGCTCAAACGTTCCTACTACAGTATCTGTATTTTGACAAAGTTATCTAGATATCCTATCTCACGACCTCAATTTCGTGTTCACTCTTTCTCGTGTACTCGAAAAATCATGTCCAACAACCCTGACCAAAATGCCCAAGGAGGGAAATTCACCTCAAAGGTATGTCGCCGTTTGAACATTGGGTTTAAATTTAGAATATCACAAAACAACAACAATCGCTCCCGGGAAGGTATCTTTTGGGTTTGGAAAGGAAGGTTAATCCTTAGTGAAGAGGAAATGCAACCTAAATCTGAGTCGACGCGATTGGAAGGGCCAGATGGATTAGTAGAATATAAAGGAAGTGATAAACTCAAAGGCAAAAAAGCAATAATTACCGGCGGAGAGTACGTCCCATCCGATTTTAGATTTGTGGTTAATATACTAGTTCTGGTATCGGTCGTTCAGTCGCGATTCTGTATGCGAGAGAGGGGGCAGATGTAACGATCGTTTATCTCCCTCAGGAACAAGAGGATGCTACTGAAACCAAAAAACTAGTCGAAAAAGAAGGAAGACAATGTCTTACTATCCCGTTCGATTTAACCGATCTACATAACGTGGATAAAGTCGTCAACAAACATATGGAAAACTATGGTGCGTTAGATATTCTGGTCAACAACGCCTCTCGCCAAATGATGTGCAAGAATTTCGAGGAAATCGATCTAGGTATCCCCCTAGCATCCTTTGTGTGAAGGATGGTATGTTAATAGTAGATACCGTTGAGGAGACTTTCAGAACCAATATCCTGCAAATGTTTGCGCTCACGAAATATGCTTTGCCGCACCTGAAAAAGGGATCTAGCATCATTAATACGACTTCTGTTGTCGCATACCGCGGATCCCCCGCCATGGTCGATTACGCATCTACCAAAGGCGCCATCGTCTCCTTCACACGGTCTCTCGCCAAACAACTGACTCCCAAGGGAATCAGAGTCAATGCCGTAGCACCTGGACCAGTAGGATCATCTCAGGAGGTTGTATCTGACGATAGGTTCATACACCGTTGCAGCCGGCGAGTAGAGATGCCGAAGAAATGGAAAGTTTTGGAGAACATACAATGTTGGGAAGACCTGCTCAACCTAGTGAGGTATGTTTCCTGAACACGGCAAAGGGGTTAATGGTAGATTGCGCCGTCGTATGTCTGGTTGGCAAGTGCCGAGGCGGCGTTTTATTGCGGTGCTGTACTTCATCCGAGTGCTGAAGTTTTGAATATCTAAAGGTAATTTGGAGGCTGAAGGGATGGAGAGTATATACATGCATTTTAGACGTCAAAGTAAACATAACTGCAAGCATAATTCTTACATAAAGTGTCTCTTATCCTATATGTATAACTTGAGCTTCCATCCGATGACATGGGTAACCGGGGGATTGTCTTGCAGATCCGAGCACTGTGGCCATATTGCTCGTGCCCAACTTTCCGCCATAGGAAGTCATACATTGTTGTTGAAGATACATTTGTGGGCAACACTATGCAGACGCCATGAGAACACAGTGCGATCCGCAATCACGGGTAAATAGGTCTCAATTAAGCTTCGGTTGCCGGATCAACAGCCGTGGCTGTTTTGTTCCCATCCAGACCAAGCATCAACAATTTGCGCGACGCTTATTCCTTTGACCGACCTTCTCACAGTTCTCTTCGAGCCAGATACGCTTATGGAAATGCGACTATAGCCTCTGTCGTTTCAGTGATCGAGTCTCTCAATTTCGGTCCACCTTTCAAATACATCAAGGCGCTGTTCATCCCTTGTTCTCGCGCCACGCTCCACGAATCACTGCCAGCAACTCTGTTTGACAGCGGGTCTGGACAGTCAAAATGGTTAAACCTGAACTGGATGTATCAATAGACTATTACTCACTACTTAACGTTACAACACGCGCCGACAATGAAGAAATCAAGAAACAGTATCGCAAACTCGGTACGTCCTACCTTCCCTTCCCTTTTGCTTTATTCTTCTGCATAAGTTTGAGTAATCTAACAAGTAGCGTTACTATACCACCCGGACCGAAACATAGGCCGCGAAGAAGCCATGGTCGAAAAGTTCCAGCTCCTCCAAACCGCCCACGAAGTTCTCATAGATCCCCTAAAACGCGCCACCTACGATCGAACAAGGGTCACAAAGACCAAAGTCTCGCCCTCCACGCCCACTAAAAACCGATATAATCGTACTCCGGCAAACAACAACGGATTCTCCAAGACGACGCCCCGAACAGGAGGCTCGAACGGCAGTAAACAGGCTTTCGGACATTTCACGACAAAGGAACCGCAACCGCCATGGAGTGCACGAAGACCGCCTCCTACTTCTAATGCGAGGTCAACGACGAGTGCGAATGCGTCTGCCAAGTCGGCAGAGAAGGAGAAGGCGGAGGCGTATTTCAATCGGTTTAAGGAGAAGGCAACTTGGAGCAATTCTACACCTACTTCGCCTCAAAAGCCTGCTGCACCAACTCCGGCCAATAACGCAAAACAGCAGCAGCAACAGAGGAAAGCAGAAGCACAGAAGGCAGCGGGTGTCAAAACTCCAGAGCGTAAACGCGCGGGATTTGGATCTACATTTTTTGAGGGAGAGTCTTCCGAGGAGGACACTTTCTACTCTTTTGCTTCGAATGGGATGGGCAAGACGGGGGAGAAGAAGTCTGCTGGTCTGGGAACCGGGACAAAGACAGGAGGAGGCTGGAGTGAGCGACGGACGGCATATTCGCATGTATTTGTGGGGGTGAAAGAGGATCTGCGATCGCCTTTAAAAGCGAATGGACCTAGTCCTACGGGCTTTGCATCTGATGGGTTTAAGTCTCCTAAGAAAGAGAACTCGAATCCGAACCTGAATGGTGCGCCGACGGGTGCAAACGCCGGTGGTGCCAGTGGGGATACAAGCGAAACAAAAGGGTTTGGATTCAAGGGAAACGTTCCCGGGCAGACTTTATTTGGGTTTGGTATCAACGACCAGCAACCTCAGGCCTCCGCAGCTAAAACCAACGGCATCAAATCCGAAAACATAAATCCAACACCAAACATGAACGGCGGATTTACCGACAAGAGAGATCCCGCTCCAGAGACAAACCCTTTCTTTACCGGTCCAACACGCAGAAAAACATCTCAAACATACCAAACTCCCACTCCGCTCGACCAGAACGCCATTCCCAAAACCCCTCCCCCGGTCGAGGAACGTCGTTTCGCCTCCGCCTTTTCCCGTCTCAACGTCAACAATCCTTCTCCTACAAAAACCACTCCCACGAAAAAAGAACCAGTGGTCAATATTGACGATTGGGCCAAGAAATTCGAGGGATTTAATCCGTTCATGAGCCCTGCAACTCAGAAATTGAGTGAGGATAAGAATTTCTGGAGTTCAGTGCCGCTGGGACATACTGCTGCGAAGGGAGCTAGTCCTGTGGGCAGGACGAAGAGGATGGGTGGTAAGACAGGGTTGAGTGATATGGATGAGATGAAGGATGCCTTGCCGAAGATGGGGGAGACGGGCCAGGGAAGTGGGTTTGGTGGGACTGGTGGGGCGGCAACAAATGCGGTTCCGCCGGTTTTCAGGTTTCCGGTTGCGGGGGAGAAGAAGGAAGAAGGAAGGGGAGTTGCGTTTCAGTTTCCTGTGCAGCAGAAGGTGGAAGTTAATGGTTTTGCGATACCGACGGCCCCTCCAACGACGAGTACAGCTCCGCCAGTTCAGCCGGCCGCACCTGTAGTATCGGTACCCCCGGTCACAGTGTATCCCATCCCTCCGGCTATCCCCGTAGTGCCTATCTTCGAAACACCAAATGTTTTCCCATCATTCGAACCAACCACACCACAACGAACACGTCAACAACCAACTCCCGTCACAACCCCTCTCCAACCCGCTCCCGCAGCGCCTCCCTTTTATCAGGGGCCACAACAATCGCAACCTTTCCTCCAACAACCTCAACCCCCACAATCCACTATCCCGACCCTTAATCCGCCCACTCCCCCTAAACGTCTAATTCCTCGCCCATCCAAACCCGCCGAATTCTCCTTCTCCGTCCCGCCAATGGCAGAAATGCAGTCGCTGGCACAAGAACTGCAACAATATCATATCGCCTACGTCACTGAACGAGCGCGTTTCGACGAAGCCTGGAAACTGTATGAAAGTTCCTTGAGGTTCTGGGATGAGAGCAGTGTGAAGAAATATCTCGAGCTTAATGAGCGGATTTCAAAGCAACGGAGTGAGATGGAGGGGTTACATCGACTTTGTTTGGAGCGATGGGGGGCTGTTGCGAAGTTTAGTGGGTTTACTGGATGAACTCCTCATGGTGATATCGAGGGCATATTTGACGTTGAAGAGATAAGTGTGAAAAGACGAAGAAAACAGTGAGATAGTGAGTGGAGGGATAGCATTGCGTGCATCTTTCTTAAATTGATGTTGTGAAAATCATGGTATTGGATTAGGATTAGACTTGGAGCATTGGTATAGCATTCTCTATTTATGTTATACAATACAAAAGCATTCATACTCGTTCTACTCCTCCAAGAGCCACAGACCCCAGATATTCTATCCTCTCTCATTGCATGCTCTTACTGAGTCAACGATTTCTGCCATTCTTGCAGTCGCAACAAAAGCGTTTGCATCTCATCTCTGGTTCCCACTGTAATCCTCAAAGCACCCTTACATCCTCTCTCATTCCCCCTGAACCGGACAACCACGCCCATCGTCTCCGCCAACATCGTATATAATCCCTCTGCAATGCCATTATCCGGTTCCCCCTCTCCGTTGACAATCCGGACCAACACGAAATTGGCATCCAATCCACCTATGATGTCGCCTATCCCCGGTAAGCCCTCCCTTCGAGCTTTTTGTCCCTGTCGTAGTGATTCTACTAGGAAATCTCGCTGTTGTAATAGGTCGTTTACATTGTGTCTCATGACTGCTAAGCCTTCCGGGGAGAGCGCGCGCATTGCCAGCGCAGAAGCAGGAGACGAGATATTATAAGGCGCTTTCATACAGTTCATTAGATTTGCGATATCAGGTGAGGAAAAGGCGATTCCGAGACGTATTCCTGCTAACCCGAATGCTTTGGAGAGTGTTTGTAGAACCATTAAGTTGGGGTATTGGGTTACTGCGGTGCAGAGAGAAGAGTGGGCAGCAGAAAAATCGATGTATGCTTCATCTAATACGAAGACACCGTTCCAGAATGGTTTTGTGACGGAGAGAAGTTCGTGGACCGACGAGGGGGATATTAACTTTCCCGTTGGATTGCCGGGGGAAGTCACTAGGACGACTTTAATCGTCGGATCCGCTTTTAACGTCGCCGCAATCTTAGAGTCAATCAATTTGCAATAAAAAGGTAAATGGAGGAAGGGAAGGACGTACATTTTCAATATCCATCTGCCATGACATCGTTTTCAGTGGAACATCAACGATATCAACCTCATTAATCGCCGCAGAAACTTTATACATCCCATAAGTAGGCGTACAAATCATAATCTTGTCCCTCCCCGGCTTGCAAAAGACTCTCATCACCGCATCAATAGCCTCATCGCTTCCCACTCCACAAAACAAATTCTCAGGCGTCAGCTCGCCTTTCTGTTCACTCTGTCCATTGCGCAGGTCACAGATGAGTTGTTTCAGGGCCACTTGATGAGGGTCGGGGTATCGGTTCAGACCGGCTATGTAAGTCTCGTCAGAGAGAGTGTTTGTTGTTGAGGAGGTTGTTATTGATGCAGGGAGACTTGGGCCATGGGCGTTTTCGTTGGCATCGAGAAGGACGCCCGAGGTATAGTCGCTCAAGGTCAGCATTGGACGGAATAAGGGGGTACTCTCTGGCACAGCGGTATGGTTTTAGCGTGAGGATATTTGGACGGGCGCAGGCTTGTAAGTTGAAGGCACCTTTGACGCTGTCTTTGCCTGCTCCATTGGTCAATTGGGCTGACATCTTCGACGGGGGATTTGTCGTGTTTGCTCGCAACGAGGTGACTCGAAGATCACTTTCTGAAATTTCTCCGAACGGCGAAGAGTCATCAGATTTTAATCTCGACTAGAAGCAGAGATCCTCGCATCACGTGCACTGCGATTACCGCGAATGTAAACAAAGCACATCTTGAACGAACACCCATCACAAGAAATAATGCCACGCTCAAAAAAGGCAGACTTTTCCTCACCAGATCCACTGGAAATACTGCCACCACCACGATTCTCTCCTCTCCGTCGAGACCCATCTTCTCCACACAAACAACTGCAACTGCGTCTGCTGGAACTCAACGCTGATATCAGCCATGACAAAGTACTCTAGTTAGCGATAGTTAACTGACGTATAGACAATAAATCGAGTGTTGCAGGAATTGACGCCCGGAAGGAATAATCGCGGCTCGTTTTCGTTTATCGATGGAAATGTCAATGGACGGGAATTATTTGTCACGACGAGAAAACCTGCCGCGAAAAGAGGACGAGCAAAAGTCAAAGATATCAGTGGCGATACTCCCAAAAGGGGGAGAACAAGGAAGAGAGCTGAGCCAAGTACTCCGGCTGGAACACCAAGAACCCCAAAGCGGAAAACCCCGGTAAAACAACCTCAGTTACCTGTGCAGGACATCGTCGATGCGGCCAATGGAGACGCTGCGGCGAATGCAGAGGCCGGGATGGATGAATTGGAGGTTATCGACATGATGGATGGGACGGAGACTTCTCAAGCAGATATGGAAGAAGAAACCCAAGATTTGTCCGATACAGAACAAGAAACACAGGCTTATTCCGAGACTGACGTCGAACCCGAAGAATCTCGTCTCCCCAACCCATCAGACTACGACATCGAAACTCCCACGACAATCCGAACCACTCATACCCAGCAACGACAACAAGAAGGCTCCCCCCTTCCAGTCGAACCATACCGATCATTCCATTCCACACCACCCTCGCCCATCTACGAAGAATACCAAGTCCCCATCCCGACATCCTCCTCCCCCCCGAGGCCCTCGTCACAGGGGCTATCTTCCCCCTCCACGCCCTACCTTCGCACACCGCTCCCAACGCCCATTTCTCACGATATTATCCACGACCGGATTCGTCGGAGAGCCAGATCCCGAAGTGCAAGTCGCGAAAGAAGGATGAGTATTGTGCCTACTCCATGGCAGGGTCTGCCATCTACTCCAGGGCGCGGTACCTCGACTCCAGGCTATAGGTTTGCACAGCGTCGACGGGAGGGATCTGTTTCGGAGGAGGAGACTTTGAGTACGGAGACAAGGCAGGAGACAAGGCCGCAGGTGGCGGAAGTCAGACAGACGGTGTATAATATGGAGAGTATGACTCCAGTGAGGAATTGGGCTGCTGAGATTGCGGAGGGGGCATTCCGATTCGATAAGTCGCCCTCGAAGATGATTCAATTACCTATTCAACAACTACTCCCTCGAGCGCAGAGTCCCCTGCAAAGCTACCAAGACAATGATCCTGTACAGGAAGCAGAGCACGACGGGGCGGAAGACTTGTATGGAGATGACCCCTCTCGAGATGATGAGGTCATTGTCCATATCTCAGATTTGGAAGACGAAGCACCAATACCAATACCACCGAAATCCCTCCCTCAATTAGCACGTCTGAGGAATTCAGGACAAAATTCGCCGATTGTAATTACTTCTTCGCCGCCGGAACAACAACTTAAACAAATACACTACCAATGGAAAACAATCATCCCCGATACTCCGACCCCTGCATCATCTATCGCTCCTACACCCAGAGCCAACACCCCAACCCAAACTCACTCTCGCGAAATCACGTCCTCTCCGCCCACACAAGACATCCCGACCAACGACATTGAAAATACCCCCTCACCACATCCCGATCCAAATACTTCTTCGCCCCCGCATCTCTCTCCTCGGGGAGATTCAATCCCTGAAGTCGACATGTTATCACTCTCCCAATGCCGCATCTCATCCCGCAATGCATCACCCGCACGATCGATTATATCACAGCTCGGAGCCGATGATGTCGTCGACATCTCAAGCAAAAGTCCCCAAGCCGCCAAGAGAGCCGCGAGAATCCTTCTCCAGAGTCACTTTTTCGAGAAAATCGATTTCAAGGACGATAATGAGGGAAGTAGAATTTGGGATGAAGTCACTGCCAATGCAGGGGAGTATGATATCTCAAGGGAATCACTAACCGACCCCGACGAGTTGAGTGATGAACGCCCGGACGAAGACAAGACGGATGCGCCAGACGAGGATATAGAGGTGGATGCAGAAGATGAGGAGGGGGTGATGGATATTGATTCACCGTCACCAGCTCGTGCACCGCCGCCGCAGAAGATAAGTCACGGGGAATGGACCAAACTGGACTGGAAAAGATTGGAAAAGTGTCTCGATCATAGTAATGGAGACTCTAACGATACGATCGACCTATTCCAGCAACGGTATATGGGACGGGAGAGGGAAGAATTAGAGATGCGGTGTAAGGCCGTGTTATTAGCGAGACGACGGAGGAATCTCGAGGGACGGAAGGTGGAGTTTATATTAGGTACTTCTGAGTGATGCATTACGCTTTGCAGAAGATTATTGTGGTTTCTTTTGGGGTTGGGATATTGGCGTTCGCATGTTAGAAGAGGAATTAATAATTGAGGCTGTGCCTGAGTCGTTTGGTCCCTGGGTTGCTCGCTACCCGTTTCTCACGAGACTCTATTAGTGGGGCTCTGTAGGCTGTGTGTGTGTTTGCGGTCGTGTGGCTGCGTTGTCGACGAATTACGTTTGTGCCCCTGATTGAAATTCCTTGATTGTGCGCCAGCAAACCTTATTTCTCCTACTGAGAAGGCCATAGGCAACGGACCGGAGACATGGATGGAAGAGGCAGCCTGACGTCACTCAGCAATAAGGAGACTTCGGGATTCGTAGACACGTACGCAGAATGAACTGAGGGTATAAACTTTATTGCTGGCTCGATGATGTTATCCCTTGGCTGCTTGCTTGTTCGAAACATTTATTAACGGGTGCAACACCCTGAACCGGACATCGGTATCGTGGACAGACAATACCAGCGATCCCATTTCGACCGCAAGGCCGTATTCCAGACCTTTCTGCTTGTTGTGACTTGAAAGGTGTTGGGAAGGTGGTCTCGGAGACGAACATCACATGTTTCAAAGTACCTCCCTCAAGACTTGTCAGAGTATGTCTAACGATCCGTAGATACTCGGCCGCGACGCGCGACGATGGTCGGTCCACCAACATACCAGAATTTCTATCCTCAACCAGACTTCCTTCCACAGATGATAAATCCATATGATCCATATCCTCAGGAACTGATACCTCCTCGACCACAAATGCCACAGCCGTGTCCTCAGCCTCTTCCACCACAGCAAGTCGAAATACTCCAGCCAGTACAACCGATCGAAGTTATACAGCAGCAGCCAATGCAGCAAGCTCAACAATTCCAACCGGGGGAAGTCTACCAACGTGTTCAGCGAGTGGAGATAGTTGAACCTATTGCGCCTCCAAGACCGGTTGCTTATATCCCTCCGCCGGTTCCACAACCACCTCCTCCAAGACCAGTGGAAATTGTCCAGCCCGTACAACAAGTGGAGCTTGTTCAACCTGCACAACAATATCAGTTTATCCCGCCATACATCCCACATCCTCCGCCGCCGCAGCCTCCTCCCCCGAGACCAGTTGAGGTGGTTCAGCCTGTTCAGCCTCTCGAGATGTTCCCGGCTCGACCACAACCTCCGCGGCCGGTGGAGATTGTTCAACCTGTACAACAACCACAGAGGGTGGAGATAGTACAGCCTGTTCAACAAGTTCAGTATGTGGAAGTGTTGCAGCCTGCTCCGCCTCCAAGACCAGTTGAGATTGTTCAGCCTGTGCAACAAGTACGACCGGTGGAAATAGTACAGCCTATTCAACAGCCCCCGCAACAATTTGAATTTTTTCAGCCAATGCAGCAAGTGCGACCGGTGGAAATAGTACAGCCTGTTCAACAGCCCCCGCCACCCATTGAGATTGTCGTACCTATCCAACCTCGACCTGTGGAAATCATGCAGCCAGCACCGCCTCCGCGACCGGTGGAGATTGTTCAGCCAGTACAACAAATGCGGCCGGTGGAAATAGTACAGCCTATTCAACAGCCCCCGCAACAATTTGAATTTTATCAGCCAATGCAGCAAGTGCGACCGGTGGAAATAGTACAGCCTGTTCAACCCCCGCAACAATATGAGTTTGTTCAACCTATCCAACCTCGACCGGTGGAAATTGTCCAGCCAGTCCAACAACCACCACCGCCACCACCACCTCCTCCTCCACCACCACCACCACCACAACCCGTGGAGATAATTCAACCGATCACCATCATCGAGCCCCCTCCTGTTCCTGCACAACCCCCTCCAATTTTGGTACCAGAACCAATAGTTCCCGCCCGGCCGCCCATGCCCCGCCTTCAATCTCTGTCGCAAGGGCATCTCCCGCTCGGTCCACCCATCATCCCTACTGGCATCGTGACTACAATCCGGTACCCCAACGGCGACGTCTACACGGGCCAAGTCGACGAAACCGGTGTGCCTCATGGTGAGGGGGAGTATATCTGGGTCGACGGCTCTCGCTATCGAGGCGGCTGGCGATTTGGGTATAAGGAGGGTTATGGAGTATATGAGGATCTGAGTGGCTATAAGTATCGTGGGGAATGGAGAAGGAGTGAGAAGTGGGGATTTGGAGTAGAAAGTGGGACGACCTTAGATGGACGAGAGTATGTTTTTGAAGGGGGCTTTATGAACAATCAACGACATGGGTATGGGACTAAAAATGGTGATATAAGGGTCAGGTACAAGCATGGCAAGCGGGATGATAATTGTATCGTTATGTAGAATGAATTGGGGAGTGCAGGTTCGGAATGGTGCTACTTTGAGGGATCATGGTAGAAGCATATTTTAGCGATATCCGTAATGATATCATTACATCCTTTTCTTGACCCCAGATTGGTCTTCTATTGTCTGGAGCATGGCTCAACGCCGCATCTGATAGAACCGTCGATGATCTGATGAAGTAACGTAAATATTTAAATGAAATTTTCCGTAATTTGCGTAAATCGGGATCTAAAAAGTTTAAGGGAAAATTTCAGATATACCCATAAAAATTCTCATATTTACAGAATTCCTCCTCTATTTTCAAAATTACAGATTTCCCCACAATACACATACAAACTCGGAAGCACCCCTCGCGCTGGCGCTGGCGCTGGAGCTGGAGCCGCTAGCTGGAGCTGGTGCGCTTGCGCTGGAGCCGCTAGCTGGTGCGCTAGCATGGAGAACGAGAGCTGGATGCGCTGCGAGCTGGATGCGCTGGAGCTGGATGCTGAAGAAAATGTGCGCGATAGGTAACTTCTTCTTCAAATGCGCCTAATCCACAGTTATATATAGACGAGAAGGAGAGGATAATGTGCGTCTCACTGTAATGTGCTCCTTGAAACAATGTGCTCACGCAGCGCATCTCACGCAAAGCCACCACAATTCAACAGATGCGCTGGAGCTGGATGCTCTGGAGCTGGTGCCGCTAGCTAAATGCGCTAGCTGGAGTCGCTAGAGCCTGGATGTTTGTGGTTGGTTGGCCTTCGGGCGCAGTCACCACGGCTAGGGGTGCTTCCGAGTTTGTATGTGTATTGTGGGG
>Ga0302325_10010853_pt1 | contig 19684 bp, 13 predicted proteins | sample Palsa_T0_2_FD_201948 | JGI IMG/M metagenome (GOLD analysis project Ga0302325, IMG submission 201948) | Peat permafrost microbial communities from Stordalen Mire near Abisko, Sweden - Palsa_T0_2 | ecosystem: Environmental > Terrestrial > Soil > Palsa > Peat permafrost | place: Sweden: Abisko...
CTGAAGGCGACCGCCGGCACGACCACCGACATCCAGAAGGCGCGGGCTATTTATGAGTGGGTGGTGGAAAATACGTTCCGCGATCCAAAAGTCCGTGGCTGTGGCCGCGGCGACATTCGCCACATGTTGGAGTCAGGGGACATGGGCGGCAAATGTGCCGACTTGAACGCTCTCTATGTCGGCCTGGCCCGCTCGGTGGGCTTGCCGGCGCGGCATGTCTACGGATTGCGGATCGCGAAATCAGAGCTGGGCTACAAGAGCCTTGGACTGCCCACCGATATCGCAACCAAGGGACAGCACTGTCGCGTGGAAGTCTACCTGAGCGAGCATGGATGGGTGCCTGTCGACCCGGCCGATGTCCGGAAAGTAGCTTTGGAAGAGCCTCCCGGGAATCGCCCCTTGAGCGATGCGATCGTGTCGCGGGCCCGCGAACATTTGTTCGGTTCATGGGAGATGAATTGGATGGCATACAACTACGCTCATGACGTGGACTTACCCGGATCCGCCAACAAACCGGTGGTGTACTTCATGTATCCGCAGGCCGAAACCGCAGAAGGACGGATCGATCCCTTCGATCCGGATAACTTTAAATATGAAATCACGGTGAAAGAAATCAGCTAGTCGTTGTGCGGTTCAAAGCGCGAAAGATCGATCCGCGAGCGGGTGGTCCCGGCAAAAAATAATTTTGCATTCGTTTGCCCTTTTTCCCGCGCCACCCCGCGTTCTCCAGTGAAGGCGGTTATCAAGGCCGCTTCCTAAAAGGAGGAACCACCATGAAATCCAACATCCGCACCTTCGTTCTTGCCGCCATCGCCGCCGCTTCGCTCGCCGCCTTCCCGCATCGCGGCAACGCGCAGTTGGCCTTTGCGGCAAATGCCACAACAACCGCCCATACACTTCCTCAAAATGGCATCGGAACGATCAATGTGATTGTTCTGCCGAAAGCGGGAACCTACGTGATCGGGGGACAGCAAACACTGCTCGTTTATCCCACCACCGCACTGACGCCCGTTCTCTGTTACACGTCGAATCAGGCGGGAAGCGAGACTGCACTGACGGACGGACCTTATTCCATGACAACTGTTCAGGCCCCAGGTGGGTACGTAACGCTTCCGCTGAACGGATACTACACCGCCGAGACGGCACCAATGACCATTTGGGTGGAGTGCCGGTATTTTGGCGTGGAGTCAACGGTTGCGCAACTAACCGGCACGCTCACGGCGACACAGGTGAAATAACTGCGCCGATTGTTGGTCCTGCGGGGCGGCTGTGCAGCAGCCGCTCAGCCGCGGGGTTCTTGAGGCTCCTTTTCGTTGGGTTGCTTGGGTTGAGGTTTGCCGGGTGGGACGGCATTTGAGCGAGGCGCCGGAGGCGGGTGCGGTGCTTCCGGTTGTTGCGCTGGGCCAGCAGGACGGCCATTGCGCAGGTTCTCCACTTGTTGCGGGCCCAGGGGACGACCGGGGTCGACCGTCTGAATCGCCCGCTTCTGCTGGGCGAACGGCGGCTGCACAGGCGCAGGTGGAGTTTTGTTGATGAGCGGACGCGGTTGGTCGGGTGGGCGCGGAGCGGGCCGCTCCAACTGGGTCGTAGCCGGCTGCGTGCGAGCAGGAGCCGGTTGAGGCGCCTGCGCTGGGTGCCCGATCGCGGGCTGCGATGCCACAGGCGGACGCGCGGGGGCGCTCTCCGGGACAGGCCGGTTGGCCGGAACCTGCGCCACAGGGGCTGGGTGGGCCGCGGGCGCTGGAGCGATGACTTGCGCCTGGCGCTGTTGCGGGAAGGCGGCGCGGTTTACTGGCTGCGTGGCTGGACGGTTGACCGCGGCGGGAGGCTGAGGAGCACGGACCGGCGTTCCCGGGGACCCCGCCCGCTCAAAACCCTGCCGGGTTTCGACCACCGGGCGAGCCTGGATGGGCGGAACAGCGCGGGCCGGGGTCTTTACCGCCACAATCGCGGTTGCTGGAGTGACCAGCGGGTGCGGAATGATGGGCGCCGCGCTCAGCTGGGCTCGAACCTGCGGCGTGAGCTGGATGCGCTGCGCCTGGGCAATCGGCTGGCCAGAAGCGAGAGCACGCTGCGGCACCACGACCGTCGCCACGTTGCGGTTGACATAAGTGATGTTTGTAACATTGGTGGTGTTATAAACGTTGACCGTCCGGTTGATGTAGGTGTTGTGGATCACAGTCACGTTGGTGGTGTAGATATTGGTCACGTTCACGCGGTTACAGTAGGCCGGGCTGGCGTGATACCAGGGCTGATAAGCCTCGCGTGGGCCGAGTGGGAACCAGGCGGCGATGGCGCCGATGGCGATGGAGAGACCGCCACCTGGCCCTCCGACGAAGGCTACCAGGGCGGGCGAATAGATCGGTTGGATTTCGCCGCCAAAGGCCGACGGCGGCGGTCCTGGGACCCAGCCCCAGCGTCCGCCAAAGCTGGCCCAGCGCCCGTAGTGGAAAGGCGCAAAGCCCCATGGCTCAGCCTCCACCCACGTCCAACCCCAGGGAGCGATCCAGGCCCAGTGGCCGTTCGAGTAGGGCGTCCAACCAGCGGGTACGCTACGCGGGTACCACACGGCTCCGTAGCCTTGATTGTCCTGGTTGGCCGGCTGCCAGTCGCCGTAGTCGTCGAGGTCGGCGGCGCCGATCATGTCAGGCGATACATATTGGTAAGCGCTGGCGCGTTGCCGGCGTTGCTCGCGTTGCTGATCGAACTGGTCCAGCGCGTCGGGCGGCAGCAGTTCAACCTGTTCGGCGTAGACGGGGTTCGAGCCGGCGAGGCGGAGGGACTGGTTGGGGCCAAGTTGCTGGTCCAGATTCTGGCCGGTCACTTCGACCGCGCCCGAGGAGACAGTCACCACAGTGGTGTCGTCCTGCGGGTACGAATCGACGCGGATATCGCCGGGCTGGTCAACGAGAATCGCTCCGTTGGGGGTGTCGACCTCGACCGTTCCGGGCTGGCCGTTGAAGGCGGCGAGGGAGCGCGTGCGGACGCGGATGGAGCCCTGGGCCAGGCCAAACTGGGCGATGTTGTCGGTGAGCGAAGAGAGCGTGACATCCGCACCATTGCCCAGGCGGACGGCGAGGCCCGCGGTCTGCAGCTCGCCGAAAGAGTTGTTGTCGGCGTAAACGCGGTCTCCACTGGTGAGTGGATAGTTGATCTCGGCCTGGGAGAAGGAGTCGACGCCGTTTGGCTCGAGCGAGACGTTGCCCTGGATCACAGAGATGCGAGCGACCCGGTTGGGTGGGTCGCCGCTATCGTTCTGCGCATGGAGCATAGAGCCAGCGCCGAGGAGAAGGATGCCCAGTAGAGAGGAAAGATGGGCGCGGTTGGGGCGAGCGGTGACGGAAAGGTACGAGGGATTCGAGCGGGTCATGACGTTCTCCTCAGCTTTCCCGTGGAGGCAGGGAAGCGCTCTGTGCGATTGAACCCGGATTCGGGCGGAAGGATGTGGCGAGTGACCGGTTTGCTTCAGCGGATCTTGCGAGCCTCGGCTGGGTCATCTGTTGTCAGCATAACCGGGCAGGAAGGGCGGCGACGATAAAGACCGCGTTGCAAGAGTGAGTTGTATCAATATACGCACGTCTCGTTAGTAATTTGCCGCGCGCATATGATGACAGCATATCCATAGCGTTCTCTTTGTGCGTCACCATATTTCCTGGTGCCGGTATGATCCTGGAGAGCAGCCCAGGCGGGCAGCGCGGAGCATGTTCGTGCACCGCGAAACCCTTGTCAGCTAAGGGTTTTTGTGCAAAGCTTCGAACTGCTAGAGGCTGATCTTGTCTGCCCATCCATATCTCCGATATCTTCGTTTCCTTTGCATTTCGATCCTCTTGCTTGCGTGTTGCTCTTCCCCCCGCGTCGGTGCGCAGACAACCGCAGACGTTCCGGCTACTTTTAACTTCGATCGTGACCGGGAACCCATCATCTCGCTCAACGGAGTGTGGCGTTTCCATCCAGGGGACGATCCTGACGGCAAACTCGGCTGGGCGAAGCCGGACTTCGACGATTCTTCGTGGCCGCTACTTCGCTCCAACACTGGCTGGGGGGAACAAGGATATAAGGGCTACAGCGGCTTTGCCTGGTACCGCTTCAAGGTTCTCCTGCCCGATGAACACAGGCGCTGGGCCATTAGCCTGCCCCGGTTGCTCACCAGCTATCAGATCTTCGCCGATAACAGGTTGATCGGTCAGTTCGGCGGGATGCCACCGCACGCCCAATACGTGGTCGGATTCGATCAGATCTTTGCACTTCCCGCCGATCTTCCCTCGCCGGGCCATGCCGTTACATTTGCCATCCGCGTATGGCATTGGCCCGTGTTCGCCAAGGGTGTGAGTGGCGGCCCCACCTCCACCACGCGTGTGGGCGAAATCAATGCTCTCGGAACTCTACAGACTTATGACGCATGGGGCAGGTTCTGGTCCAGCAGTTCAGGCAATGTGCTGATGCTGATGAACCTGCTGGCCGCGTTTGTAGGGCTGTTTCTATTCTGGATGCGGCCACAGGATCGTGAGTACCTCTGGTTCGGTATTTATGAGCTGCTGACCGGGCTCGACCATCTGATCATCGACTATTACCGCTTTCATCCTACGCCCGAGTGGACCATCTTCTGGGTGGATGCAGTCTTATCGGCGGCCAGCTGGTTTTTGTTTCTGCTGTTCATCTTCACCATTCTGAATGGGCGCAAGAACTGGCTCTTCTGGGCTGCCGTAGCAACCGAAGTGGTGACGGTTCTGGCGCAGCTGGCATTGATGATGGGTTGGATCGCGCCGGCCCAGTTCGATCTCATCTGGGCGCTGGCCCTTGTTCCTTACTTCTGCTGCATTCTTATTCTCCTGTATCAGAAAGCAACCCAAGGCGTTGCAGACGCACAGCTGATGCTGCTACCTGTTGCTTTCTGCTATCTGTGTTGGCTCACCCGCATTCTACTCAATGCCTCCGGTCAATCAGGCCATACCAGGGTTTATGGCGATCTCCACTGGTTCTTCGAGGTCTCCCGGCGGCCCTTTCCGTTTTCGGTCAATGACCTCGCGGACATGTTTATGCTGGTCGCGGTGGTAGCGGTCCTACCCTTGCGTTTCGCGCGATCCCGCCGTGACGAGGAACGTCTCGCCGGAGAGATGGAATCGGCGCGTACTGTGCAGCAGGTCCTCATTCCCAATGAGATTCCACCCGTGCCGGGGTTTGCAATCCACTGCGTGTACAGGCCTGCGGGCCAGGTTGGCGGGGACTTTTTCCAGGTCATCCCGCTTGCATCTGGCGGCGCTTTGATCGCTGTGGGCGATGTGAGCGGAAAGGGCATGCCGGCCGCTATGACGGTGGCTCTTCTTGTCGGCACCCTCCGCACATTAGCGCATTACACGCAGAGACCATCCGAGATTCTCGGTTCTATGAATCGCCGCATGTTGTCGCGCAGCCAGGGTGGTTTCACCACTTGTATCGTTCTGCGCATTGAACCACAAGGAACAGTGATCGTGGCGAATGCCGGTCATCTCGCTCCCTACCTGACGGGACAGGAGATCGCAGTCGAAAATGGCTTGCCCCTGGGAATCTCAGCCGAGGCCGAATATCCCGAAGTCAGTATGCAACTACCTGTAGGCGCCCAGCTGACTCTGTACACCGATGGCGTGGTAGAGGCCCGTGCGCGGTCAGGCGAACTGTTCGGCTTCGATCGGGCCGCGGCCCTATCCATGCAACCGGCGGAGGTGATCGCCCAAACAGCGCAGAGCTTCGGTCAGGACGACGACATCACCGTGCTCACCCTATCGTTGGACGCGTCAGTATTGGAACGCGAGACTCCATTGGGATTACCGTTGTCCGCCACCGCACTGCTGGAACGGCATGGAATTCAATAGGTTCCCCCTGGTCTGGCCGCGAAAATCGCACGATAGCAAACCTCACGAGCTTGGCCAGCATCGCAGTATCAATGGAGTTGCGAGGGAACTGCATGAGAAGAGTCTTCAGGATTTTAGCCGTCACTACTCTAAGCGCGGGCCTCATAGGCCCTATGTCTTTTGCCCAGGATCATCCCGACGAGCATCATGACGCTTACGTTCGCCATGATGAATGGAAGAAGGGGTACCACATGAAACCGGAGGACTGGCACAGGGCGCAACCGGTTGACTACCGACGGTACCACCTAAACGCTCCACCACATGGCTATGAGTGGCGGGAAGTGGATGGCAACTACGTGCTTGCTGCTGTCGCTACGGGCGTCATCGCCACTGCCCTCGTTGCCTCGACGGTTCACTAGACATCAAACGCATAAGGTAACTGTGGTCAAGGGGACAGCGTGTAGCCATGCTGTCCCCCGTATCTCCGTTAGTTTTGGATGGTGCGCAGCAGCTCCACGAGCTTGGGCGCCGCGATGTGCTGGTAGTCGGGCGACAGCAAGCCGTAGTCTTCCACCGCATCATATTTACGGGTGACCCCGCTGGATTGTGTGCCGTTCACAGCCCAATAACTCCAGGCAAGGTCATTCTCTTTCATGTAGCGGATATACATCACGAACCAATCCGAGTTGGCCGCGCAGTCCAGTGTCTGGCAGGTGCCAAACTCACCGACCCAGAGGGGAATGCCAGGCTCGGTATGCAACAGAAATCCGGCGCGTGCGTCATAGAGCTGCTTTAACTCGTCGTAGCTGCCGAATGGATGATTGGCGATGTTGTACGCGTGAGGCGAATAGACCAGCCGGCCAGCGATTTTGAGCCGCACCGGAAGTTTGTCGAATCCGACGAAGTTGGTAGAGTAGTCCGGGCCCTCTACCATGATGAGCAGGAGGGGATTCGCCGTAAGCACCGCGTTGCCTCCGCGTTCCGCAGCGGCGTGCCAGTCGAGTTTGGGGTTTGCTCCTCCCCAGGCCGCCTTGTCACGGAGTTCGTTGCGCAGGTCTGCGCCGACAACCCAGCGTTCGCTCTTGTAGCGGCGGACAATTGTCTGCCAATCCGCAAGCCACTTGGACTCTGGATATTCAGCGTTGTACCAAAGGCCATTGCCATCAGTCTCGCTGCAACACCAGTCCGCTCTGCTTACATGGTTATCGAGGATCACCATGATATGTGCGCCGGCCAGAGCGTGGACGACCGCGTCCATCACCTCCATAGCGTGTTTGCCTCGCAATTGCGGGTTTGCTTTCAGCGCATAATCGGGCGCCTGAGGATTGCGCTCCAGCGTCTCATTGGCCCAAGGCAGGCGCACGGAGTTCACACCCAGATCGGCAATCTCTTTCACAATGGTGGCCAACGGAGCGTGGTCGAGACCTCCAGCCACAAAGTCCTGTTGGTCGAAGCCATACCAATTGACTGAAGTCAGCCGCACCCGATGACCCGCGGCATCGAGAATGTCATGGCCGCTGGTGTGAAGAGGCGGCTCAGCAGGGCGCAGTTGCGCGGTGGCTAGAATAGATGTGCAACTAAGACAGACAGCAACCAGTGACCGAACAAGTGGCGTTTGATTCATGCATCGAAGCATAACCTACAAACGCGACACTCGTAGCGGCGGCGGCCAATTTGCGTCATTCGACATTGACAAACCCGTCTGCAATATCCGGTCTGTTTGGACACCCTCTGGGCATGGAAGTGCTGTACCGCATCGCTGATCACCCGCTCAGCCGGATCGAGGATCTGTTGCCCTGGAACCTGGCCACCAGCCTTCGCCCAGCTGCTGACTCTCTTGATCCCATTTCAGAAGTGTTTACAGGGGAGGTTTTATGCCGCCGTATTCATACCGCGAGGACATTAGTACGCCGTTACTGTTCATATCCTGGCGAAGCAGCTTGCCGGACGCCTTGGAAACCCAGAACTGCAGGTCGATGGCACCCTTCGGGGTCTCAGAGTGCGAGGTGTAGACGGTAGCCACTTCACCGTTTACCGACTCCTCCTTGAGTTGACGGCAGGTGTCTTTGGAATTGGCTCTATGTTGTAGCTGTTTTTCTGACTGTTCCACATCTGTGATCGAACCGGCCGAAGTCCACTTGCCATTGGTCTTGACATACATAGAGCCTCCGGCGTAGATGATCTCTGAGCTAAAGGATTGGCCGTTCATCTTGGTAGTGGTGTAGACGTGAGTAGGGATTGTGTGAACTTTGTTTAAAGCGTCCGCGCCAAGCTTCTCCAATACCTTGCAATCGTCTTGTGCCATCAGAGGCGAAGCACTCCACAGTAAGAATGCGATCATGCTGGCAACCATAACGGATACGATATCCAGGCTGGAGGCGCGGGATTGTAATCTGAGGATTAAATGAGGCATTGCATACACTCCCTTTTTAGTGTTGGGGTAAGGCCCCCTATCAACAACATCGATAGGGTGACATGAATGGGCCGGGGAGATAAGGGAACACCTTACCTATTGGGAAAGTTTTGGAAGGATACGCATCATGTCCCCTTATCTCCAAAGTATCAGTCCCGCCTGACCACCGATTCCGCGCGCGAGAAGTTAGTCTTCGACCGGCCAAAAGGATACCGCTCCTCTGCAATCGGTATTCTTTGGCCGAATCTCTCACCTGAACGCCAAACCTGTTGGCGGCAGCGGGTAGGAAAATACCCGAATATATAAAACTTCGTCATACTGATCCGCACTTGCCGAGACGAAATAGGCACTGTATGGCTCTAACTCCGAAGACGGGCTGTTTCCTTCCGCGGCAGATCCAACCAGGCCGTTTAAGACGAAGCTTATGCCGTAAACGACGGGAGGATTGTTCTGGCCGGGGCTAAGAGCCGTCGCCCACGGATCGTTGGCAAAATACCCGTGATAGTATTCGTCCGTTTGGACACCACCAGGCGCGAAATCGTAAGACGTTATCGGAACATCGGTTGGCAATGTGGTGGCCGCCACACCACCGTAATAGCAACACGTAGGCGTCAGAGCAGGTTGCTGCGTGAGTTGGCCGCTCGCGGAAATCGTCCAGTACAAAACGTTCAATTCCGCTGACCCGGAGTTGATGAACGGCGTGAACGCAGTCTGAACCGTTTCATAATGCGGGGGACGAATTCCAATACCAGGAACAAACACTGATGTCTGCCCCGCCCCTACCGCAACGGACTCCGCCATGGTACTCACCGTGTTCGGTATCTGCTGTAGCTGCTGGGCCTGCACCCCGCTGTTTATCCCCCAGCTAGTGACCCACATCGACTCGCTGCTGTCCCCGATCGCCGTCACCACCTGGTTGGGGTTGACGGTCGCGATCGACACCTGGGCCGCAAAGACGCCGTACTCAGCCGGCAACACTTCGTTCCCGGTCGCGTTGCCGTTCTGGTATCCAACCGTCGACACGGGAGTAGGGAGACCCTCGGCGCTGATCGTCCAGGCCTCGACGGCCAGGGTGCCATTCGGCAACGCATACGCCGTAACCACTTCCGTGGAGCTGAGGGTGGCAATCGCCACCTCGGGAGACACGCTCTCCGCCGCGGTGCTATAGCTATTCTGCAGGGCGACCCCACTCGCTCCAACCGTCCAGGTCTTGATCGAGAGGACACCTGTGGTGTCGACGCCCGCGGTGACCACTCGGCCAGAGTCCAGACCGGTGATGGCGACAGCAGCCAGCCCACCGGACACGCTTGCGGTGGCGTCAGAACTTGTCTGCACCAGCGAAGTGGTCGTATCGTTCCAGGCAACTACCTCGATAATCGGCTCCGTTCCACAGGTGAGACACCTGAACACTGCGCTGGCTTTCGCAACCACCACATACTGCGCCCGAGGGTCGGAGGCGGTTGGCACGGTTGTGGTGATGGCGAACGGTTGATTCGTGTCCAGAGGGGTGGTTGTATCGTAAAGCGGTGTCGGCCGTGACTGGGCGCAAACGGCCGCGGCACTGGCAAGCACCAGGCTTGCAACAGCGGCCTTGACGTAGGTAAGTATTCTCATGGCTTTTTTCCTTTATATGTCGGTGGATCGTTTTGTTTACCGGAGGCGACTTCCAGCCCACACAAGAAACGCTTGCATCATTGCTCTCCACCAGGAAGTTGTGGGGGAGGCCGATCAGCTTGAAACGAGCCCTTCACACAGGAAGCTTTACGGTGACCCGGCCTTTCGTGTTGCGTGTGCACGGGCGTTAGCTTGCTTCCGCAAAGCGGACAGATATCGAAGCCCGCAGCCTCTCCGTTACCCACCAGTAGGGCCATCGTTTGCCGTTCTACCGTCACTTCCGTACGGACGGTGCGGGTGACGCCGCCGGCGGACGTGTCAGAACGGAAGAAGCTTGCCCGCCGAGTCAGCCATTGGTAGAGTCGTCTCGTACATCCCCCTCGTGCTGGCAAAGAATGTTGTGGCAGCCGCTTAAGAAACGCGAGTGACAAGTTCTGACAAGTTCGTGACTTGCCATTAAGTCGATGAAAGCAGAAGAGATATTTCGCTTCGGAGATTTTCGTGTCGATGCCCTTGCGCGCACCCTGCGGCGGGAAGAAGACATCGTCACGCTGAGCCGCAGGGCTTTCGATGTGCTGCTTTACCTGGTGCAGAACCCGGGAAAAGTGGTCAGCAGAGACGAACTACTCAAGAATGTCTGGCCGGACGCCTTCGTAGACGAGAACAGCCTGGCGCAAAGCATCTCGGTGCTGCGGCGGGCACTGGAAGAAAAGCCCGGCGACCACAGCTACATCGTCACTCTGCCGGGACGCGGGTATCAGTTTGTTAAAGCCGTGCAAATCGATACCCCGGAGAGCCCGGCTATCGTACCGGATGCAGTAACTGCCGGCCACAACCCCAGCGGAGTGATTGTTCACCAGCAGACGATCCGGACAAGTATCGTCACCGAAGAGAACGCAAGATCAGGAACGGCGGCGTTGCCCCAAGCCGAGGCGGCTCGGGTTCCCAAACTCTGGAAAGTTGCGGTTCCCGTCCTGCTGGCAGCTTTGCTCACAGCGGGCTGGTTCTACTATCGTTCGCACCAAAGCAAGCACCTGACTGAGAAAGACACCGTTGTTCTCGCCGACTTCGCCAACAGCACCGGAGACCCAATCTTCGACGACACGCTGAAGACGGCGCTCAGCATCTCCCTGCGGCAATCCCCTTTTCTCAATGTGCTTCCCGATGGTGAAGTCACAAAGACCTTGCGACTAATGACTCGCCCCGCCGGCACCAAACTCACGCCCGAAGTGGCCCACGAGCTCTGCCAACGGGCAGGCAGCAAGGCTTATATCGCCGGAGCCATCGGCAGTCTGGGCAGCGAGTATGTGCTGCAGTTGAAGGCGGTGAATTGCGTGAGCGGAAACGTGCTGGCCGAGGAGCAGATGACTGCGACATCCAAGGAGAAGGTATTGGACGCGATGGGCGATGCGGCGTCTAAACTGCGTGGCAAACTGGGCGAATCGCTGGCGTCTGTGAAGAAGTTCGACGTGCCCCTGGTAGAGGCGACCACCTCTTCGCTCGAGGCTCTTAAGGCGTTCAGCCTTGGCAATAAGGTCATGGACGAGAAAGGCGCCGCAGCGTCGCTGCCCTACTATCAACACGCGATCGAGCTTGATCCCAATTTCGCCATTGGTTACTGGTCATTAGGCTTGGGCTATGCCCGTCTCGGTGAGCCGGAGAGGACCAGCGAATACATCACAAAGGCGTTCGAGTTGCGGGATCACGCCAGCGAGGGAGAAAAGCTGGCCATCACAGCAAATTACTACCAGAATGTGACCAGAGAACTGGATAAAGCGGCATTGGTGAACGAGGAGTGGATCGACACCTATCCGCGGCAAAGCGCCGGAGCCTACGGCAATCTGGGCCTGGCGTACGCCGAGCAGGGACAATATGAGAAAGCCGCGGAGATGATGAGACAAGGCAAGCGGCTTGTTCCAGACACTTCGAACTGGAACGAGAATCTCGTCAACTACATGCTCGCCCTGCAGCGATTTGACGAAGCGCGGCAGATCGGCAACGACGCGCTGGCGCGACACGGGGATGACATAATAGTGCGCACTGCTGATTATGCTCTTGCCTTCATCGCGTCGGATTCCGCTGCGATGGCCGAACAGGAAAAGTGGTTTGCAGGCAAGCCTTACTATGAAACATATGGACTGGCACTTGCATCCGACACCGAGGCCTATTCCGGTCATGTGAAAAAGGCCCGGGAATTGACCAGGCGGGCTGTAGACCTGGCCCTTCGAGCGGACGACAAGGAAGGCGGCGCCGTCGATCTCGCCACTGCTGCTCAGCGGGAAGCGGCCTACGGCAATGCCACTGATGCCCGGAAAGACGCGACGGAGGCACTCAAGCTTGCTCCCACGAGTCAGGGCGCCGAGGCTGAATCAGCGCTTGCATTTGCCATGGCGGGCGACACTGCGAGAGCCGAATCCCTGGCCCAGGACCTGGATAAGCGATTCCGGTTGGGCACACAGATGCAGTCGCTGTGGCTGCCGCCCGTCAAAGCTCTGCTGGCGTTGGATAGAAGGGACCCAGCGTCCGCCCTAAACGCCTTGCAAGCTCCCTCTCCCGTTGAATTAGGTAACATTCCGTTTGCGCTAAATATCTCCTGCCTCTATCCAACGTATGTGCGCGGAGATGCATACCTGGCCGCTGGACAAGATAGCACCGCCGCCGCCGAGTTTCAGAAGATCGTGGACCACAACGGTATCGTATGGAACTGCTGGACGGGAGCGATGGCTCGCCTCGGACTAGCTCGTGCCAACGCGTTGCGGTCGAGAACAGCGCAGGGAGCAGAGGCCGATGTCGCCCGCGCCCGGGCGCTCGCCGCCTACAAGGATTTCCTCACGCTGTGGAAAGACGCCGACCCCGACATCCCCATCCTGAGGGAAGCCAAAGCTGAGTACTCGAAGCTGCAGTAAAGACCTTTGACACTCTCAGGGTATGGCAGGACGCCACTCGTACCAGGAGACGATTCCCCTTAGGGGGTATGACTTACAGGATTGCTCTTATTCGTCTTCGTTCAAGATGCGGACCTTAGAGTGGTCCCTCATTCGGCCGTGTCCAACCGTGACGGTATCCGAGGGAGTAACTGCGGGAATATCCCTCGTTGAGCAGGATGATCCAAGACTGTTCATTCCTGGTCCCGCGAAACCTGTCATTCCGCCCTCTCTTCTGACCTTCTAACCATGCCTGATCCATCGCCGTGCCTCCTTGTTGGGGCTTCCTGCTCATGTTCTGCTACGCCTGGCTTCACTGCAATCACCATAAGGCTCACCTGCGTGTGCCTTTTGGTGATCTGCGTGGACCCGCGTTGCGTTTTGGGACGCACGGTTAGTGTTATGGTCTCACTAAGAACGGCTATGGTGATCGCAATGTGTAGCTGCAGTTGTTTGGCATCGGTCAGGTCCCGTCACCGGTTTTACCTCACTGGCGCGCCTTTGTGACAAACCGCTAAACTGTCGCTATGCAGGATGATCTTCTGGCTCGTGCGCGACGGCAGGCCGAACAAGCGGACTCGTCCGTGCGCACGGTTGCGCTGCTGCGGATCGCGCGCGCCGAATCTGTGGGCAATGCTTCTCAAGCGCGCCGAACCTTCCTCGAAGCCTTGGAGGGTACCCGGGATCTTCGAGGTCGCAACCGCGAACATGTTCTTGGAGAAGCGCGCGAGGTAGCCGCCGCGGTCGATCCCGCCCTGCTGTCTGAAATCCCTATTGTTCGCGCAACCGGACCAGAGCGATTCGGACGCGACCGGGTTGTTCAGATCATGCTTGCGCACGGTCACCTGGACGCCGCTTTCGACTATCTTACTCACTACGATGACCCATCCTCGTTCCCGTTTCTTTGGGTGGGCAATGTGCTTCATCAGCTCGATTCGGATAGCCCGCATGTCGCCGCTCGCCGCATGACGCTTCTTCGACGCACGGTTGACGCCTGGGTTAAGAATTCTCCTGATCGTCATCCACACGAACGGGGCCATTTCGTGCAGCTGTTCGGGCACTTCTGGAGGGAGCTTCCCGCGGACGAGGCCCTAACCGTCGCTCTCACCATCGTCGCGCGCGCCGCCGAGGAGCCCGATACCGGAACCTCCGCCGGTTACATGCATGAGGTACATTTCACATCACCCCGGCAAAATTCTCTCTTCCAGATACTGCATGTCTTGCGCCACCTCGATCCTGCTCTTGCCCAATCGTTGATCGAATCCCATGACCAACTTACAGTGGCCGCTCGCCGGTATCCGAACGGCCTGGAAACAATGCAAGAGGAAGCCGAAGCGGAAGCAGAACGCCGGAGAGGCGAAGGCGCAACGTGTGGAGGCGGTTACATCCTCGCGGGTGACCCTAGAGACTTCCCGCGTCAGCGCAGACTCGTCGATGCTAAGCGCAGTGGAGATTTTGGTCTGTCCTTCGAAGACGCAATCGAGAAGTATCGGGAAGACACATCAGCCGCGGAGCCGAACTATGCGCCCAAGGAGTTCTGGCCGTCCACGGGCACCTTCCGCACGCTCTTGTACCAAGCGGGCAAGCGCATGGGGCCCCAGGCAGAAGAATTCCTGGAGCAGATCCCAGACACCGACCTGCGCCTCTTTGCAACCATCGAACTAGCTGCTGCATTGGCTGGCGTGCCTGAGCCTTCTATAACGCACAGGACGCAACGCCGTCCGCCCGACTTCCCGGGAACCACACGAGCACGTATTGCCGGCGGCGGTGGAGGGACTGGAGGCCGTAACGTGCACCCCTTCGATGCAAAGTCCTGATGGCCGCCTGGTGCGTCAGCGAAGAAGCACGTGCGGGTTCAAACGAGTGCCCGCTAATTGCCAGCGCTAAAGCGCGTAATCAGAGTCGAGACTCTTTCACGGAGCGCTAAAGCGCTCCTTCCCTCGCATAAATGCGGGGGCTCCCACCACCGATTTGGACAAGACTGGCTAATCGTCCCCCATTGCCAAGAGCTCAGGAACCGGCGCGTCCACATCTCTGAATACCGCCGTGCTGTCTGCGGTCTCAGGCATCACCGGGAAGTGGAAGCCGCACTTGGGGCACAACTCGGCCAGAGCCCTCTGTTCGTACTCAAGGTCGTATCGTTTGTCGGTAATTTCAGCACAACACGGGCAGACACGAATAAGCCGCGTGTTCTTGAGCTCGAAGTTAGTGATGATGTCTTCCATGATGGCGCCGCTTCGCACGGCCCACTCCTTGGCATGCTTGTGATAGGTGTTCATGTGCCAGTCGCGAAGCGCTTCGAAGCTGGTCCAGAGGCTGATCTCGTTGTACCAGGAAGGGTCTTGAGGATGGACCCACCAGGTAAGATGCAAGAATCCTGGTAGCTTCTTGAGTTGATTGCGCACTTCACCGAACAGCAACTTATACTTCGCGTAGCCGTCAGGGCTGGAAAACCGTACTCTCTGCATGCTTTGGTAAACTGGCATTTTATCTCCTTGGTTGTCTCAACAGGGTAAGTTCTAAAAGTCCACACGCAGCGCTAACTGACCGGTGCGATTGCCGTTCTGTCCGGCCGTCTGCGCCGACTGCAGGATGCCGAACGTTGAAGGGTCGCTGATGTCGCTGGCGGGCGGGGCGTAGTTCTTATGGTTCAATACGTTGGTGAATGTAGATTCGAAACGGACTTTCAGCCCTTCCCGAACCGAGAACGTTTTCGATAATCCCGTAGACACGGCGATCGTCCCAGGTCCTTCGAGTATTCCAACTCCCGCATTTCCAATACGCCCGGCGTTCAGCGGAGGGGGTTGGAATGCGTTTGGATTCCAGATCACGTTTCCGCCAACGCCAGTGTGAGGATTGCCAGCCCAATCAGGACGGGGAGTGATCCCAGTACGCACACCGTCGGAGATACCGGTGTTGGACTGGTCGGCTGTGGTACTCATGGTGGGGGTCATCCACGGTCCGGTTTGCAGGAGAGTGACCATATTGATATTCCAGCCGCCAAGCACTCCGTTGACCAACCAATTCCTGCTTTGCCACTGGCGCCCGGTGCCAAACGGTAATTCGTCGGTACCGGTGAATAAGAACCGCTGTCTTGGCATACCAGCCACGTTGCCTCGGGCCGCCCGAAGGTCGAATTGATCGTAGGAAGGAGTGAACAGCAGGTTCTCAGAAGAGAAGCCGTTGGGAGCATCTCCCTGCGCGTTGCTGATGTTGTGCGCCCAGGTATAGTTCGCCTGATAGGCCAGTCCATGCGATAGCCTTTGCGTCCCCTCCAGGATAAGCCCCTGGTAGTTAGAGAAACCTGCGTTAGCGCTGTAGTTGATTTCAACCCAGTTCTGATAAGGAGCGCGTGGATCGACGTAAGGGCTGGGCACGTAGGCCTGTGTGCTGGGCGGGATCGCGTTGTAGTCCTTCTTGACGCTCATGCGATAGGAGTTCATTCCCGCATACGTGATGCGCGCCGCCAGAGCCGAGGTCAATTGGCGTTCGATGGTCGCGTTCCATTGCACGGTTTGAGGATCTCTGAAATTCGGGCTCATGCCGTCGTAGAAACCGGTTCCACCATATTGTGTGCTGGTGTTCGTAGGCGACGTCGCCGGAAACGTGTACAGGGGCGGGGTCCCCGCACTGACTTGATTGGTGTATGTGTAGGGCGCCCCCAGCGGGATGCCGATGAAATCGTAGGCCAATTGTCCCAAAGGTGTTTGTGTGAAGACGCCAACGCCTGCACGGAACACCGTCTTGGTATTGCGAAAGGGGCGGAAAGCGATGCCCAGACGCGGGTCATAATTGCGCCAATAAGTGTTGCGCAAGCTCTGCGAAAGATGGTCCTGGCTGGCGGTAAGGACGTTGGAGCATGCCAGCGACAGATTTCGGGACGAAAGCTGGCATGCGTTGAACGAGATCAAGAACGCATTGTAGTTCGCCTGGAGTAACTGACTGGAGGGCACGGTTTTATGGAGCAGAATGTCAGGCACCACGACAGCGCCGTTCCTGGGATCGAAATTGGCAATGTCGCCCTGGTCTTCAGTGAATTCGGGCAGCAACTCCCAACGCAAGCCGTAGTTCACGGTCAGCCGGTCGTTGACCTGCCATTGATCTTGAGCGTAGATGCCCCACTGGACGCTCGGCTCGTTGGTGTTGGGGCTGCTTTCCACGATGAAAGACGTTTGCGGTGCGCCCAGGAGGAAGTCGCCGAATGCGCTGCCGGTAAACACTCCCTGGTTGAAGGTGAAGGCACCGAAATCGTCAGACTCGCCCCAGCGGACGACGGTCTGGTAAAACACCCGGCGGACGTCAATGCCGGCGCGAAAGGTGTGTCTGCCCATGATGTGACTGAGATTATCGGTAAACTGCGTAGTTTTGGACTTGCCAGGCCCGTCCTTGTCCCGGCCGATCGGAGTAAAGCCGGCGCCCGCGGAGAAATTGAAGGTGGGAAACGCGCCTGTCGTGGGATGGTTGGCAAAACTCATACCGGTAAGGCCGAGTTGGTCGTCTGCCTGCGCACCCATGATGGGAAAGTGCTGGTAAGTCAAACTGTTGGTGAAGCCGAAACGGAATTCGTTCATCGTCTTGGCGCTGACGGTGTAGTTGTAGGAAACAATCAGGCTGCGATCGTGTTCGCTATCAATGTCATTGGGCAGCAAAGGGTTTACCGGGCCGGACTGGCCTGCCTGGGAAAGCACGTTCTTCCAGCTAAATCGGGCATATACCTGGTGATTGCTGGTCAGGTAGTGGTCCAGCCGGACGTCAAAGCCGTCGGTGCTCGAAGGAGTGGGCTGCAAGACTTCGTAGTTGTAGCCGTCACCCGCAACGTTTGGCAGCGGATAGTATCCGTTGAGCAAGTTCTGGGATACGGTGCCCAACATAGATGCAGGAATAATATTGTTCTGGAACGGTGAGCCGGTATAGGGATTGATCGCTATGTTAGTCGGCTGCCCCGTCGCCGGGTTGATGAATGGATCTGGATTGGCTTCTGTTATGAGACCGTTCAGATTGCCGTTTCGTTCGGCAAGTGTGGGTACGAGATCCTGCTCGGGTGAGTCCGTACTACGCCGATTTCCTTCGTAATCGAGAAAGAAAAACGTTTTGTCGCGGCCGTTATAGAGACGAGGAATGGTGACTGGCCCGCCCAAACTGCCTCCGAAGGTGTTGAAGTGCTTGGGGGCCTTGGTGGTGAAGTTGAGGATTTTGGCATCAAGGGCGTTGTTTTGCAGGTATTCGAAGAGGCTGCCGTGAAAACGATTGGTGCCGCTCTTGGTGATGAACGTGATGTCGGCAACTTGAGAAAATTCGGCGCTGTTGTTGAACGCGGTCACCTTCATTTCGGAAAGCCCTTCCGAGGAAGGATAGGCATTCTGCAAAGAACCATTGGCAGCGACGTTCGCGGTGGAAACTCCGTCGACCGAATAACCGGTCATGGAATAGGTAGCGCCTCCCACCCCGATGTTGCCCTGGCTATCGGTGATCACGCTCGGTGACAATGCCAGGGCGGCGAGCGGGCTGGTAGTTTGCGCGCGAAAATTGAGCGGCATTTGGACCAACTGATTCGTTCCCTTGGTGTCGTCGACGGTCGCATCTTCGGTATCGATCTGCTGTGATGTGGCCGCTACCAAGACGCTTTCCTGTACCGAGGCGAGAGACAGCGCAAGGTCGATACGCGCACTTTGCCGGGCAGCTAACTCGATGGTGGCCGTGGGAGAGCCGGAAAACCCTGCCTTGGTTGCGGTCAGGGCGTAGGTACCGGGCTTGAGGTTCTCGAAGAGGAAGTTGCCATTGTTGTCGGTGATCGCTGAGCGGGTGGTATTCTCCCCCGTATTGTTAAGAGTCACGGTCGCACTCGGCAGTGCAAGACCTTGCGGATCGCGAGTGGTCCCGCGGATGTCTCCGAAAGTGGACTGCGCTCGAGCGATCACGGGCAAGAGCAAGAGTGCGAAGAGAGCGTAATGAAGTCGGGTCCGTCGACGGGGCATACTCGTCCTCCTTCGATCGATGAATCAATGGAATCGATGTGACTCGCATTCGCAGACAGGGCGAACAAATCGCAGACCGGGCCAATGATTCGCGGACAGGGCGAATAAATCGCAGACAGAGCTAATGAATGTATAGGGCCGATAGGCGCCCGATGAGCCGTGGGGTTCAAATGCGCCAGTGAGAAGTAACGCGGTGATGAGATCGTATGTCGAGGTGTGTCAGGGTTCAATGACCATTTTGTGCTCGGCGCTATGACCACTTTCGCGAATGGTTTTGCGCAAGCGCCGTACTTGATACAACATGTCGTCCGCTTTGGTGCCGCCAAAACCGAGGATGAAACCCTGGCGCACCTGGGGGCCGAGGTAAGCGGCGGAAAGTGGCCATAACCAGAGTCCGCCGCGCGCAGCGCGGGCTGCAATCGCCCGGTCGGAGTACCCTGGCGGGAGTGTGATGACAAGATGCATTCCCGCCTCGGAGCCGAGAATCTCGATCTCGGTGCCAAACTCCGTCTTCAAGGCTTGTGTAAGCGCCGTGCAACGTTCGGCGTATAGCTGCCTTGTTTTCCGGACGTGGCGCGCGAAATGCCCGGCTTGGATGAAATCTGTAAGCACAGCCTGATATAGGGGTGGAGGAAAAAGGTCGTTTGCTCTGCGCACTGCGATAAAGCGCGAGACCAGCGCGTGGGGAATTACGATGTAGCCCAGACGAAGCGAGGGGAAAAGCGTTTTGCTGAACGTCCCGATATAAATGACCCGCGAGCCCGGATCCAAGCCCTGCAAGGACGCGACCGGCATGCATTCATATCGATATTCGCTGTCATAGTCGTCTTCGACAATCCAGGCGTGATGACTATGCGCCCATTCGAGCAACTGAAGTCTGCGCGCGGGACTCATGGTCGAGCCCAAAGGATATTGATGAGAGGGAGTTAC
>Ga0302325_10010854_pt1 | contig 19684 bp, 15 predicted proteins | sample Palsa_T0_2_FD_201948 | JGI IMG/M metagenome (GOLD analysis project Ga0302325, IMG submission 201948) | Peat permafrost microbial communities from Stordalen Mire near Abisko, Sweden - Palsa_T0_2 | ecosystem: Environmental > Terrestrial > Soil > Palsa > Peat permafrost | place: Sweden: Abisko...
GGTCTATGAGTATCGTCATCGGCAGATTGTCCACGAGGTAGCTCTTGGCAACCGCCTTTCGAGGGTCAAGTAGCAGTGGAAAGCCGACGCGCTCGGTGCGCGCGGATTCGAGCGCGACTGTCTGATCGTCGTCGACATTGACCCCAAACACCTGCAAACCCGCCGACCGGTATGTCTTAAAGCTCCTGTCGAGGGTTGCAAGCTGCATCCGGCATGGACCGCAGCGGCTACCCCAGAAACTCAAGACCACGACTTCGCCGCGATGTTCCGACAAACGAACATTGCTGCCGCCGGCGGCGTGCAGGGCAAAATCCGGTGCCTCATGTCCGAGCAGCGCATAGCCACCCGCCGCGGCGGCCGCAAGTCCCAGTGCGGCAAGCGCACCGATGAGAGCCCGTCCCCAGGCTGGGCGCAATAGACGGTTGTGGCCGTTCGGCTGTTGCCGGCCCAAAATATAACCTCCGCGGATGGCGTACGGCCCTGCGCCTGCTGCAGCGCACGGCGAACCCTCGCACAGCGAAGTTTACAGAGTCAATGAACGGGGGCACGAATCCGAGCACCTGGCCGCAATTCGACGCTTGCGGATCAAAAGCCCAAAAAGCGTCGGTCTGGCGCGACAGGCGCGGCCGAGAAGGCGCGCGCGCGCGCATGTACCGCGGTCAGATCTTGCCGCTCACGATCGGAGCAAACGCGGTAATGGCTTCCTGGGTCGTCGAGTTGCCAAGCCCCTGATTGGGGAACAACGTCGAAAACTGGCCCTGCGTGCCGTGCAGAGCCATGTAATTCAGGATCACCGTCTCGACGAGCTGTTCGACGGAGTTGGCCGCGGGGCTCGACGTGGTATCCACCGACCCGTTCGCATCGTAGAAGCCGATCTGGTTGCCGAGGGGATTCAGCAGCGCCGGCCGACCTTTGGGGTTATAGACGAGCATGATCGAGGCGGCGGTCGTCTGATTGTCGCTCGCCCACATGAACTTGCCGCGGCCGTCGGGCGTGTTGTCGACCATGCCGTTGGCATTCAGCGAGCCGTCGCTGAACACGTAGATCATGACCGGCAAGCCGACGCGCGCGGCGTATTCGAGGCACGCGCCGATGCACACGCCCGCCTGAAAGTTTCGGTCCTCACCGGTCGCGCGCCCCTGGCCGTGATAGTCAAAGCCGCTCATTTCGATGGTGCCGGCGCCAGCGAAGCCGTTGATGACCATCTTCATGATGGCGCCGGTCTTCTGGTAGTCGGAATTGGCGGCGTACTCGGCCTGCGTAAAGATCCCGCTCGATCCGACGATATTCGTATCGAGATTCGGGTTGAGGGTCGCAGGATTACCGAAAGTATCCACGAGATCGGCCGATTTCACGTAGCCGCAGCGCAACGCGGTTTTGATCGCCGTGTCGCGCGTGAGCATGTTCAGCTGTCCAAGCTTGCCGCCGAAGGCGGACGGGTCGGCGCCGCCGCTGATCCGGGCGATCGATTCGAGCACCGCCACCGCATCGCCCGGGTTTGTAAACAATGTGCCGAGCTGCCCCGTGTTGACGAGGCCGGTCACGTCACTCGCCTGATCGACAACGGTGGGCGTGAGCGTCAAGTTGATCATGTCGGCTGGCGCCACGGAGTTGCCGCCCGACACCGTCGGCTCGGAGCCGATGAGTGTCAAAAGAGCGCCGTCTGAACCGGTCGCAGCGATGCCGTACATCGGATTGTGGGGGTTATTCATGGTGTCGTTTTCAGACAGCGCCGCGATCACCGAACCGTTGGTGCCTGCACGCGTACCGGCAGCCGTGCGCGAGAGAATGCCGCGCAGCATGCCGCCGTCCGAATGCCAGGCAAGGCCGAGCGCCGTGCTGACGAAATTGTTGGTCGTGCTTGCGGCGTTCGGAGCGTTGGGCACCATGTCTCCGGGCAGGCCCAGGTTGGCGTAGCCTGCGGCGGAGAGAAAGTCGAGCTGGCCGCCCTGGCCGCCGATCAGCGCTTCGGAACCATTCAGGTTCGCGCCGCCGGCAAGATCAAAGGCGATGAACGGGATTTTCCCCGCGCCTTGCGTGACGATGCCGCAATCGGTCGCGAGCGCCTGAATGTCGGTCGCAAGAGCCGCTTGGGCGAGCCGCGGGTTGGCAAACAGACTGAAGAATGTGGGCGCGGTGATATATGCAGCCCCCGTGATGAGGCCACGGCCGAGAAAATCGCGCCGCGTCCGCGGCCGACCGTGATTGTCGTGGCGGATGGGCTCGTGCAGTGCGAGCTTCCGGGGGGGCTTTCTGCGGATGATCATGTGGCTTCTCTCCTCGAACCCATCAGTGCAGGACAATCGCGGCGCTGCCAAGCACGGCGGCGCAGGCGGCGGTCGTGACGGCGGCGGTCTGCCCGGCGCCGTTCTGACCGGCACTCAACATCCCCATGAGACTCGTAAGTTCGGTCGTTACGTCCGACGCCAAGGGCTGCGTCACGATCTGTGTGCCGCTCATGGTGGTGATCTGCGTGTTCGTGATCAGGGGGTTGATCACGAGATTCATGTTGCTCTGAGAGGCGAAGTAGCTGCCGGCGGGCTGCGAGTAGTTAAGGCCGGGGAAGAACTTCGCGCTCAGCGTCGGATTGTTGACAAGCTCGCTACAGAAGACGATCGCGAGCTGCGCAACCGCCTGCTGGTTCGAGGCGCTGTAAGCGTCGACCGATGCGCTCGAAGGCAGTGACTGCTGCACGCTCGCGAAGGTGCTCGCAACGTTAGCGTCGGTGATCGGCACGCCTGTGATGTTTGACATCGCATAGAGCAGCTTGTCGAAGGTACGCACGCCATAGTCCGGATTGACCGCCGTATCCACTGGTGCCGGCGGCACCGGCGGCGGCACTACCGCATCGGTGTGGGTGTTTGAGCCGATCTTCTCGAAGGTCAGGAAGATCTGATCGAGCGCGGGTCCATTTTCCTCCGCGATCGCCGTGCCGACGGTCGATAGCACCTGACCGGCTGTGGGCGAATAGTTGGCCGCGGATATTGTGCCGTTCAGCGGCAGGTACGCCTGGCCGACCGGCACCTCGGCGCCATTCAGGCCGATGCGGATACCCGCGATCGGAATGTTGGTCGGCTTCTGGGTCGGATCGAGGTTGATGTAGGTCGGCCGTGTGAAGAGATACGAGTAGCTGTCGAGCTCGCTCGCCGTCAGCATGATGTAGCTCTTCGGAATGTTGACGAGACTCGAGACATCAAACAGCAGGTAGTATTTCTCACCGACGCCGGCGGTGAAATTCTGCTGCACCTGCGCCGCCGTCAGCGCGCGGTCATGGATTGCGAGCAGGCGCACGATGCCCGCCCAGCCGTGATCGCCCGAAACTTCCGAGCCCACGACGAGCGCAAAAGTATTGTCCCAGGCGGCGAGCGTGCCGCCCTTCGACGGATCCGCGTCTCCCGTGAACACACCATTCACGTAGAGCTTTCTGCCGTTGACGGGATCGTAGGTGAGGACGACGTGCTGCAAGGAAGCCTGCGCCACGTTATTGGCGAGCGCCGTCAGAAGCGGCGGATCGCCGTTGTCATTGGTCACGCTGCTGCGCACTTCGGCCTGGAATTGCTGCAGCTGCTGTGTGAGCGTGACGTTTCGCGTCGTATCGCCGCCCGAATAGCTCACGATGTCGGCGTTTTTCTGGGTGACGTTGCCATTGGCAATCCACGCCTCGATGGAGAACTCGCCGGTCGACTGGATGAGGGTTGCAAGCTTGGCGCTCGCTTCGGTTGATCCTTGCGCCTTGCCGCCGGACGCGATGTTGATGCCCCAGCCGCCAACCCAGGTCACATTGCCGGACAGCGTCAGATCAAGCTCGGGCTGCACGCCGCTTGTGTCATAGGCGATCTGCCCTGAACCGGTCTGGAACTGGTAGAGCGCGATCAGGGCGTTGTCATAGCGATTCTGCGCTGAGGCAACCGTGCCCTGATAGAGCGACAATTCCTTGGAGACGATGAGCGAGGGGTCGACCTGCGTCGTCGGAATGCCGTTCGCAAACGCGGTGATCGCCGACTGCATGATGGCCGCATCGGCGGCGCAGCTGGAAGTCCAGCAGTGGTGAAATTCGGTCGCGAGACGAATGACAAAGCGCGATTGCGCAGGATTGATGAGATTGATCTTCGCCTGCGCATCCGCATAGGCCTCATCCGGATTGGCGCTCGCGAAATACGGCGCCTGCGGCGTCTGCGCGCTGTCGGAGTGACAGCGTGAGCAGTACGGCACCAGTATCGGCTGCCAGATGAGGGATGCGAAGGCGGCGGACGAGGCCGGAAAGGTCTTGCTCGGGCCGACTGACTGGATCGGCGGGGCCTGCAGCTGAATCTGCGTGCCGCCGACCGCGCTCGCGCCAGCCCAGTTTTGAATCCAGACCGTGAGCGTTGCGCCGCAGGCCTGCGGGGATGCGAGCCAGCAGTTATGGCCACCGGCAACCTTCAGCACCATCTCCGACTGACTGGGATTGGTGAGATTGACGACGGTGTTGGCCGCCTCGTACGCGAGATTGATGTCATCGGCGCGCGCGAACACCGGCGACTGGCCGCCTGCATGGTGACAGCCACCGCACTTGTCGGAGCCTTGAATGTTCTGCCACAGGTTGATCTTGAACGACTGCACATCCGCGTTATCCGGTGCGGGACCCGTATAGGCCTGCGCAGTCGGCGCGGCAGTGATCGGGTTGGCCGTGGTGGCAGGTCCGCTGCCGCTGCACGCGGCCAGCATCGTGAGCGCTGCGAGTGCCGCAGCGTGTTTGATGTGGCGCATACGTAGCGATCCGAAGGCGAAGCGATTCATGCGATGCTCCCTGTTCATGGTCCGCGCTCTCACGGTCCCATGCAGTACACGGCGGATTCGGCGAAGACCTGCTTCAACTTGAAGCCGCCGCCAGTGAAGTCACTCACCATAGTTGCGATCTGCGTGCGATCTGCCTGGTTCTGCGGCGCGCGGAAGCACACCGCCTGGAAAACCTTCGTCACCTGGCAATTCGCGAACGCACTGCTGCCGGCAAGCTCCTGGCCCAGGCTCTTCGCGCCGCTGCCGCTGCCCGGCAGAGCCGAGCTCCAGCCGAGCACCTGGTTTGGTCCCTGGCGCCAGCGATTACTCCAGCTGTCATCCGGGGTGATAAATCCCTGATTGAAGTTCTGGACGTTGATCTGATACTTCGCCTGCACGATGCCCGGGGTGTAGATCGTCTCCTGGGTCGTCACGCCGTCGAAGTTGTAGTAGGCGAAAGCCTGCGCCATCGGATCCATGGCGGCGTGACAGCCGATGCAGTTGTTGAGAAAGATGCGGCTGTCGCCGCCCGGTGAGCGGCTCACATCCTGACGGATGCGATCCGGCGGACGCGTGATGTCCATGATCGGATTCAAATCGGTGCACAGGTGATTGATCAGCGTGAATCTGAACATCGCCCGATTGGTGCCGTTGATGAAGAATGCGGACGAAGAGCCGCGTGTCGTCATGACCCCGGCGGTCGCTGCCGTTGGCAGCCCGTAGGCGGCGGACTGCGTGGTCGCAACCAGGGTCGCCTTAAGATCGACGCCGTTGGTCTCCGCCGTCGCGTAGTGATTGTTGTTGGCCGCCGAGACCGGCGGCAACCCCGACGCGTTACTCTTATAGAGGATGTCGGCGGACAGCACGGTGTTGAACGCGACGTCATCGCGCACCATGCCAACCACGGTCGCGGTGTAGTCGTTCAAGGGCGCGAACACCGTCTGGTTGCGATTCGTCCAGGGCGTCACGAAGTTCTTCAGTACGACGTTGTAGAAAGAAGGATCCTGGGTGGCAAGCTCGGCCGCCGCGAGCGCGTTGCCGCCGCTGATGTCGGCGGCCATGGTGGTGAGCGTTGCGGCCGGCGGCTCGACTCCTGCAATGCGCTGGTAGATGCGCTGCGCCTGCGAGGTCGCATCGGCGAACGCGGGCGCTGCAAGCCCGGCCTGCAACAGAAGACAGCATGCAGCGCTCGCTGCAGCGCGCGCCGCGCGGCGCGAGACCGGCGATTTCATGTTGCTTGCAATCTTCATGGCAGTTGTTCACTCCCGCGAATTACCTGATGCGCGGCGGGACTATACCTGCGCGCTTTAGCGGCTCTGGCTGTCTCAACTCCCGGACGTCGCCACTTGCAGACAAGCCCATGCAAACGGTCTAACAAGTATGCTTTGCGCCGTAATCTGCGAGTCCGATCACTCCATATCAGGGCTCAACGAGCTACCTAAGGGCTGGCAGTGCTTTGACGGCGCATACTGCAGCCCGGTCCCGCCCGGGAGGCAGAGAGAAGCGCAAATCGATGCCACAAGATGTGACGGCGTCGGCAGTTCGCGGCATACGATCCGGCAAACGATGATTAGGTAATGCGTCCCGCGCGATCGGGGCGCGTGCATTTAAGCGAGGCAACATGTCTGTGAAGCCCGGAATAGTGAAGCGAGTCACAGTTGGCGCCGCGTGTCTCGCGGCTCTTTGGCTGCTCTGCGCCTGCAGTCCCGGCACCAAGATCAACTTGGGAAGCGGCCAGGTGCAGGATGCGGCGACCACCGACTTTCCGATCTTCTATGTCAAACGCACGATTCCGATGATGACGGATGACCTGCGGCTGATGCGGCCGCCCGTCCCGCAGGCGAACCTCTATAAACGCTCCACCGCCTCGCCGAGCGGCACCGAAACCAATATCACCCAGCGCGTGACCGGCACCGATTCGTACGACGTGAAGGACGTTTCGGTATCCGCCGACGGCACAATGGTCGTGTTCGCGATGCGTGGTCCGCTCACGATGAACATGAAGGATACCGATCCGCCGACCTGGGCGATCTGGCAGTACACGATTGCGAGCGATACTCTCGCGCGAGTCATTCCCGATGACGACACCGCCAACGCCGGCGAGGATCTCTCCCCTGCCTACCTTCCTGACGGGCGCATCGTGTTCGCCTCGACACGGCAGCGACAGTCAAAAGCCGTGCTGCTCGATGAGAACAAGCCGCAGTTCGAGTACCAGACCGAGGACAAGGACGAGTCAGCGTTCGTGCTGCACGTGATGAATCCGGACGGCAGCAACATCCATCAGATCGAATTCAACCAGAGCCACGACCGCGATCCGACCGTGCTCTCAAGCGGCCGCGTCCTCTTCACGCGCTGGGACCACGCGCCCGGCAAGGATGGCATGCACCTGTACAGCGCGAATCCCGATGGCACGGATCTGGAGCTCTACTACGGCGCGAACAGCCACAACACCGGTCCCGACGGCCTTGCGAACACGGCCACCATCGAGTTCATCAAACCTCACGAGATGCAGAACGGCAAAATCCTCACCCTCATCCGGCCGTACACGAACGATGATTTCGGCGGCGATCTTGTGATCATCGACGGCTCGGGCTACGTCGAGAATATGCAGCCGCTCCTGACGAATGCGGGCGCGAAGGGTCCGGCGCAGACCCTCGCGACACCCAACGACGTGCGCACCGTGCCGGGACCCTCTCCCGGAGGGCGCTTCAATTCGGCCGTGCCGCTCTGGGATGGCACCAATCGCATACTCGTCAGCTGGACGCAGTGCCGCTTGCTCGACACCACTGTCACTCCCAACAAAATCGTCCCCTGCAGCGCTGCGGCGCTTGCCAGCGCCACTGCAACGACGCCCCTTGCGCCGCCGCTCTACAGCGTGTGGATGTTCGACCCCAGCCAGAACACGCTGCAGCCGGTCATGCAGCCGGTCGAAGGCGTCATGGTGACCGACGTGGTTGCGGCGCAGCCGCGGCCCCTGCCGGCCGTGATCCTCGACAAAGTGCCAGGCGTCGACGTCGATCAGACGTTGTATGACGAGGGCGTGGGTGTCATCGACATCAAGAGCGTCTATGACTTCGACGGCGTCGATACGGCAGTACCCAACATCCAAACGCTCGCGAACCCTGCGAAGACCACCGCCGCGCAGCGCCCGGCGCGCTTCATCCGTTTGGAGAAAGCCGTCTCGCAACCGAGCCAAATGACCTTGAAGCTCGCCCAACAGGCCTTTGGCGTCACACCCTACATGCGCGAGATTCTCGGCTACGCGCCGGTCGAGCCTGACGGTTCGGTGAAGATCGAAGTGCCCGCCAATGTCGCCTTCCAGATCGATGTGCTCGACGTCAACGGCCGGCGCATCTCGCCGGTGCACGCGAACTGGCTGCAACTGCTGCCCGGGGAAGTCATGACCTGCAACGGCTGCCACACCCCGGCCACACCCCAGACCCCGATCTCGCACGGCCGCGCCGGGCTTTTCGCGCTCGTGAACACCGGTGCCACCACCACCGGCGTGCCATTTCCGAGCACGCTGCCGACCTTCACACCGAACGCCGGGGAAACCATGGCCGAGGCGCGGTCCCGGGTCAGCTGCTCAAGCGATAACCCGCCCTGCTTGCAGATGGTCCCGAGCGTCAATATCGTGTATTCGGACGTGTGGACCAATCCTGCCGTACGCGCTCCGGATGCGAGCTTCTCGTACAGCTATCTCGACCCGACCATCACCACCAACATTCCGACGACCGAGCTGTGCGAGACGAGCTGGTCGAATATCTGCCGCATCACGATCAACTACACGGAGCACATCCAACCGCTCTGGGATAAAGTGCGCCAGGTGACCGATCCCACAAGCGGGGCGGTATTGGCGGACCATACATGCACACAGGCAGGTTGTCACAACGTGAAGAACGCCCAGTCGGCCGCCGAGGTACCGGGCGGACAGCTCAACTTGGCGAACACAGCATCAACCGATGAGCCGCTGCAATTGACCTCTTATCGGCAGTTGCTGTTCACGCACGATGAGCAGGCAGTTAACATGGGGGTGTTGCAGCCGGTGCTGGTGCCTGGACCACCAGCCAACGGCAAGCCAACCACCGTGCCCGTGCCGGTGGGACCGTACCTTAATCCGGGCGACGCAGGCGGTGTCCTGTCGAGCCAGTTCCTGGACCGCTTTGCGGCGAATTCGACGAGCACGCACGCCGGCTACATGAGTGCGGCCGAGCTACGCATCATTACCGAGTGGCTGGATATTGGCGCACAGTACTTCAATAACCCGTTCGATCCGGCCGCGCCGCTTAACTAGGAGCGTCTTGCAACGATTACGGACTGTCCGCTGCCTGCTGCTCCTGTTGCTCCTCGCCGCACCAGCACTATGCGGCGCGCGGGAATATCTGCAAGTATTCGTGGCCTCGCCCTATCTCGAGCTGCACACCGGACCGGGGCGCGGCTATCCGGTCTTCCACGTCGTCGACCGCGACAAGAGCGTCGATGTGCTTGCGCGCTACACCGAGTGGTTCAAGGTGCGCACCGAACAGAATGTCGTCGGCTGGGTAGCCGAAGGGGACATGCTGCACACCGTGCTCGCGGACGGCTCGCCCTTCACCTTCAACCGCGGCGACCGCGCCGGCTTCACGCAGCACCGCTTCGAGATGGGCATGTTCGCCGGCGAATACGGCGGCGCGACGCTGATTTCGGCCTACGGCTCGTGGTCGTTCAACTCGCAGCTCGCCGCGGAGGTGTCCGTGGGACAGTTCCTCGGCAATGTCTCGAACGGCGTCATTGCCGATATCGGGCTTACGCACGTGTTTATGCCCGAATGGCGCTGGTCGCCGTTCGTCATGCTGGGCACCGGCGTCGTACATACCGAACCCAAGGCGACCCTCGTGCAGCCGCTCAATCGCACCGAGCAGACCGCGTATGTCGGTGGCGGCGTGCGCTATTACCTGACGCGACGCTTCTTCCTGCGAGCGGAATACAAGAATCACGTCGTCTTCACGAAACTGAATTCGAATGAGGTAGTGGACGAATGGAAACTGGGATTCGCGTTCTTTTTCTGACCGCGGTGGTCGCAACCCTCTGTGGCTGCGCCTCCCTGTCGAGCTGGATACACCACCGGCAGGCAGCGCGGCAGGCGAAGGAGGACCAGCAGACCGCGCAGGCCGAAGGGGACGACACCCCGCCGCGCGTCATCGACCCGCAGGTCGAACGGCGCAAGATCACCGTGCCCAAGATCAAGTCGCAGAACGTCGAAATCGGTCTGCAGTACGGAGCCCTGTCGATCGAGAACTTCGGCACGAATCCTGTCTATGGTTTCACCGCGGCCTACCACATCACGGAGGACTTCTTCTTCCAGGGGGAGTTCGGGCGCTCACAGGCGGGCCAGACGAGCTTCGAGACCCTGAGTAACATCCAGCTGCTTACTCCCTCTGAGAGGTACTTCACGTATTACGACCTGTCTCTGGGCTACAACTTCCTCCCTGGCGAGGTGTTCATCGGTCGCAAGCTCGCCATGAGCAGCGCTTTTTATCTGCTCGGTGGAATTGGCAGCACGCAATTTGCCGGGGATACCAAGTTCACGCTGAATTTCGGGGGCGGCTACCGCGTCTTGCCGACGGATTGGATTGCGCTGCACATCGGAGTCCAGGATCGCGTCTTCCAGTCGGATCTGCTCGGCGTCGATAAGCTCACGAACAATATTGAAGCCAACATCGGCGCGACCGTGTTCTTTTAGGAGATCCGCACCATGAAACTTCGCATCGCAGGACTCGCAGCGCTGCTCATCGCGCTGCCGGTGCTCGCCAACGTCGACACCAACTCGGTGGCGCCCGATTTCACCCTGAACGCTCAGGGCGGCAAGAGCGTCGAGCTCACCCAGTTCAAGGGACAGGTCGTCATGCTCAATTTCTGGGCGAGCTGGTGCGGTCCGTGCCGCCAGGAAATGCCGCTGCTCGACAGCATCTACAAGAAGTACAGCAAGCTTGGGTTCACGATGATTGGCGTCAACGTCGAGCCCGACTCAAAGGCTGCGAACGACTGGCTGAAGCAGACGCCCGTGAGCTTCCCGATTCTTTACGATACCGACAGCAAGGTGAGTAAGCTCTACGGCGTGTCCGGCATGCCGAGCACCGTGATTGTCGATCGTAAAGGCACCGTGAGAATGATCCACCACGGCTACAAGCCGGGCGATGAGGAAGAGTACCTGAGCAGTATCCGCAGCCTGATGCGGGAATGAATCGTCCTTAAGGAGCCGACATGCGCGTGTTGCGGGTTTTGGTCGCCCTCAGTGTGTTGCAGCTGCTCGGCGCCTGCGCGCCGCTTGAGCCTTGGGTGAAACCCTATGAGCGCGAGCATCTGGCCGATCCGATCATGGCCTTGGACCGTAATCCGATCTCGAGCGACTACCTGGACCATGTGTTTGGCACACGCGAAGGTGCCCACGGCGCGACCGGTGGCGCCGGCGGGGGCTGCGGGTGCAATTGAGTCGGGCGCGCCGTTGGCTGCCGCGTAGGCTTGAGCGCTCGCCCGTGACGCTGCGGATCGCGGCGCTCTTGGCGTGCACCGCTCTAGGCTCGCTCCCCGGCGCAGCAGGCGTGCTGCCGGAGGACGAGCTCGATGCGATGTACCACCGCTACGATGGCGGCGGTGTCGTCGTCCAGGGGCCATCGGTGCTCATCCGCAAGAAGATTGGCGATAACTTCTCGGTGTCCTACAACTATTACACCGACATGATCTCGAGTGCCTCGATCGATGTGCTCCTGTCGGCAAGTCCATACAAAGAGACACGCGTGCAGCACTCCGCTTCGATCGAGTACCTGCACAACAAGACGACCTACAGCGCGACTTTCATTCACAGCCGCGAGCCGGACTACATCGCCAACACCAGCATCTTCAGCCTGAGCCAGGACATGTTCGGCGACCTCACCACGGTCACGATGAGCTACTCGCGGGGCTGGGATCAGGTGTTCCGCGACATCAAGCTCTCCGACGGCGCGATCGTCAACGACCCGACCTTCGCCCAGCGGGCTGATCACCGCACCTATGGAGTCGGGATTACGCAGATCCTGACCCGCAATCTCATCCTGAGTCTTAATTACCAGGCCCTGACCGATCAGGGTTATCTGCAAAGTCCTTATCGCGAGGTGCTCTATCTTGACCCGACGCAGCCGAAGGGCTACGGCACCGCGAGCCAGGTCTATCCGGGCACCCACACGAGCAATGCCGCCGCCGTCGAACTGAAGTATTACCTGCCCTACCGCGCTGCACTTGATGGCTCATACCGTTACTACACGGATACCTGGGGGATCGTCGCGCACACTTTGCAACTGGGCTACACCCAGCCGTGGAAGCACTGGATCTTTGACGGCAGCGTGCGCTACTACAAGCAGAACGCTGCGAGTTTCTTCAGCGATCTGTTCCCGCGCGCTGATGCGCAGAACTTCATGGCGCGCGACCGGGAGCTGGCCGCCTTCACAAGCTACACCCTGGGCGTCGGCGCGGCCTACGATTTCCAGATTCCGCGCGTGCCGTGGATTCAGAAGAACACGCTCAATCTGCGTTACAACCACTTGATGATCGACTATTCCGACTATCGCAATGCGCTGCTGATCAATCCGCAGGCGGGCGTTTTCGCGGGAGAAGAGCCGCTCTATCGCCTCGACGCCAATATCATTCAGCTCTTCTACTCCCTGTACTTCTGACTTTGTTGCCGCGACTGAGTTAAGCTTGTGCGACCGCTTGCGCCGCAGCGTCTATCGACGTCGGCGAAAGGCGACAAACATTAGGGGATTCCAGGATGCGCAACCGCGTCACTCTCATCAGCCTGCTTGCAGGCATTGCTCTCACTGTAAGCGTCACTCAACTGCATGCCCAGGCGGCACGCGAAGAAGGCCACCTGCTGCTGGCCACTCAGGTATTGGAGGAACTCTCAGCATCCCCCGATACGTTTATTCCGGACCGTCTCATGCAGCGTGCCTACGGCATCGCAGTCGTACCCGACGTCACAAAGGTCGCCTTTATTGCGGGCGGCCGGCGCGGCAAAGGGGTGTTGGTCACGCGCGACAAAAACGGCCGCTTCTCCAATCCGGTATTCATCGCCCTCACCGGCGGCAGCTTCGGCTGGCAATACGGTGTTGAGTCGACCGATATCGTTCTCGTCTTCACCACACGCACCGGCATCGAGGGAATCACGGGCGGCAAGGTAACGCTGGGCGGGGACGCATCGGTCGCGGCCGGCCCCGTGGGACGTCAGGCCTCGGTTGCCACGGACTCCAATTTTACCGCTGAGGTTTATTCGTACTCGAGAACCCGCGGTCTCTTCGCCGGTATCGCGCTCGACGGCACGGTCCTGTCGATCGATCGCGGTGCCAACGCGCTTTTTTATAAGAAATCGGGCGTCACCGCGTCCGAGATTATGGATGGCGACGTGAAGACCACCGACAGCACCGCGCAGCGGTTCCTCGCGGCCGTTTCCGCCAGCACCGGCGGCACGTCATCGCCTGCGTCCGCGCCTGCGGCTGGAGCCGCCGCGGCACCGCCACCGCCGCCACCGCCCGCCGCGGGTGACACGAAGAGCTTCCCGATGGCCGATCCGCAGCCGGGAACGGAGCCTAAGTAGGCTTCGCGCCGGCGCCATCCGTGGCGCCGCGTTGGCTGCATGAGTTCACGGGCGGCATTGATGCTGCGCCGATGCTCGCGCAGCAGGGCCGCAAGCGTGATAGCGCGGCTTTATCTCACACGCCGGACCGATATTGCGGCGCGACACGCCGGCCGAAGGCAAGCCCCCAATCGCTGCGCTGTGGCGATGCGCTCGCAGCTTGGCGCGGCTGGGTTACTTATCGGTCGTCTTATCGGCGATATCTGCGGCCTTCTCGCGCGCCTTGTCGACCTGGTCCTGGATCTTGTCACCGGTCGGCTCTTCGCCGCCGTTCTTTACGGTATCGATCATGTGATCGACCTTTTCGCCCGTCCGCTCGACAGGTCCCTTCCGCGCACACGCTGCGAGCCCCAAAGCCAGGCTGCATATGATGATGGCCAACGTCTTTCCACGGTTCATGATTAAGCCTTTTGGGTCAGCTATTTGAGTGTGCCATCCATCCCTTGCTCGCGACCGCGGGATTTGGCGAAGCACCCTTAGTCGCCCGGAAATTGAAACTCCACCTCAATATTAAGGTCCGCGAGCCGGCGTGACACTGTGCTGCTGAGCGTCAGAACAGCATTGGCGACGGGCGCGATCTCAATCAGCAAGGATATCTCGCCCCCGTCTGCCTGCAGACCACTGAGAAAATCGCGGTGGCGAGCGAGCTGCAGAAGCTGCTGCCCAACGAAGGTCTCCAACGGCAATGTAGCCGTTCCGACCATTTGTCCCTGCAAGAGCGCGGACCAGTAAGAATCCCGATACTGCCCGCCAAGCGTCGCGCCGCTCTGCGAACGCCGCGGGTCACCGGCTTTCCAGCTGTGGGCAGGCTCGAGTTTCAGCGTTTCAGTCAGAATCGCCGGATCGATCGTAGGGTGCCGCGCCCGCAACGACACCGCATAAGTATAAGCGCTGCTCGCTACAAATTTACTGGGGTTGCGTGAACCCATCACCGCGGTACTCCCATTGTCGACTCGGTTCCTGGAGATACAACTTTACCGCCAACCTGGCGCAAGCTGGGCCTGACGATCGTTGCTCACCGCTCGCAAACCTTCTCGGCTGAAGGCTCAACAGGTCGAGGATTCTCGGCTTGCCTCGACATCGCATGTTCCAAGAACTTCAAGGACCGCGCTGCGGCTCGGGCCCACTCTTGCTGCGCCCCATTCCAAGCCAGCGATCGCTGCCGGGCAGCTGCGCGCGCAATTGCGCATTATAGCGAATCTGAGCCACCGCCATATCAAGGGTGCTCCTGTCCGTGGCCGCAAAGTGCCCCGCAGCGAAGCTATTCAGGACCGTGATCATATTTGGATCGCTGCTGCCGGTGGCGAGCCGCGGCACGAACTGGGAGCGGCTGTCAGATTCGAGCATGGGGGCGATGGCGTTCCAATGCGCGATCGTGAAGTTCGCGGCAAGCTCAGGGTAATTGTTCGCAACCGCGGTGATTATGAACGGGCGCAGCGTGACCGGAGCCTCCTCGGTCAGCGCAAGCTCAAGCGCGCGCTTGGCAAGGTCGGCGTCCTGTGATTCGCCCAACAGCCCGTAGTACCCCTGTCGCTCAAGCTCAATCGTGGCTCCGCGGGCGAGCCCGTGGAGCCGGTCCCACGTCGCACGGTCGGCGTTCTGCGCGACGACCCCCAGCACGATAGTGCGCTCGGCCGCGGGCAGCGCCGCGGGGGCGGCAAGAAACCGGGCGAAACGCTGGCGCGCTTGTGTGACCACGCCCGGGTCGCCGAAGCGACCCATCGCTTCGAGCACCGCGGCACGCAGAATCCCAAGATTGTTGGCCTCATCCGGGCGCGCGTCCCAGCCCGTGCGTGACAGTGGCTTGCGCAGCAGAGCACGTGCGTAGACGCGAAACGCATCGCGACTGACGCCGTCCGTGAACAACCTGTCGACGCTCACGAGCGGCCCGGTAAGAGCGCTCCACACAAGTGGATCCGCGTCTGTCGGCAGCTGCGCTGCCAGATTCAGGAATTGCGACAGCGGCGCCCGGCCGACATAGTCGAGCGCCAACGCGTCGTTCAGCAGACCGAGCTGGTCTTCGGCGGCAAGCTCGGCGTAATGCTGCGCAAGGGTTGCGAAGTATGCAGGCTCGTAGTGGCTGCGAAAATAGCCACTTTGGCCGACATTGAGCAAGGCCGGACCACAGCCGGGCAGCGTCACTCGATTGGGAGCCGAGCCCGACACGATCAGATTTGTGACAGACGCGTTACCGAGCACCTGCAAGGCAACCGGCACGTGCCAGCTCTGCGCACCCTCCTGTGTCGCATCATCATCGATCAGGAAGCGTTGTTGCGACAGCGCTAGCGACAGCCGCCCGGCATCGCAGCGCTCCTCCTGCACCGAGATCAATGGCACGCCGGCGCGCAGGGTAAAATCGTGCGCAATGCTCGTGATCTTCTTCGGGCTGACGCTGTCAATCTCCTGCCACAAATCATCGGTGATCGTATTGGCGTAGGCGTGATCCTGCATGTAGCGGCGCACGCCGGCACGAAATGCATCTTCGCCCACGTACGCCTCGAGCATGCGGATAACCGCCGCGCCCTTAAGGTAAGTAATGTCGTCAAAAACGGCGTTCGCCTGCTGGACATCCTTGACCGGTGTGACAATCGGATGGGTGCCTTTACCGGCATCGATGCGCATCGCCTGGTCGACCGAAGTCTGGTTCTGCAGCCAAAGCCGCCACTGCGGATTGAAATGGTCTGTCGCCTTCACCTCCATCCAAGAGGCAAAGCCCTCGTTCAGCCACAGATCGTCCCACCACGCCATCGTCACGAGATCCCCAAACCATTGATGCGCCATTTCGTGCGCAACGGTGATGGCGACGTTTTGGCGATCCGCCTGCGTCGACAGATTCGCATCGGTGAGGATGGCGCGCTCAAAATAGAAAATCGCGCCCCAGTTTTCCATAGCGCTGAAAAATTGACTGGAGCCGGGCGCTGCAACCAGATCCAACTTCGGCAGAGGAAAGGGCGTGCCGAAATAATCGTTGTAATAGGGCAACAGCTGCGCCGCGGTATCCAAAGCAAAACGGCCGCGTTCCGCATCGCCGCGCTTCACGACGACGCCGACGTCGACGTCGCCCACGAGCCGGTGCACGCGCTCGAAGTCGCCCGCCGCATAAAAGAGGAGATAGCTACTCATCCTCGGAGTCTCGCCAAAGCGTATGCGCTTACGGCCCGCGCCCAGTTCCTCAACGCTCTGAATGGGCATGTTCGAGACGGCCATCTGGTCGGCGGGAAGCGTCGTGGTCAGCGCAAACGTCGCCTTGCGATCCGGTTCATCCCAGCAGGGAACGAAGCGGCGCGCATCAGAGTTCTCGAATTGGGTGAACAACGCCCGCCTGCGTTTACGGCCGGCAACATCGTACTCGAGGGCAAATAACCCCGAGGCCTGCAGATAGATCCTGCCCCGGTAATCGATGGATAAAACATAGCTTCCCGGCGCGATCGGGGTCCCGAATTCAAACGTCGCGGTCTGCTCCTGCAAATCAAGCGTCACCTTCGGCACCTCCGAACGTCCCGATAGCGTGACCCGCTTGAAGGTCAAATCCGCCGCGTTCAGCACGATGCTGCGGGTTGGGCGCAGCACCTCGATGTCGATGCGCGCAGTCCCGGTAAATGAGAGCCGCACGGCATCCGTGCTGATGTCGATAGCGTAATGCTTGGGGATGACCTCACGAGGTAACACGACGCGATCAACCGACGGCGGCGCACCCTGAGCGTCAACGGGCTGAGCGCCTAGGAGCGCCGCCACGATAAGCAGCGCGAGAATTCCGATCGGAGGAAATCTCATGACGGGGGCAACAACGCAGCGGCTCTGCCCGGTGGCAGGGCCGAGCGAAGACATTGCGTTTCGTAGCGCGCTTGAGTCATGCCGGCAGACTGCGTTGCGCGGAATGCCATGCGGCGAGCAGCGGTGCCTCCTGCGCAGGATCGATGCCCGCTTTAAGCGCAGCGCGCTCGGACTCGGGGCGCTCAAGGTGCCACGCGAGCGTATCGCGGACCGTCTCGTTGATGGGCCTGATTTTAAGACCGGCGCGCAGCGCGCGCGCCGCGCTGATCCTGGGAAATCCCGCATTATCGGCCGTCAGTTCGGACCAAATCGGCATGGCAGTGCCGAGCGCGACGCCGTGCTGTTTCATGAATGCCGCACTCACCCACACCGGCTTCGGCGGCGTGCCTGGCTTTGCGAGCGAATTGGCGCAGCTGACACTTGCGGCAAGCAGATCGCCGATTGTGAACTGGCCGGCCGGGGAGACGACGTTGAATGTGCCGCTGACATTCTGTTCGATCAGATCGAGGCACAGCTGCGCAAGGTCGCGCACGTCCACGAATTGAATCGGATCTTGCGCTCCCCCCGGGGCAATCATCTCGGCGCCGCGGGCCGCGCGTGCAGGCCAGTAGGTGAAGCGGTCTGTGTTGTCATGCGGTCCGACGATGTATCCGGGACGCAAGATGAGGACGCGCCCGGGCATTGCAGCCTCGGCAGCCTTCTCGCATAGCGCCTTCAGTGGACCATACGTCTGCGCGTCAACTTTTTCGGTGTTTTCATCGGCGAGCTTACCCACAGGCGCGTCTTCATCCGGAGGGGTTGCGAAGCTTGCGTAGACGGATCCTGTTGACACGAACAGGTATTGCCGCACCATTGGCGCGAGCAACTGCGCCGACAAACGCACGTGGCGCGGCACGAACCCCGAATTATCGATCACGGCGTCCCAGCTGCGGCCTTGCAGCGCACTTAACTGTGCGTCGCGGTTGCCTTTGAGCTTTTCAACGTCCGAGAACAGCTGTGGCTCGGTTTCGCCGCGATTGAACAAGGTGACGGTGTGGCCGCGCCGCAGGGCGAACTCCGTCATGTGCACACCGATGAATCGCGTGCCGCCGAGAATAAGTATACGCAAAACCTCTCGCCCCCTCGCCCCAACTGATCGTGCTGCGCTCATCTGAGCCGGCAGCATCTCCACACCAGCATTAAAGCTACATCAGTAGCATCTCAAACTCGGGCCTCAGCGGCCGCGGCCACATTTTGCGGAAACAGGTAGCGCCGCGCCGCCTCATCCATCTCGGTCTTAAATGCATGGCGGTCTTTCAGAGCATTGGCACGCACGGCCGCCGGGCGTGCACTGATCTCATCAAACAGGCGCTTCAGGTTCGGCAATTTCATCCAGATGTCATCGCCGAGCACGAACGGCACAGCGCGTGCCCAACCCCAAACGGCCATGTCAACAATGGCGTAGGCGTCACCGAGCATGAAGTGACGCGTGGCGAGCCGCGCATCGAGAATTGAATAGTGACGCCGCGCCTCGAACATATAGCGGTTCACGGCATAGTCGAGGCCTGCGGGCGCGAAATGCTTGAAGTGCACCGCTTGCCCCGAGTAAGGTCCGACGCCGCTTGCCACGAACATCAGCCACGAAAGCAGCTCGCCGCGCGCGGCCGGCGTGTTCGCCGGCAGGAACTTGCCCGTCTTCTCCGCAAGGTAGAGGAGAATCGCATTGCTATCGAACAGTACTGCCTCACCGTCGATAAGCGCCGGAACCTTCGCATTTGGATTGATCGCCAGGAATTCCGGAGTGAATTGCTCGCCTTTGCGGGTATCGATGGGTACGAGCTCGTACGGCAGCGCGGCTTCTTCTAGAAACAGCGCAACCTTTGCCGGATTCGGCGCAGGGGAATAAAAAAACTTTAACATTGAAAATCTCCGAACGCGCAAGCCCCATGTTTTAGCACAGTTTCAGCGCTTGCGATCCGCATCGAGCTGCACCGCGGCATCGATTACCATTGCAGGATGGAACGTGACGGCCGATGATGCGTTGTGTCGGAGTACCCGGGTGCCGAAGGCGGCCGGGCGACTCGATCCGTTATTAACGAGGTGCCATCATGAAACGCGGTTTTGTGCTCTTATCCCTGAGCGCGCTCGCGCTCGCTTCGGCCTGCTCACGCCAGGAAGCGGCGGCGCCACCTGCTGACACTGCGCCCAGCTCGCAGAACTCCATGCAATCGGCCGCCCCGGCACCGGACTCCGCTACGCCGCCGGCGGATCAGAGTGCGGCTCCTGCCGCGCCGGACGCCTCGGCGACGCCGCCGACTACGCCGCCCGCCAGCACGGATTCGTCCGCGCCGCCGAAGCAGTAATTCCCGGACCGGATCGACGCCGGTGATCTTAAGATCACCGGCGTCGGTTCGCCCGCCGGACGAACCAGGGTTCTGCCCCGATCGCGCTGCGGCACGCGCGATCCCTAGTGCATTGAATACTATGGATTTTTCAGGGCTCGTTGAGTCCTGGAGAACTATGGCGTCG
>Ga0302325_10010855_pt1 | contig 19683 bp, 20 predicted proteins | sample Palsa_T0_2_FD_201948 | JGI IMG/M metagenome (GOLD analysis project Ga0302325, IMG submission 201948) | Peat permafrost microbial communities from Stordalen Mire near Abisko, Sweden - Palsa_T0_2 | ecosystem: Environmental > Terrestrial > Soil > Palsa > Peat permafrost | place: Sweden: Abisko...
CCCAACCCCGCGCCGGCCAGCGCCAGCGAGCCGGCGAGCGTCTTTCGCCGGTGGGCGAACGAGCCGGCGACCAGCGCGCGCAACGCCGGGCTCGCACCCTCGCCCCGCCGGCGCATGCGCACCAGCTCGGAGTCGACGTTGGGCACCGGATGGAACACCGTGCGCGGGATCACGCGCAGCACCTGCACCTCGCAAGCCAGCTGCGCGAGCACCGACGGCGCGCCGTAGACGCCGCTGCCCGACCCCGCCGCGAGGCGCTCGCCGACCTCGCGCTGAACCATCGCCACCCACAGCGACACGCTCGCCAGCTCCTCGATGCTGCGCAGCAGCAGGCTGGCCGCCACGCCGTAGGGCAGGTTCGCGACGACCTTCCCCGGCGCCGGCGCCAGCGCGCCGAGATCGATCGCCATCGCGTCGGCCCAGTGCACGGTCACGTTGGCGTGAGGATCGGTCGCGTCGCAAAGCGCCTCGCGCAGGCGCGTGTCGATCTCGACGACGTGCACGTGCGCGACCGCCCGTGCCAAGTACTCCGACAGCACTCCCAGGCCGCCCCCCACCTCGAGCACGACATCCCGCGGCGAGAGCTCCGCCGCACGGCCGATCACACCGAGGATGTTCGAGTCGATCAGGAAGTTCTGGCCGAGATCGCGGTCGGGACGCACGCCGAAGCGACGCATGCGCCGCAGGCTCGGCTGGGTCGGCTGGGTCGGCTGGGTCGGACCCTCGGCCACGGAGCTCACATGTGCCCCTCTACGGGGTAGGTCCAGCCGAACACGCGCGCGGCGTTGCGCGTCAGCGCCGCACCGAGCTCCTCCTCGCCCACGCCGCGCAGCTGCGCCAAGAAGGCGGCCGTGTGCACGACGAACGCCGGCTGGTTGCGCTGCTTGCGCACCGCCTGTGGAGTCAGGTAGGGGGCGTCTGTCTCCACCAGCAGGCGCTCCTGTGGCACGCGCCGCGCCGCATCCGCCAGATCGGCGGCGCTTTTGTAGGTGACATTGCCGGCGAACGAGATCTGATAGCCGCGCTCCAGGCACTCGTCGAGGTGCTCTGGCATCGAGAAGCAGTGCATCACCACGCTCACCCCGTCGGCTTCCGCCGCCAGCTGCGCCAGCGTGTCCTGCGCGGCGGCCCTCGTGTGGATCACCAGCGGCTTGCCCGTCTCGCGCGCCAGCGCGATCTGCGCCGCAAACGCGCGCTCCTGATCCTCACGCGGCACGCCCGGTTTCGCAGACGAGACATCCCTCACATAAAAATCCAAACCCGTCTCGCCGATCGCCACGCAGCGCTCGTGCGCGGCCAACGCGCGCAGCTCCGCCAGGTCGGAGTCGTCGAAGCCCCTCGCCGCGTTCGGGTGGCGGCCGATCGCCGCGTGCACCTGCGGGAAGTCCTCCGCCGCGGCCAGTGCCGCGCGGCACGACACCCCGTCGATCCCGACCGTCAGCATGCGCGTGACGCCCGCAGCGACCGCCGCCGCCACCAGCTCGGAGTTCGGCGGCTCGCACAGGTGCAGATGGGTGTGGGAGTCGATCACGTCAGGACTTCGGGAACAGCGAATCCAGTTGCCAGACCGGCTGCGCCAGCGTCTGCGTCGCCTCCCAGTGTGCGCTCGCCAGCGAGCGATCCTCGACGCCGAGGGCCGCCAGCAGCCTGTCGGTGCTCGCCGGCAGGTATGGGTGCAGGAGCACGCCCAGCACGCGCAGGCCGCCGAGCAGCGTGCACAGCACGCGGTCGAGCTCCTGCGCACGTCCCTCGTCCTTGGCCAGCTGCCACGGCGCGCACTCCTCGACGTAGCGGTTCAGACGCCGCACGCGCTGCCAGATCACCTCCAGCGCACCCGTCAACTCGGCGCGGTCGATCAGCCACCGCACCTCACCGGCGAGACCCGCGAAGTCGCCGTCGAGCTCCGGGTCGAGCGCGACCGCCGGCGCGACACCGTCTCGGTAGCGGTGCACCATCGCGATCGTGCGGCTGGCGAGGTTGCCGAGCTCGTTCGCCAGCTCGCTCTCGTATCGCAGCTCGAAGGCGGCGGTCGACACCGAGCCGTCCTGGCCGAACGGGACATCGCGCAGCAGGTAGAAGCGCAGCGCGTCCGCCCCGTAGCGCTCGATCACCGCGAACGGGTCCAGCACGTTGCCCAGCGACTTGCTCATCTTCTCGCCGTCCATCAGCAGGAAGCCGTGCACGAACACGTGCTCGGGCAGCTCGAGCTCCGCGGCCATCAGCAGCGCCGGCCAGTAGACGGCGTGGAAGCGCAGGATGTCCTTGCCGATCAGGTGGTAGCTCGCCGGCCACAGCCGCTCGGTGAGGCTCCCGTCCGCGGCCGGCATGCCCGCCGGCGCCGGCGCGTAGGACAGCGCGCTGTAGTAGTTGAGCAGCGCGTCGAACCACACGTAGAACACGTGCTCGGGATCCCACGGCACCTGCACCCCCCACGTGAGCTTGTGCCTTGTAAGCGGCACGTCGCGCAGGCCCGAGCGGATGAACGACAGCGCCTCGTTGTAGCGGGTGCGCGGAGCGACGAAGTCCTCACGCTCGTCGTAAAGGCGCTCGAGGCGCTCCTGGAAGGCGGACAGCTTGAAGAAGTAGTTGTCCTCCTGCTCGCGCGTCAGCACCACGTGGTGGATCGGGCAGCGGTTGCCCTCGTCGATCTCGTTGTCCGCCTTGAAGTCCGCGCAGCGCGGGCAATACCAGCCTTCGTAGGTGCCCTCGTACACGTAGCCGTTCTCACGCACGCGCGCCAGCACCTGCTGCACGATCGCTTCGTGCTGGGGGTCGGTCGTGCGGATGAAGAAGTCGTTGCTCGCGTGCAGCTGCGGCGCCAGCGAGCGGAAGCGCTCGGCGTTGCGGTCGGCCAGCTCCTGTGGCTCGATGCCCAGCGCGTGCGCCGCGTCCGCCACCGGCTCGCCGTGCTCGTCCGTGCCCGTCAGGAAGAACACCTCCTCCCCGCGCTGGCGATGGTGGCGCGCCATCACGTCCGCGGCGATCGTCGTGTACGCATGGCCCAGGTGGGGAGCCGCGTTGACGTAGTAGATGGGGGTGGTCACGTAGAAGGACACGGCTTCTCCCACGCTACCTGGGGCCGGTCAGGTTCGTCACTGCCGTAGACGAGCGGGCATCCTGAATGGTGGCGACGGTCACGACGTCTTGCTGCTCGTCGTAGGCGTACATCAGCAGCAGCCACGACCACGGACCGGTCCAAACGCGAAATGACTTCCAACTTCCTTCCAACTCCCGCCCGACGTAGGGGAAGCGCTCCAGGATGCGCAGCGAGCGTCTGACACGTTCGGGCGTGTCAGACGGGAGGCTGTGGGTGACGATCATGCGATCGAGATCCTCAACCGCTGCGGGAGCCACCTCAACCCGGGGCAAGCTTCGCGCCTACGCCAACTACAGCTCGTCGAGCGGGATGGCCTTGCCTTCCTTGGCCTGCCTCAAGCCCAACTGCGCGCGCTCGTAAGCGCCCGGAATACCGTCGAGCAGCGCGGTAATCGTGCGTGGATCGGGGTCAGCCTCGTCAAGCGCGCTGGACAACAGCGATCGCGCCAGCGTCCCCTCTTGCACGTGCGTGCGCGCAGCCAGCATCGAGAGCTTGGCCGCATGCTCCCCGTCCAACGTCACGTTCAATCGAGTGCTCGACTGGTCCATCGCTCTCATAGTACACGATTTGACACCTATCGTGTAGACGGCTCATCGGGTCCGCGGGACCCCGTGGAACGAGCCTGCGTCAACTCGCGATAGAGGGCGTTCGCGCCGAGATCCGTCAGCCGCGCCACCACCGCCGCCGCCGCGCGGGGCTTCGCGCCGGCGTCGACCAACTCTCGCAGCGCGGCGACCGCTTCGCCGAGTCGCCGCGAGTCGCCCTCGCCTGCGCTGCCCGCCCCCACGACGAGCACCACCTCCCCGCGCGCGGGCACCTCGCGGTAATGCTCGGCCAGCTCGGCCGCACTGCCGCGGCGGACTTCCTCGTGGAGCTTGGTCAACTCCCGGCACACCGCGACCGCCCGCGTCGGGTCGTGCTCGGCGAGCAGTGCCAGCGTGGCGGCGAGGCGCCGGGGGGACTCGAACGCGACGAGCGTCTCGCCGGCGCCGCCCAGCAGCTCGAGCAGCTCGGCGCGCCGGCGCGGCAGAAAGCCGACGAAGCGCCAACGCTCGGCGGGCAGGCCGGAGGCGAGCAGCGCGGTGAGGACGGCGCTCGGGCCCGGCAGGACCTCCAGCGCGAGCCCAGCCTGCAAGCAGCCTTGCACGAGCGCGAAACCGGGGTCACAGACCAGCGGCGTGCCCGCGTCGGACACGAGCGCCACGACGGCGCCGGCGCGCACACGATCGAGCAGCTCGCGCGAGCGCGCACGTTCGTTGTGCTCGTGAAAGCTCAGCAGCCGAGCGGCGATGCCGTGACGGGCGAGCAGCAGCCCCGTGTGGCGGGTGTCCTCGCAGGCGACCACGTCGGCGTGCCTGAGCGCGTCGAGCACGCGCAGCGTCACATCGTCGACGTTGCCGATCGGCGTGGGGCATACGACGAGCCGCCCGACCGACGCGGCAGTGGGGGTCATCTCGCAAATATAGGGTCCAACCCCCATGGTCGAAGACGCCGACGAGCCCCCGCGGTACACGCGCTATCGCGCGCGCCGGCGCCCGCCGCGGCCGGGGTTCCTCGCCTCGCGCGGTGGCTGGCGCCGCTGGGCCACCCCCAAACGCGCGGCCCTCGGGCTGCTCGCGCTCGTGCTCGGCTGGATCGTGCTATCGCTGGTGCTGTTCCTGATCAGCTCGCACTTCGAGCGCACGTCGCTGCCCTCGAACGTCGCCGGCGTGCTCGACTCCTCCGGCTACCCGCTGACGTCGGCCAACAACATCCTGGTGCTGGGCTCGGATCGCCGCCAGAAGAACAGCAAGGAACCGGGTGCGGAAACCACCGGCTTCGGGCGCTCGGACACGATCATGCTGATCCGCACCGGCGGCGGGCACGCGGCGCGCCTGTCGATCCCGCGCGACACCGTCATCGAAATCCCCGGCCACGGCTTGCAGAAGATCAACGCCGCTCACGAGTTCGGCGGACCGGCGGAGTCCGTGTCGGTGATCAAGCATTGGCTCGACATACCGATCAACCACGTCGTGGAAGTCAACTTCGAAAACTTCCCACAGCTGATCGATGCGATGGGCGGCGTCACATATACCGGCGGCTGCATCGTCTCCAAGCTCGACGGCGGCTCGGCCGACGGCGGCTTCACCCTGCGCCTGAGCGCTGGCACGCATCACCTCGACGGCACCGAAGCGCTGGCGCTGGCGCGCACCCGTGAGAACCTGTGCGCACCCAACGAGACCGACATCCAACGCGAGGAACACCAGCAGGCGTTGTTCACGGATATGAAGAACCGGCTGCTCTCGCCGTCCAGCTTCCTGCGCCTGCCGTGGATCGCGTGGGATGCGCCACCGGCGATCATCTCCGACATGAGCGGCACAGAACTGCTCGGGATGTTCGCCGCGCTCGCCGTCACCGGCACGCCGCCTACGCACGTGCTGGCGCCGACCGGACAGGTCACACTGTCCGACGGTGAAGAAGGCCTGACGATCTCAGAAGAAGCGCGCCGGGCCGACGTGACCCAGTTCATGAACGGCTGACTGCGTCAGCTTTTGTTCGCCGCGGCAGGCTTGGAGCCGCCGGACTTCGACGCTGCGCCGTTCTCGCGTTTGGCGTCCGAGGAGGATCCTCCCGAGGACGCCCCGCTGGAGGACGAGCTCTCGGAGGAGGACTTCTCGCCGGAGGACTTCTCACCGGAGGACTTCTCCCCGGAGGACTTCTCGGCAGAGGACTTCTCCCCGGAGGACTTCTCGGCGGCGGCAGCGGCCGTCTCGCGCTGGCGATTGCGTGTGCCGTAGTCGGTGTTGTAGAACCCTTTGCCCTTGAAGTGAACGGCGGGGGCGTGCAGCACGCGCTCCACCGGCACCCCGCTGTCAGGGTCCACCTCGAGCGGATCGTCGCTGAAGGACTGCTGTAGCTCGAACGTCGTGCCGTCCGGGCGTCGGTACTCGTAAATCGGCATGGCAGCCCGATTATAGGTACGTCAACGGGTTGACAACAAACGACGTCCGTCGACCGGAGCGGGGGTCGAGAACGCTAATCGGTCAGCAGCGCTCGCGCGCAGGTGATGCCGGCGTGGATCGTCTCGGTGAAGTCGCGCTCGGGCTCGGTGAGCAGGCGCAGGGCAAAGCCGTCGCCGAGCGAGAACAGCACCTCGGCGATCGCCTCGGGCTCGGCGTGCAACCGCAGCACGCCTTCGCGCTGCGCGGCGGCGAGCATCGCGGCGACGTGTTCGCGAGTGTTGCGCATCAACCCTGCGTACTCGACCGCGATGTCGGCGTTGCGGCGCGAGAGCGTGAACAGCTCGAACACCAGCGTGACGAAATCGGGGTCCTCGTCGACTGTCTGCTGAAGGTTCTGCGCCATCAGGTCGATGAAGTCCTCGGCCGTCTTGGCTGCCTGCAACCGGCGCTCGAGACGCTCCAAGCGCAGGTCGCAGTCGCGCCTGACGGCCTCCGCGAGCAGTTGCTCCTTGGTGCCGAAGTAATAATGCAGAAGGCCCCTGGACACACCGGCCTCGCGAGAGACGTGGTCGAAGGTGGACGCGGCGGTTCCCCGGCGCGCGACGCTGCGCCGCATCGCGTCGATGATCCGCTGAGCCTTCTCACCCGAAAGCGAACGGCCGCGCCCGACATCCGGTGCGAGCGCTCGGCTCAGCTGCTTGCGACACCCGCCGGCGCGGGCGCCTCCGGAGTGGTCGTCGAGCTGTAGTCGAACTCCTCCTCGGCCCCGAACAGGAGGTCGAGCAGCTTCGAGCGCAGGCTCTCGCTGAGGGCGATCGCGAGCACCGATCCGACCGCGACCAGCAGCAGCGAGCGCCCCAGTCCGCCACCGCGCCGGCGCGCGGTCTTGGGAGGCTCGCGCAGCGAGTTGGTCGCCTGGCGTAGAGCGTCCGCAGCATCGCCGAGCTCCCGCTGGAGCTTGCGATCGTTGAACAGCGCCTGTGTCGCGGGCTTGCCGTTGCTCATGCGCCCGTAGGCGCTGCGCGCGGCGGCGTAGGCCGAGAGCAGGTTGGAGCGCAGCTGCTCGTCTTCGACCAGACGCTGGAGATACCGGTTCTGCTGCGCCGCGCGCGCCGCGTTCCCCGCCTTACCGAAACTGTCCTTCGCTGCCATGGTGGCCACCGCCTCTGCCGAAAGCTTGCAGGTCTGCCACCAATATACCCGCTGGACGGGCAAGGCATACCGCTCTACGCGTGCAAAGCCGCCTGCTCCTGGGCGGAGGGGAACGCCCACGCCGCCCGCGTGCGGCGCTCCTGGCGGAACACGAAGCGCAGCTGTTGCGGCGGTTTGAGCTGCGCCTCGTTTGGCCTGAACGTCGCGCACGGCTCGGACAGCTCGAGCGCGCACAGCAGGTTGACCCGGAAGTAGCACTGCTCGCAGCTGACCTTCGCCACCGGACGCTTGGACGCTCGCCTGGTCTGCCCTGCCTGCACCCAAACCCCCTCGACTACGATCGGATTGAACGGACGGCCGCGATCAAAGCACCATTCGCCCGGCCGCTCAAGGGACGGCGAGGACCCACTCCGCAAATCGCAGAAGAAATCTGTGGTACCCGGAAATAGCCTCGAACTAGTCACGTTCTCGTGACAATCGACCCCCTCAAGCCGCATTTTCCGAGCGCCATCCGGGTCCGGGGCAGCGCCGCGTCATCATCTGTGCCTGTGCGTAGGCGCATTCTCGTCACCGGCGCAAGTGGCTTCGTCGGCTCGCTGCTGGTGCCACGGTTGTGCGAAGAAGGCCATGCGGTCAGAGCGCTGGGACGCGAACCACAGCGCGTGCTCGCCGCGCTCGCGCACACGAGCACACAGCGGCGCGAGCGCCGGGAGGGTCGGCGTGCCGACGCGGGCGTGGAGATCGAGGTGGAGGTGGTGCGCGGCGACGTGCTCGGCGCAGAAGGGCTCGCGCAGGCACTCGAGGGCATCGAGGTCGCCTACTACCTGATCCACTCGATCGAGCGCTCACCGGCCGACGAGGTCCCGTTCGCCGAGCGCGACCGGATCGCGGCCGAGAACTTCGCCGAGGCGGCGATCGACGCGGGTGTTCGCAGGATCGTGTACCTCGGCGGTCTCGTGCCGCGCGCTCGCCCCGGCGCTGCGCCCTCGGCCACTGCCGCTCCCGTGCCCATCTCGCGCCATCTGGCCAGCCGCGAGCAGGTGGAGCGCATCCTGCTGGAGGCGACGGCCGACTCGCTGGCGCTGCGCGCGTCGATTGTCATCGGTGCGCGCTCACGCTCGTTTCGCCTGCTCGTGCATTTGCTCGAGCGGATGCCGGTGCTCGCGCTGCCCTCGTGGTACTCGCTGCGCACTCAGCCGATCGACGAGCGCGACGTGACCGCGATGCTCGCCGCGTGCGCCACGACCACACGGCTGTCGGGCCGCTCGCTCGACATCGGCGGCCCGGACGTGCTCACATACGGGGAGATGTTGCAGAGCATCGCCGAGCTGATGCTCGTCAACCGCCCGTCGGTAAAGCTGGGAGTGAAGCTGACCGGCGTCACCGCACGCGTGGCGGCGGCGATCGCCGGCGAGGACCCGGAGCTGGTGGTTGCGCTGATGGAGGGCCTGCAGGACGACCTGCTGCCTGCACAGGATCGCGCGGCGGAGCTGCTGGGCGTGCGACTGCATTCGTTCGACTCAGCCGTCGAGCACGCACTCGCCGAGTGGGAAGCATTCGAGCCACTGGCTGCGCGATGAGCCTCGTAACAGCTTCGATCCAGATAGCGGCCCCGCCGGAGGATGTGTGGAAGATGGTCATGGACCCTGACTGCCTGGGCGAGTGGGTCACGATTCACCGCAAGCTCGTGCACGCCGACGACGGTCCGCCGCGCGTGGGATACGCGATGGATCAGCAGATCCACATGCGGGGAGTCAGCCTGGAGGTTCACTGGATGCTCGTCGAGTGCCGACCGGGCGAGCTTGCGGTATGGGAAGGTCGCGGCCCGGCCCGCTCGCACGCGCACAGCGAGTACATCCTCAGCGCCGAGGACGGAGGCACGCGCTTTGACTATCGCAACGAATTCCGCCCTCCCCTCGGACCGGTGGGAGCATTGGTGAGCCGTGCGCTGGTCGGCGGCATGCCCGAGCGAGAGGCCAGGCGCACACTCGAGCGCCTGCGTGCTCATCTTGAGACTGTTATCGACGGGAATTAGTGTAAGGTCAAGCGACCAGCGATGTGATATTGCACCGCATCGACACTAGTGAAGAGGATTCAAATCGTGACCGACTTCCTTGACGAGAAGCGCCAGGAGATCACCAATCGACTGAAGGAGCTCAAGCCGGCGGTGGATGAGTACAGCCGGCTGGAGGCCGCCGCGGCGGCTCTCGCGGGCCTCGGCGGAACCACATCTTCCACCACCAGCTCCACCCCCGCCGCCGCCACCGCGACGGTCACCCCCCGTCGTCGTGGACCGGGACGTCCGCGTGGCTCGGGTCGCAAAAAAAGCGCGCCGAAAGCACCGGCGACAGCGACAGCGACGGTTGCCGCACCCGCACCGAAAGCGGCGCGTAAACCCGGTCGTCCCGCCAAACGGCGTGCCGGCCGGCGCAAAGGCAGCGGCACTCGCGCTGCCGAGGCACGCTCGTTCGTGCAGGGACAGCCGGGTATCACCATCCCCGAGCTCGCCGCGAAGATGGGCATCAAGCAGAACTACCTGTACCGCGTTCTGCCGGGGCTGGAGCAGGAAAATAGGGTAGAGAAGAAAGGCCGCGGCTGGTACCCCAAGGGCTAGTCTCGGAGCCGCTGGCGGCGTCCTCGATCGCTCGCGTGCAAAGCACGCCACGCTCACTGCGTCCTTGCCAGCGACTCCGATCCGTCGCCCTTTACACCGGATTGGGCGCGCTGAACGCCAAACGTCGGACTCCCTCTCGTCTTCGGAGTTTGGGAATTTAAGTTGACATAAGGGCGTGGTCACGATGGCCACGCCCTTTTGCTACACGCGGTGCTTTATGTAAAAGCTCAGATCAGGCCTTGGCTTGAGACGGTGTCGCGCTCGCCGGTCAGCTCGGCGACGGAGGCGTCGATCTTCTGGCGCGAGAAGTCGTCGATGTCCAAGCCTTGGACGATCGCGTACTCGCCGTTCTGGCAGGTGCAGGGGAACCCGCTGATGAGGCCCTCGGGGATTCCGTAGGAGCCGTCGGAGGGAACGCCCATCGACACCCAGCCGCCGTCGGTGCCGCCCACCCAGTCGCTGACGTGGTCGATGGCGGCGTTCGCGGCTGAGGCGGCGGAGGAGGCGCCGCGCGCCTCGATGATCGCGGCTCCGCGTTTGCCGACGTCGGGGAGGAACTGGTTCTCGATCCATTCCTGGTCGTCGACGACGTCGACGGCGATCTTCTCACCGACGTGAGCGTGGAACAGGTCGGGATACATGGTCGGCGAGTGGTTACCCCACACGCCCATGTTGGACACGTCGGTAACCGGGACCGCCAGCTTGGCGGCGAGCTGGGCGATCGCGCGGTTGTGGTCGAGTCGCATCATCGACGTGAACCGCTCGCGGGGAATGTCGGGCGCGTTGTTCATCGCTATCAGGCAGTTGGTGTTGGCGGGGTTGCCGACCACCAGCACCTTCACGTCGGCGGCGGCCACGGAGTTCAGCGCCTTGCCCTGAACCGTGAATATCTCGCCGTTGGCGCTGAGCAGCTCGGCGCGCTCCATGCCCTTGGTGCGGGGTCGCGAGCCGACCAGCAGCGCCACGTTCGTGCCGTCGAAGGCGTCGGCGGGGCGGTCGTGCAGGTCGATGCCGGCGAGCAGCGGAAAGGCGCAGTCGATCAGCTCCATCGCCACTCCCTCCAGGGCGCCCATCGCCTGCGGGATCTCCAGCAGGCGCAGGTCGACGGGCTGCTCGGGTCCGAGCAGCTGACCGCTTGCGATGCGAAACACGACGCTGTAGCCGATCTGTCCGGCTGCGCCGGTGACTGTCACTCGTACGGGATTGCTCAACGGTTCATCTCCTGTTGCAGGTTGTGATCGATCGATGAAAGGAAGTCCAGTGTCGTCTGCCAAGGCTCGTCGGGACCGATCAGCAGCGCCAGGTCTTTGGTCATGCTGCCGCTTTCGACCGTCTGCACGCACACGCGCTCGAGCGTCTGCGCGAACGCACCCACCTCGGGGGTCTCGTCCAGGCGCCCGCGAGCGATCAGCCCGCGCGTCCACGCGAAGATCGAGGCGATCGGGTTGGTGGAGGTGGGCTTGCCCTGCTGGTGCAGCCGGTAGTGACGGGTGACGGTCCCGTGCGCGGCCTCGGCCTCGACGGTTTTGCCGTCGGCGGTCATCAGCACGCTGGTCATCAGCCCGAGCGAGCCGAAGCCCTGGGCGACGGTGTCGGACTGGACATCGCCGTCGTAGTTCTTGCAAGCCCACACATAACCGCCCTCCCACTTCAGCGCGGCCGCGACCATGTCGTCGATCAGGCGGTGTTCGTAGGTGATGCCGGCCGCCTCGAAGTCGGCCTTGAACTCGCTGTCGTACACCTCCGCGAAGATGTCTTTGAAGCGACCGTCATAGCGTTTGAGGATCGTGTTCTTGGTGGACATGTACACCGGGTAGCCGCGGTCCAAGCCATAGCGAAGGCTCGCCCGCGCGAAGTCGCGGATGGAGTCGTCGAGGTTGTACATCGCAAGGGCCACGCCCCCGCCGGGGAAGTCGTAGACGTCGAGCTCGATCGGCTGACTGCCGTCGGCTGGTGTGAACGCGAGCGTCAGCTTGCCCGCACCGGGAACGACCATGTCGCTCGCGCGGTACTGGTCGCCGAAGGCGTGGCGGCCGATCACGATCGGCTTGGTCCAGCCGGGCACCAGCCGCGGGATGTTGGAGATGACGATCGGCTCGCGGAAGATGACCCCGCCGAGGATGTTGCGGATGGTGCCGTTGGGCGAGCGGTACATGTCCTTCAGGCCGAACTCCTGCACGCGCGCCTCGTCGGGGGTGATGGTCGCGCACTTGACCCCCACGCCGTGGCGCTTGATCGCTTCGGCGGCATCGACGGTCACCCGATCATCGGTCGCGTCGCGGTGCTCGATGCCGAGGTCGTAGTACTCGAGCTGCACGTCCAGATAGGGGACGATCAGCTGCTCCTTGATGAACGACCAGATGATCCGCGTCATCTCATCGCCGTCGAGCTCGACGACGGGGTTCTTCACCTTGATCTTGGCCATGTGCGGGTCCTTGCTGTGTGCGCGACGCAGGCGCGCTCCGGGAGGGATAAGGCGGCCGATGCTATCGCGCCGTCATTCGTTCCAGCTGGCCTCGCCGGCGTGCGCGACGAGCACGTGCGCGGAACCGCCGTCGAAGGGGATCAGGACGATGCGCCCTGAGGAAGGCGGGCTCTGCAGCGAATCCTCGTCGACGAGCACGGTGGTGCCGTCCTGGGAGATGCCCGCGCCCTCCAGCGTGTGACGGCCTGGCGTGGTCAGTTCGCGAACGCGCCCTGAGGTGAGGTTGACGGTCCACGCGGCGCTCGTGTCCTCGCCCTCGAACTCCGCCAGCAGGTTGGAGCCGTCGGCCGAGAACGCCAGCGGCACGAGCCCCTCGACGAGCGGGTTGATCTTCAGGTACGTGAGCTGGCGGGCGCCGCCGCCGCTCGGTGACGCCAGCCAAATCTGGTAGACGGGCGCCTCCAGATGGCGCAACCGCTCGCGGTCGTAGGCGATGCCGCTGCTGCCCCACACGGGGTTGAGGCTGCGCCCGTCATGGGTGAACAGGCGTGCGCCCGATCCGTCGGGCGCGCTGACGTGGATGTCAACGGGTGCGGTGAGCTGATAGGAGCTGGCGAGGCCGTATGCGAGCATGTCGGAGCCTTCCGGCGCGAAGCTCGCGCCCTCCGGGATGCCGTGGGCGATCGTCCTCATCGCACCCGTTTCGAGGTCGATCACCGCCAACGAGGAGCGCTTGCCCATGTTCTTGATGGTTGTCGAGATCAGCGAGACGGCGAGGTACTTGGAGTCGGGCGAGAAGGCGAGCGGCTGCGCGGTGACGCTCGTGAGGCTCGCGTAGGTGCGCGCGGGCGCGCCGGCGACGGAGTAGACGGCGAGGGCCGGACCGCTGCTCGAGTCCGACAGCGAGGCGGCGACGAGCTTGCCGCTGGGCGAGAGCAGCGGCTCGAGGCCCGCGCCCAGCAGCTCGGGCGGCGCGCCGTTCAGACTCGCCGCCCACACCTGCAAGGGAGACGTTTCTGTGCCGGTGGCGTAGGCGAGGTCGGTCTGTTCGTAGCCGCCCGTCGCGCCCGTCGCCGCAGGCGAGGCGACCAACAGACAGACGGCAAGCGCCAGCAACAGCGCGCGCACACGGAGACTCGCGGACATCGCTCACAGCCTACATCTGCTTCACTTGTGCTGATGGCCACTGTCTCGCACCCCGAGGGGCACAGGCAGGCACCGCGCGAGGGCGCCGCTGGAGCGCCGTGGGAGACGCACACGGTCTTCAACCAGGTGCCGCCGCTGGAGGGGCTCGACGTATTCGAGAGCAACGTCCCGCTGGTGGAGGCGGTGCAGCGCGAGGGCGCAGGCTGGGTGCGCGAGCGGGCGTCCGCGCTGGGTCGCTTCGTGGGCGAGGTGGGCGGGCCTCAGCAAGAATGGGGTCGCCTGGCGAACGAGAACAAGCCGATCCTGCGGCTGTTCGATCGCTACGGGCACCGCATCGACGAGGTCGAGTTTCACCCGGCGTGGCATCAGCTGATGAAGATGGGGGTGGAGAACGAGCTGCACTCGCTGCCGTGGACGAGCGAGGAGGCCTTCCCGCACACGGCGCGCGCGGCCTTGTACATGACAGCGATGCAGGCGGAGGCTGGGTTCGCGTGCCCGATCACGATGACGTTCGCGGTCGTGCCCGCGTTGCGCGCGCAACCCGAGCTCGCGCAGGAGTGGGAGCCGCTGGTGACGGCCAGCACGTATGACCCGCGTCTGATCCCGGCGGGCGAGAAGGGCTGCGCGATCGCGGGCATGGCGATGACCGAGAAGCAGGGCGGCTCTGACGTGCGAGCGAACACGACGGTGGCGACGCCCGTCAACGGCGGTGGCGCCGGCGCGGAGTACGAGATCGTCGGGCACAAGTGGTTCTGCTCGGCGCCGATGTCGGACCTGTTCCTCGTGCTCGCGCAGACCGACGACGGCCTGTCGTGCTTCTTGATGCCGCGCATCCTGCCCGACGGCAGCCGCAACGCGTTTCACATCCAGCGCCTGAAGGACAAGCTCGGCAACCACTCCAACGCATCGTCGGAGGTCGAGTTCCACGGCGCGTGGGCGCGGATGGTGGGCGAGCCCGGGCGCGGCGTGCCGACGATCATCGAGATGGTCGGCCATACGCGCCTTGACTGCGTGATCGGCACGGCGGCGGGCATGCGCGCGGGCGTCGTCAACGCGCTCCATCACGCGGCCCACCGCAGCGCGTTCGCCAAGTTGCTGATCGACCAGCCGCTGATGCGCAACGTGCTCGCCGACCTGTGCGTCGAGTCGGAGGCGAGCACGATGCTGGCGATGCGTCTGGCGCGCGCCTACGACGAGGCGCACGAAGACGTTGATTTCGGTGCCCACCCGCCCGAGGACGACAGCGACGCGCAGCTGTTCAAGCGCCTGGCCACCGCGGTCGGCAAGTTCTGGACGTGCAAGCGCGCACCCAACCACGCGTTCGAGTCGCTCGAGTGCCTAGGAGGCGCGGGCTACGTGGAGGAGTCGGGCATGCCGCGCCTGTACCGCGAGGCGCCGCTGGCGTCGATCTGGGAGGGCTCGGGCAACGTCATGAGCCTCGACGTGCTGCGCGCGCTGACGCGCTCGCCGCGCTCGCTGGAGGTGTTCCTGGCGGAGGTCGAGCAGGCCAGCGGCGCGGACGCGCGTCTGGACGCGAGCGTGGCGCGTCTGAAGGACCAGTTCACGGACCCAGCAACCCTGGAGCAGCGCGCGCGGCGGGTTGTCGAAAGCATGGCGCTGTGCCTGCAGGGCTCGCTGCTGGTGCGCAACGCGCCGCCTGCGGTCGCGGACGCATTCTGCGGCTCGCGCCTGTCCGAGGACAGGGGGCTGGAGTACGGCACGCTGCCGGCGGGCGTCGACTTCGAGGGTGTCATCGCGCGCTCGCTGCCGCAGTAGGGCGCGGGCTTCCTCGCCGCCCGCGCGCATCGATGAGTCGTGTCGTCGTGCGACGCCCCGACGTTGTTGTCGTCGTACGGCGACATGATAGGATTGTCGTCGTACGCTGACAAGGATTTCTGGCTTTGCGCGTCAACTCGATCCACGATCTCGCTGCTCTCCTACGCGGCCAACGGCTGGCCGCGGGTCTCACCCAGGCACAGCTCGCCGCTGGTGCGGGCGTCTCTCGGCAATGGATCAGCGAACTCGAGCGGGGCAAGCCGACCGCGGAGCTCGGCCTCGTGCTCGCCGTGCTCGACGCGCTGGGGCTAAGCCTCGAGGTGCGCGACGGGCCTACCGAGCATCCGGCGCCTAGCTCTGCCGCCGACCTCGATGCACTGCTCGAAGAACATCGCGGCGACGCATGAGCGACACGCTCGCCGTACTGATGGAAGATCAACTTGCCGGGAGGCTTGCTCGCACCACAGGCGGGCGACTCACGTTCACATACGACGAGCAGTACCGCCAGCGAGACGGTGCGACGCCGCTGTCGCTGTCGCTGCCGTTGCAGCTCGCTACGCACGGCGAACCGCCGCTGGGCGCTTGGCTGTGGGGTCTGCTGCCGGACAACGACGCCGTGCTCAGACGGTGGGCACGAGAGTTCCACGCCAACGCCAAATCGGCGTTCTCGCTGCTCGGCACGCCCATCGGCGAGGACTGCGCCGGCGCCGTGCGCATCATCCAAGAGGATCGGCTCGAGGACGCGCTGCGACGTGCCGGCGCCGTGGAGTGGCTGACGGAGGCGCAGGTCGCTCAGCGCCTGCGCGACCTGCGCGAGGACTCGACGGCATGGCTCGGCCGGTCCTTCACCGGCCAGTTCAGCCTCGCCGGCGCACAGGCGAAGACCGCGCTTCTGCTCGAGGACGGGAAATGGGGGGTCCCGAGCGGCGCTCTCGCAACGACGCACATCCTCAAGCCCGCGGTCAGCGGACTGGATGACCACGACCTGAACGAGCACCTCTGTCTCAGTGCCGCACGACGCTGCGAGCTGACCGCTGCGCGCACGCAGATCTCGCGGTTCGCCGAGCAGACCGCGGTACTCGTCAGCCGCTATGACCGCCGCTACCAAGACGGCCGCGTGACCCGCGTGCACCAGGAGGATCTGTGCCAGGCGCTCGGCGTGATGCCCACCCGCAAGTATCAAAACGAAGGCGGCCCCGGGGTCCGCCAGATCGCCTCGCTTCTGCGGCGTGCGATGCCCGCCCGCGCCGGCAAAGCTGCGACCCGGGCGTTCGCGGACGCGCTCGCCTGGAACTGGCTGATCGGCGGCACCGACGCGCACGCGAAGAACTATTCGCTGCTGCTCGCGGGAGATCAAGTCCGCCTGGCGCCGCTGTACGACATCGCCTCCGCCCTGCCGTATGCCTCGCATGAGCGTGAGTTGCGCCTGGCGATGAGCATCGGCGGCGACTATCGGCTGGCGCCGTTCAATAACCCCTGGCCTGCCGCCGCCCGCGAGCTCGGTTTGGATGCCGAGGGTCTCGTCGAGCGCGTCGGCGAGCTCGCAGCCCGCGCGCCTGACGCACTCTCCGATGCCGCCCGCGCCGAGGAGGTGGTTGCGCTCGGGCGCGATCTGCCCGCCACACTTGTCGATCTCGTCGGCGCACGTGCGGCCCGCTGCCGACAGCTGCTCACGACTGCGCCACCAGCCATCCCGCCGTAATCTGCCTCGAGCTGTATCTGCCCAGTACTTGTAAGCACCTCTTGGCGGCGGCTACGCGTGAGGCCGATCGCGTGCTCGGCCGGGCTGACCAGACACTGATCCCGGCCGCTCAGTTCGACGCGCTGGTCGCTGCGCTTGACGAGAGCGATCCGGCTCCTCGTCTGGAACGAGCCGCTCGCAGCCCGCGCCTATACCGGCGCGCGTGAGCGATTGGACGTCCCAGCGGCTCGGCGAGCATCACGACCTCGCGCAGCTGGACTGCGGGCGCGATGAGCTCGATCGATGGCTGCTCCACGAGGCATCGCGTGCACAGGCCGCGGGTATCGCCCACACCACCGTTGGCACGCAGTTGCTACTCGATGCACTTGAGCGGATCGTCGCTGCCGCGACGAATGCGGGCGGACGCCTGATTGCCGTGGACGCTCTGGATGACGCAGCACACGGCTTCTACCGTCACCACCACTTCCAACCGATTCAAGGCTCACGCCGGCTAGTGATGAAGATCGCAACCGCCCGCGCAGCCCTCGACCGCTGAGCCTGCTGTTTCGTGCTGCTTGCAGATCGACCGCGGCCGCAGCAGTCGCGGTCGTCGAGGTCGAGCGGGCGAACGGTCACCGACGTGGTGCTCACGCGCGAAGGCTTCAGGACGACGCCCGCGCTCGCGCTGTGGCTGACAGAGGATGAGGTCGCACAGCGCCTGCGCGACCTACGCGAGGACTCGACGGCATGGCTCGGCCGGTCCTTCACCGGCCAGTTCAGCCTCGCCGGCGCACAGGCGAAGACCGCGCTGCTGCTCGAGGACGGGAGATGGGCGGTCCCAAGCGGCGCCCTCGCGACGACGCACATCCTCAAGCCCGCGGGGTCAGCGGGCTGGGCATCGGCGGCGACTATCGGCTGACGCCGTTCAATAACCCCTGGCCCGCCGCCGCCCGCGAACTCGGCCTCGATGCCCTGGGTCTCGTGGATCGCGTTGCAGAGCTCGCAGAGCGGGTGCCCGACGCGCTGTCAGACGCCGCCCGCGCCGAGGAGGTGGCGTCAGGGAGCGGAAGCCAGGTAGCTCTGCCCGGCGTGCAGCACGATCGTCTTGCGGGAGGCGAAGTCGAGCACTTCGACGGTGCCGCGCCGCACGGCGGTCAGCGTTCCGTCGCAGCGATCGGAGGTCTTCCAGCTGGTGCCGCGCACGGTGGCGGCGCTGTAGCGACCGCTGGTGCGGAATTGGCCGTGGTTATCGGAAGCTTCGAGCGTCTGCACGATATGAGCCGACAGCTTGGCACCGCGGGCCCGGGAGGCGACCTTCGCCGCCTTGCCGGAGCCGCAGCTTTCATAGGAGGGCGCCCCCGGGAACAGCCCCTCGTCGAGGGTCAGCGTGGTCAGACCCTTCTGCACGCCGGTGCGCTGCTGGGAGACTGTGAACAGGCCTCCCGACAGCTTCGCCGCGTGGGTGTGATGCCGTTGGCTGGTTGCGACGATCAGCTGGAGGGTGCCTCGCCTCGCGTCTATCTCGGTGCCGACCGGCAGCTGGCGTGGCTGGGTCAGCGGGACGAACCCTTCGCCCTTCGCCAAAGCGTCGTGCGCCCGGGTGACTGACGCCGCCCTGGCTGCACGACCGCCGGCCGGGAGCTTCACCAGAACGAGCCCTTCGACCGGTTCCGCGTTGACGGTGTGCCCGAGGGTCGGCGGCGACGGGGCGGCGCTCGATGCCGTGGTGAACGTCTGGTCGGGACCCACCGTAGTACCGGCGCCGTTGGCGGCCAGAAGGCGCACGTGATAGAGCGCGTCGGGCACCAGACCCGAGACGGCGGCCGAGACCGAATGGCCGGCGAAGTCCGACCCGACAAGTTGTGTCGGCGTGACCTGGTCGTAGGACACGGGACCGCCGCCCGAGTACTCCGGGTCAAGGCCATACTCGAAGTAGGCGGTCGTGGCGAGGCCACCGGGGTCCACCAGGCCGGAGAACGTGGCGCTTTCGGAGCTGACCACCGCTGACACGGTGGCCAAAACGGACGGAGCGGACGTCGACAAGATCGACGGCTCAGTCGCGAACATCTGGTCATCGCCGTAGCTCGTGCCTCCCGCGTTGGTCGCCGCCAGCCGGAAGTGGTAGATCGTGTTGGCCGTCAGGCCAGTGAGCGCGGCGGAGACGGGTTCGTTGGCGTTGCCCGACCCAAGCACCTGCGAGCAGGGAGCGCTCTGACCGTAACTCGTGGAGGGGCCCCATTCGAAATAGCAGTCGCTGACGGGCGTGCCATCCGGGTTGACCGTTCCCGTCACGAAGGCTTCGGTGGCCAAGATGTTCGACGCCGAACCGGTAACCGCCACTGGGGCTCCCACGCCGTAGGGGGCGGAGGTGGCCGCCACGGTGTCAGACGTCGTAGAGACCTGCAGAGTCTCTGGGGTCGTCGTCGGCGGGTTCGTGATCCCGGCGAGTTCGACGGTCACGGCATCACCCGCGGCGATCGTGCCGTAGAGGTAACACCTCTCCGTGGTCGCGACCCTTTCATTGCAGTAGCCAACCTGTTGGCGGGTGGTGGTGTCGGTGACCGACGAGTTCAACAGCGATTCGAGTCCGGTGCCGGCCGGCAGGGCGACTGCGATCTCACTGCCGGCCGAGTTCGACAATCCGCCCGTTGGGGATGTCGTGAACGCGATCGAATAGACCGTGGGGGCACCGGGCGCGGACGAGGGCAAGCTATTTTCGACGATCGGTTCGCTGGTGTGGCTGCGGGAAGTGACCGAGTATATGTTGGAGACCGCAACAGTTTTGTCCGAACTCGTCTTGACTTCCACCGTCTCACCACCATTCGGCGAGCCGGGGTTGACGACCCCATC
>Ga0302325_10010857_pt1 | contig 19682 bp, 14 predicted proteins | sample Palsa_T0_2_FD_201948 | JGI IMG/M metagenome (GOLD analysis project Ga0302325, IMG submission 201948) | Peat permafrost microbial communities from Stordalen Mire near Abisko, Sweden - Palsa_T0_2 | ecosystem: Environmental > Terrestrial > Soil > Palsa > Peat permafrost | place: Sweden: Abisko...
ACTGCATGATCGGTGAGTACTGTCGGTCTGTGCCATGGAATGGTCAAAGCCCATAACCCCTCAAAACGTACAGAAAGGGGACCTGTCACGGGTTATCTCTTACCAGGGAGGTTATCTCGCATGCCTACAGCCGTTATTTGGTTATCTTGTGCAAGCTAAAACCAGTTAGAGAGCAGATGAATAGGTCACTTCGCCGACTCTCCACTGTGCTTCTAGTATTCGGGGCAATCGCGGCCATTGGCGTCGTTACGGCACCTTGGCAGGCGCCGCTCCCACCACGCCTCCTTCGCACTGCCCCAAGCGTAGCGAGCTGGCTAATTTGGGGCGCCCAGCTGGCGAGTTGCGCCTGCACCTTGGTGTGTGGGTATGCGCTGCGCCGGACGCGCCCTTGGGCGCCAGTCGCATACGCTTGGTTTGTGGGAAGTGCGCTCGCTACTGTGCTGGTATATAGCTTCGTAGTGGCCGTGTTCAAACCCGTGGTGTCTATTGTGATTTACTTGGTGTTGATGGGGCCACTTTTCTATTGGGGCTGGCGAATTGTGCGAAGTGCCTTCGGCAGGCGGAGCTTGAATGCTCTCTAACCACCCTCTACGGAGTTCCCCGTCAATAGGTGGCGATTAGTTTTCGATCCGATGATTTGTGGTGGATCACGGCCTTGGCGGAGACGCGAGCGGAGGGAGCGAGCTTGAGGAATAGACTGCATCTCTCTACGCGGCCTTGATGGATGAAGCACGAGCCTTCTCCGGGCCAAGATAATAGTCGCGCACGGTGTCCTCATTCGTTTAACGGCGACAACGCGCAGGCCACGATCAATGGACTGCGTTGGAATGCGACGCCAGGTGGTTAGCCAGGTTTTCACCGTACTCGGTCTGACCTCGTTCTCGATCTTGCTTCGCGTCTTGCTGGTGGGATAGGAACTTGATTCAGGCGGCCACAGTAGAGCGCTGGGGCGTGTGGCGTCGCCAGGCATTGGGATCGTAAGATTCGCCGTGGGCCAGGATGGCCCAGAGGATGCGCAGATGTTTGTTGGCGATGGCGACCAGGCTCTTGTGGTAGCCCACCCTGCCATGCAGCGAAACGATCCATTGCTCGAGTCGGGAGCGGCGCAGTGGTTCTCGCTTGAGTGCGACCTGCAGTGTCGAGCGCGCTCCTTGGGTGAGCAAACCGCGCAGATAACTGTCTCCGCGCTTGGTGATCTGACCCAGGCGCTGCTTACCACCGGAGCTGTTCTGCCTCGGGACCAATCCGGCCCAGGCGGCCAGTTGCCGTCCGTTCTTGAAGTCTCTCGCATCGGAGATTGTCGCGAGCAATGCACTCGCGGTGAGCTCTCCGACGCCGGTGACATCGCGCAGCCGCTTGGCGCTCTCGCTGTGACGAACATGGGCGTGGATTCTGGTGTCGCAGTCAGCAATGCATTGTTCGAGCCGACGCAGATGCTCGAGCGTGCTCGAAAGCATGGGTCGGAACAGCTCGGGCAGCCGAGGATCTTCAGACAGCTGCGGCAGCTGGCGGAGCAGAACCGAGCTGGAGCGTCCGACCCACACGCCGAACTCGGCCAGCAAGCCACGCACGCGGTTGAGCAGCGCCGTCCGATCGACGATGAAGCCCGAGCGGCTCCGATGCCAGGCGAGCATCGCTTGTTGCTCGATCGACTTCACCGACACGAAGCGCATGTCGGGCTGACGCACGGCCGTCAGGATCGCCTGCGCATCGTTCCGATCGTTCTTCGCACCCTGGCTCTTGCGAAACGGCACCACGAACTCAGGTGCCATCAACCTCGGGCTATGGCCGTGACTTGCCAAGAAGCGCGCCCAGTGATGCGCCGTGCTGCACGCCTCCATGCCGAAGGTACAGGCTGGCAGCGTGGCCGCCCAGCGAGCAAAGCCTTCAAAGCTCAGCTGTTTGAAGTACTGAGTGCGCCCCTGAGCATCCCCAGCACACACCACAATCACCTCTTTTGCCAGGTCCACGCCGACGGTAGTAATCTCGTTCATAAGAGTTCCCCTTCTCTGGTTCAGATTGATCTCGCAACTCAATCTTGGCACTTTGATGCCGTGTGGCCCACGCCACTTCAGGGACGGGGAACTCCCTTATATTCGTTGGAGCGGACGCGATCATGAATAAAGTGCTATTCCAGATGTGCGGGCGGCGCGCCGCTCAACGGATCAGTTAGGTCTACTTGAACGCGCTGCTAATACCGGCACTTCTTATCTTAGGTTTCCTTGCGGGGAGCCTGTTCTCGTTTTACCTCATGCGTTGGTGCGCGCTTGTGTTCACCTCGACTGCTAAACACGGCGGTGACTTCCTCGGCCCCCCGCGGCGGCGGATCGTCTGGGCTTTGCCCTTTGTAACGCTCCTTCATCCAGCGCCATACATATTTTGCTTGGTGGCTCTCGTTGCCTTCAGGCAATTTCACGGTCCAAGCGCTTCTGCGTGGCTCTGGTTCTTTGGTGCGTTTGGTGCTTCCGTGCTACTTAATGGCTTCAGGACCGCTTCGATAATCCTAAAGCTGCGCCGCAAACGAACATTGACTTCGTAGACCTAACTACCCGTTGGAGCGGACGCGATTATGAATAAAGTGCGATTCCAGTTAGCTACGCGGCGCACCGCTCAACGGATCAGTTAGATTTCCGATTCGTGTATTAATTTGCTTTGAATCATCAGCGAGTGGCAGTAAGCAGCCCTTCGTCTACGCGGCTCACATGCGAGTGCCAGTGACGGGCGCGTGGGTCTCCAGGTCGCGACGCGGATCAAGCTCTGCACTGCTGGCCGATTCAATCGACAAGTCGGGGGTGCCTGGGCGGGTGCCGCTTCGGTAGGACACCGGCCAGCTGCTGCGCTTAGGTCTGCCACCTCAACGGGCCGCGAAGCCGAGCAGCTTCGGTACGGGAGCCGCTCCTATAGCAGCCAGATATTTGCCTTACTGCACTTGCGGTGTAATGCTCCGCTCAGCGCTGCAAACCAAGGATCGGGTGAGTGCCAATAAACATAATCGTCAAGGATCGAACGCTTCCGGCGGAATCTAACTACTCGTTGGAGCGGACGCGATCATGAATAAAGTGCAGTTCCAGATGTGTCGGCGGCGCGCCGCTCAACGGATCAGTTAGACACATGCTAAATCTCAAGTGTCCCAACTGTGGCGCACCGCTTCAAATACGTCGCGACGTCTCACTACCGAGGCCTCCGCTCGTATGCCAGAGCTGTGGGGTAGGGCTGCGCCTTTGGATTTCCCGTTCAAGAGGCGGCTCAAATCGCCACTGACACCGTAGAGTCATACCTTAGACGAGAATCTGCAGCCCTGAGCGTAGTGTTTTGTTGCTTTTCAGCTGAACACTTAGCCGTGTATCGAAGAATATTGCGAGCCTCGGCGTCTAACACCCAGTTAGAGCGGACGCGATTATGAATAAAGTGCGATTCCAGTCGGAACTGCGGCGCGCCGCTCAACGGACAAGTTAGAAATCCAAGCACACGGGATGAAGCGCCTTGCTCTACTGCTCATTAATTTCTACCAGCGCCACCTCTCGCCCCGCAAGGGCTACTGCTGCGCCTATCGCACACTTCACGGTGGATACAGTTGCTCTCACTTCGGTTACAGGGCGATCGGTCGCTGCGGCATCTTCACGGGCGCGCTCCTCTTGAAGCGGCGCTTCATCAAATGCACCGCTGCGTTTCAGGCGCTTCCGCCACGGCAAGCGAGGCGCCGTGGTTCGCAGCTACAGAGTGGACATTGCGACCTGCCAGTTGGAGACTGCCACCTTGGACATGCCGGTGGTGAAGGCTGACATTCGACTGGAGCAAAACAAATGACACCTAACAACCGTAGGAGCGGACGCGATCATGAATAAAGGGCTATTCGGGCTTTATTGGCAGCGCGCGGCCCAACGGATCAGTTGGACCATTTATTCTTAATGATCCGCCTACCTCCACCGCTGCGATATCTGTCAAATCTGGCGCCGGGCAAAGTTGCATTATGGTGTTACCTAATCTGGTACCTGGTAACGGTCATAAGGCATTTCGATGCTTCACCAGGAATTTGGCTCAGCTCGCTAGGCATCAGTGCCATTGTTGGTATTGCTCTGCTATTGAGCGTTCAAAGCAAAATCCGGCCTCGGCAACGCTCGTGGCAGACCTTCCGACTGTTCGCTATGCCATTCTGCGTATCAAGCTTCTCCGCACTCATCAAAGGCCAAGGGTACTTTCTTGTCCTGCCGTCTCGGCCAATTGAACTTTTCATTTCGCTTGCTCTTTGCGCCGCCTTTGTATTAATTGTTTACGCCCTCAAGAAAACTCAACGGGGTGCTCGTGCTTAGCTACTCGCAGGAGCGGACGAGATCGTGAATGAAGTGCGATTCCAGAAGTGTCGGCGACGTGCCGTTCATCGGAACAGTTAGGCGACGGAATCACAGTGGCGGATCCGGCCTGGCAATTTCTCACGTCCGCACCAAACCTGGTGGTGGCACGTACATTCATAGATTTTCTTGAGGCTGGTGGCGTTCCATGCCAGATTGTCTCGGGTCCCACTCTGCTCGGGGAGTGCCAGGACTGCTACATCATTGTTATGGCGCCGCTGCTGCATCGAGCGAAGTGGCTATTGGCGCAGGGTACGTTTACAGACGAAGAGTTGACGTTTCTGGCCACCGGAGCGTTCGTTAGTGACGACACCAATGAGCGGTGATCGCAGCCAGGTGGCAGACGATAATCGTCCGGGCTCTCGCGACCAGTTGGAGCGGACCCGACCGTGGCTAAAGCGCTCCTCAGATAAGTCGGCGGCGCGCCACTGAACGGATCAGGTAGGCTCAAGAGTTCATAATGATGGGCACCGAGTGCGTCTTCTGCGAGATTTTGGCGGGTCGCTCGCCGGGAGACATCGTCTATGAGGATGATCTGACTGTCGCTCTTGTTGATCCACGCCAACACAATCCCGGACATGTATTGGTCATCCCGCGGCGGCACATTAGCGACGTACGGCACCTTGATCCACGATCTGGCGCCGGGCTGATGAACGCGTTGGTAAGGATCGCCAGAGCGGTTGACCGGGCTTTCCCTAACGAGGGCATGAGCTTGTGGCACTCTGTGGGTCCCGCTGCCTTCCAGGAAGTGCCTCATATGCACATGCATGTGCACCCGCGGCGACTTGGCGACGGCTTGTTGCGTGTCTATCCTGGTCCACCTACTGACGCAGATCTGATGACTCGCGCGTCGTACGCTGAGCGCCTTCGTCGTGCACTTGAGCACGAGCTGTTCTAGTCGGTTGCGCCTCAGGTGTTATGCCGCACATGCAATTCCGCCGCGCCCAAGCGTTATGAGGGAGCGAGACAGTGACTATTGAAGGATTTCGTCGGCTGGCCCTGAGCCTTCCGCAGACCTCTGAGAGCGCCCACATGGATCATCCCGATTTTCGCGTCTCCGGAAAAATATTCGCCACGCTGGGCTATCCTGAGGCCAAGTGGGGCATGATCAAGCTGACGCTTGAGCAACAAAGAACGCTCGTTGCAAGGTACCCCAGAGTGTTCGAGGCCGTCGCGGGCGGATGGGGACGTCGTGGTGCAACCAATGTGCGGTTGCGCTACGCCACGGCGAAGATTCTCTTACCGGCGATGAGGCAGGCCTGGAGGAACTCAGCCTCGCGCCGAGTCCAGAATGAATGAGTTTCTGGTCCCGGGAGGCGCCTACCCGCAGGCGGGTGGCGAATACCGGCAGCAGCATCTGGACCTAAGTATCGTGCAGAAAAACACCGACAAGGCCTATTGGTTTCGTGCCCGGCGCAGCGGCCGCGGTTGGGGACTGCCGAGCTCGGCGCCGGGCTGGCTATTTTTCTTAGGCTGGTTTGCCGTGTTGATTCTCTTCATCGTGCGGCTCCTGCCACAGCAGCCGTTCGAATTCATCATCACGCCGGCCCTTTGGAGCTCGATCTACATTCTCGTCTGCTACACCATGGGCGAGCCCATGCTACCGAGACCCGGCAATGACAGTTAACTCACGCCTCCTGTTCGAGCGAGTTCGAGCCAAGCGCCTGGGCGGCGGTCTATAGAGGAATCGAGATGCTGCAACTCAGACCCAATTGCGAATGCTGTAACCGCGATCTGCCGGCAGATTGTGCCGATGCGCTGATCTGCTCGTTTGAATGCACGTTCTGCTCCGATTGCGCGCGAACGCTTCTGCAAGGGCGCTGCCCGAACTGTGGCGGCGAACTGCTGCCGCGTCCGCGCCGAGCGGCCCCGGCGCTTGCGAAATACCCGGCCTCCGCCGAGCGCGTCCTGCGACCCGCCGGTTGCACGCCCCCGCTGTGAGCGCCAGAAGGCGTTGCGCGGAGCTTCGGAATCGCGCCTGCGATACTTAACTTGTCTCCGCGCCGAGCTTCGACGTAGGCTTGCCCGCGACCCGCTGCCGCTCCGGATGGAGCACGGGTCACTGGACAAGAGGACTTGCAGGCTCAGGATGGGCCCGGGGGATTTCAAATTGGCAACGGATTGCCTGCGACGCCGACTCAAGTACGCGCTGCTGAGGGGGACGCCCATCAAATTGCCGGTATCACCCTTCGAGCAGTTGCATGCGAAGGCAGGCTGTATTGTCGTGACGCCCAAGGTTGCCGCGCCGCACGACCTGTTCCTGCCAGGAAAGCCTCTGATGCGTGCCCGCCGTCACGGCCGTCCAGGCCAGGGGTCGCGCTGCCACCCCAACACTCGACGGTCCTCGGCCCGGAGGCGCTCATGAAGCGCCAGCCGTGCGGCCTTTTGCCCTTTCGGTCAGCTCAAGCGGACTTTCCACTCGTTCGATGAACAGCGACGGGATTGCCGGGATACTCGCGATATTCGCGGTGTCCCTGCTGGGGGCCTGTCAGCGTAATCGGACCGGCGATGCGATCAGCTGCCCGTTCTCCGATGCCGACTACAGCCGGCAGATTGCTGAAGCCCGGGACTGGGATGCCCTCTACACCCTCTACAAGCTCGACTCACCCCGATGCCCGACCGCCATCGCGCAGGCCAATTACTCGCGCAAGCTGGTGCTGCTCTTCGCACGGCGGTGGCAGGACCTGCCGGCATTTGCCAAGATCGCCCAGCACGATCCGGCGCTGGTGGGGTTCGTGTACGGCCACATCAATGAGAAGGCCGACGCAGCGAGCCTCAAGCAATTGCTTGAAAACGCCCGCACGCAGTGCCCGTCCGGGGCCAGTGCATTTTGCGAGCAGCTGGTCTGGCGGGCGCAAGCGGCCCTGATCGCCCAGGGTCTCTCGACCTAGCCGCCGTCACCTGCTGCGTGTGAAACTTGCCTTCTGTGGCATGGCTTCGAACGCAGGGATTAGGGCGATGCCCGCAATGACCATTTTGAGGTACTCATCGCGGTGAATGGCCCTGCCGCCAAGCCGCCGGCAAGTGGCTATTCGGGCACACCGCTGGCCCGCAAGCTCGGGATCGTGCCGGGCACGCAGGTGCTCGCGAGGCAGGCACCGGAGCAATATCGCCAATGGCTGGAGCCGCTACCGCAGAGCGTGATCTTTGCGCGCCGCCTGAGCGCCGCGGTCGACGTGATCCACCTGTTCGTCACCCTGAAGTCCACCTTGCAGCGTGAACTGGTGAGGCTGCGCGGATCGATCCGCGCCGATGCCGCGGTCTGGGTGTCCTGGCCCAAGAAGGCAGCGAAGCTGCCAACCGATATCAGCGAGGACACGATCCGCCAGGTCGCGCTGCCGCTGGGCTTTGTGGATGTGAAGGTCTGCGCAGTGAGCGAGGTGTGGTCTGGCCTGAAGCTTGTCATTCGCAAGGAACTACGCGGCTAGATCCGGGCGCACTTCGGATAGCCGGGAGCAGGATCGGCCGTGGCATAGAATGCCGCATGGGGGTAGCGCCAGTTGCGCTACCCGGCCCGAGTCCATTCCGATGAGAGGAGCCCCGACGTGACTACACCTATTCGTTCCTCACGGGATGTCATCATCCGTACCGAAGACTGGGCCGGTGCGCGGCATTTCTACGCCACCGTCCTGGGATTACCCGTCACCCACGAGGGCGAAAAACTGCTCGGTTTCGAGACCGGGAGCTTCTGTCTGTATGTGGAACCGGGCCCAGCCCACGCCGCCGTGTTCGACTTTCTGGTGCCCGACGTTCAGGCCGCGAAGCTCCGCCTGGTTGCTGCCGGCTGTGTCGTCCTTGAAGAGGATGCCACGGTGCCGCGCTGTTACCTGCGCGATCCGTTTGGACTGGTGTTTAATCTCGGGCATGCGGCCGCCCGCTGACACGGGTGTGAGCTGGATGGCCGGTACTTCTGCGCTCAACGCGCGCCGTCGATAATCCTTCGCTCACTTCAGGAGTGCGCACCTTAAGGCGCAGGCCACGCAGGAGCTAAGCGCCGAAACGCCCGCGCGCGCGCGCCTGGCAGCGCTGATGCGTTGAGGTTCAAAATCAGGAGTATCCTAGCGCCCGTGCGAGGTCCCACCGGGCGCAAGTGAGATGTCTGGGGTACGCGCCGAAACTCTACCCAACGCCTCTGCACGGAGCCGCTGACCATGGCGCAATTCCAGCTTGCCCAGCTTAATGTCGCGCGCATGATGGCGCCGCTCGAGGCGCCGGTGATGGCCGGATTCGTGGCACGGCTCGAAGAAATCAATCAGCTGGCCGATGCGGCACCGGGCTTCATCTGGCGGCTACAGACCGAGGAGGGCGATGCGACGGCGCTCAGGCCTTTCGCTGCCGACCTGCTGGTGAATCTGTCGGTCTGGGTGGACCTGGAGTCGCTGGCCAAGTTCGTGTATCGGACCGCACACTCGGAGCTGCTGCGACAGCGGCGCAGCTGGTTCAGCCAGGAACCGGAGGCGACGATGGTCCTGTGGTGGATCCCCAGTGGCGATGTGCCGACGATCGATCAGGCTGCGGAGCGCCTCGCGCTGCTGCGTCGCCACGGCCCGACCTCGCGCGCCTTCACATTCCGCCAGCCCTACGCCCAGGATGGCACGGCTTAAACTGCTCGAGCCGCTCATTTGCTACGCGCTTGGCCCGTGACTGATAATTGCACTGCCCGAGGATCCGCCTGGGGATCCGGCCGCGAGGAGCGGCCCATGCCGCCGATCCTTAAGGGAGAGATTGAACTTCATGCGCTACCTGCTCATCGCCGCCACGACCCTGCTGCTGACGCCAGTGTTCGCCGCTGACCCGCTCGCGGCCAGCGACGAGGAGTTTGCAGCCGCCTTCCGCTGCCCTGAGACGCTGGCCGATGATGCGGAACGCAACCGGGCCAATGATCAGTTCTCTGCCTGGATCCATGCCCACCATGCCAATTGGAGCCTGCAGCAGATTCTGCAGTTTCGCTCCTCGCTCCTCAGCACCCACAGCTGCCAGACCGCCCTGACGCACGTGCCGGAGCCCGCCGACGCGGGACACTAGGCGGGCGCGGTCAGGCGATGAGTGCGCTGCGCATCAGTCACACGCTGCGACCCGAGGATCTGGCAGTCGTGCACGATTACCTCAATACCCAGGCCTACTGGTCGCGTGGCATTCCGCTGGCCACGCTGCGCGCCGCCATCGCTCGGTCGCTGTGCTTTGCAGGCTATCGTGACCAGACGCTGGTGGCCTTCGCACGCGTCATTTCCGACTATGCGACCTTTGCCAACCTGGTCGATGTCTTCGTGCTGCCCGCGCAGCGCGGCCAGGGCCTGGCGCGCGAACTGCTGCAGGCCGTCATGGGGCACCCGCAGCTGCAGGGCCTGCGCCGCTTCACGCTCGCGACCAGCGATGCGCACGGGCTCTATGCCAGGTTTGGCTTTACGCCGCTGGCCCGGCCCGAGCGCTTCATGGAACGCTACGATCCGGGCGTGTACGAGCGCGCGCCGTGAACCGGGCGCGCCGCCCGCTGCGATCAGAGCGGCACGCATGCCGCTGAGCGCACCGGAGCTCATCACGGCCCCGCGCCTGCAGATGCACCGGCTGCTCCGCTCCGATCTCGAGGGGCTGTACGCTGTCAACAGCGACCCGCAGGTCACCCAATACCTGCCGTACAAGGCGTGGACCTCATCGGCCGATGCCGAGGCCTGGTACCTGCGCATGGAGAAACTGCAGCAGGACGGCACCGCGATCCAGTGGGTGATTGCGCGCAATGACAGCCTGATGGCAATTGGCACGTGCCTGCTGTTTCGCTATGAGCAGGGCTCCGAGTGCGCCGAGCTCGGCTACGTGCTCGGTCGCGCCTACTGGGGGCAGGGCTGGATGAGCGAGGCCCTGGGGGCCGCGATCAATTGGATCTTCAGCAGCACGCCGCTGCGGCGGCTCGAAGCCTATGTCGATGGGCGCAATGCGGCTTCTTCGCGACTGCTGAGCCGGATCGGCTTTGTGTCCGAGGGCACGCTGCGTGAGCGCTGGCAGGTCGGTACGGCACTGACCGATGCGAATATCTACGGCCTTTTGCGCCGTGACTGGCGGCCGCTTGAATCGGCGCCGCGCGCACCCGTTCCTGGCTGAGGAGCTTTCAGATCATGCAATTCGTGTACGACTATCTGTTCTTGCTGATGTGGGTCGCCTGGGGCCTGTACTGGCTGATCTCGGCGCAGGGTATCAAGAGCCCGGTGCGCCGCGAGTCCCGGCTTTCGCGCTGGCTGCACTTTGGTCCGCTGATCGTGGCGGGCTGGCTGCTGTCGGATACGAATCACTTCTGGCCGCTGCTGTCGGAGCGCTTCATGCCCCGCACCGAGCTGACATTCTGGATTGCAGCGACCATCACGGCTGCCGGCCTGTTGTTCTCGGTCTGGGCGCGCCGGCACCTGGGGCGCAACTGGAGCGGCAGCGTGACGATCAAGGCCGATCACGAACTGATCACCACCGGTCCGTACCGGCTGGCGCGCCACCCGATCTATACCGGATTGCTGCTGGCGTTTGCTGGCAACGCGCTGATCGTGGCCGAGTGGCGCGGCGTGCTCGCCTTCGCTATCGCGTTCCTGGCGCTGTGGCGCAAGCTCAAGCTCGAGGAGCGCTGGATGCGCGAGCAGTTCGGCCAGGCCTATAGCGACTACGCCAAGCGCGTTGCCGCACTGGTGCCGTTCCTGCTGTGAGCGGCCTACGCGCGGCTTCGAGCCTACTTGGGCAGCTCCTTGGTGCTCCAGCCGCCGCCGAGCGCCTCGATCATCGCAATGCTGGTGGTAAAGCGGGTCTGCAGAACCGTCAGAGCGGTCTGTTCGGCTGAAAAGGTCGTGTTCTGCGCAGTGATGACGCTGCTGTAGGGTACGGTGCCCGCCTTGTACTGATTGAGTACCAGCCGCTCGGCTTCCTTCGCCATCTTCACGGTCTCATCTTCCACCGTGGCCTGCTGTTCGAGGATCCTGAGCGTCGCCAGATCATCCTCGACCTGCTGGAACGCAGTCAGCACCGTCTGGCGGTAGCTATCGACACTCTGATCGTAGACCGCGCGTGCCGCGGCGGTTTCGGCGCGCCGCAGGCCACCATCAAACAGGGACATCGCCAGCTCCGGGCCGAAGGACCAAACGCGATTGGAGGCAGTGAACAGGTTGCTCAGGGTGCTGCTCTGATAGCTGCCGGCGCCAGCCAAGGTCAGGCTTGGAAAGTAGGCCGACACCGCCACGCCGATCAGCGCATTCTCCTGCTGCATCTTGCGCTCGGCTTCGGCGACATCCGGACGGCGTTCCAGCAGTGTCGAGGCGAGCCCGGCAGGTACCGTCGGCACTTCGGTGGGCATCGCCGGCTCGGCCGCCACCGAAAACTCGGAGGGTACCTTGCCCACCAGCACCGCGATGGCATGCTCGAGTGTCGCGCGCAGGATGCCGGCGTTGATCTGCTGCGCCTGGCTCGCCAGCAGCTGGGTTTGCGCCGTTACGACATCGGCCTTGGCGGCGACGCCGACCGCATACTGGTTCTGGGTGATCTTGAGCGACTTCTGCTCATCATCGACCGTCTGATCGAGGATGCGCTTGAGCTCATCCTGCCCGCGCAGGTTGAAATAATCCTGGGCCAGTGTGGCCTGCTCGAGCAGGCGCGTGCCGGCCACGGCCGCGGCGGCTGACTGTGCCGCTGAGAAATTGCTCTCGACCGTGCGCCGCACCTGGCCAAAGACATCCAGCGTCCAGCTGGCGCTGGCGCCAGCGCTGTAGGTATTGGTCAGGGTGCTGGCCGCCCCGCTGGGCAGCACCGCGATGCCCGAGCCTTTCTGGCGCGTGTAGCTCGCGGTGCCGTTGATCGAGGGCCAGAATCCGGCCTCGGCCTGATCGACCATGGCCTTGGCCTGCCGATAGGTATCGACGGCCTGCTTGAGAGTCTGGTTGGAGACATCGATCTGCTGCTCGAGCTGCTCGAGCACCGGATCCTTGAAGATCTGCCACCAGGCGCCGCGATCGAGCGTGTCCGCCGGCTCACTGGGTTTCCAGTCACCCAGTTCCTTGAAAGAGCTGCCGGTATCGGCCTCGGGGCGGTGGTAGTTCGGGCCTACGGCACAGGCAGTAACTAGGGCCGTGCCAAGCGTGACCAGCAGGATGCGGGGAAGTGAACTCATGTCGTTACCTGTGGAAGTTCCGTGTCATAGCCCGATGGCGCGCGGGACGTCGAAGCCTTGCGCGAGAGGCGCATCCGCAGACAGTCAACGATCAGATAGATCGCTGGCGTTGTATAAAGCGTCAGTAATTGGCTCACGATTAGGCCGCCAACCATCGCGATGCCCAGCGGTCGGCGCATCTCGGTGCCATCACCGCTCGCGATCGCCAGTGGGAGCGCTCCGGCAATCGCAGCACAGGTCGTCATCATGATCGGACGGAAGCGCAGCGAACAAGCGTGCGCGATCGCCGTGCGTGGATCCATGCCCAAGTGCCGCTGCGCGTCGATGGCAAAATCTACCATCATGATGCCGTTCTTCTTGACGATGCCGATCAGCAGGAGGATGCCGATGAAGGCGACGATACTCAGTTCGTTCCCGGTCGCCATAAGCGCCAGAAGTGCTCCGACGCCTGCCGAAGGGAGCGTTGAGATAATGGTTAGCGGGTGGCTGTAGCTCTCGTAGAGGATGCCAAGTACCACGTAGATTGCGACCAGCGCTGCGAGCAGCAACAAGGGGAGCGTCGAGGTGCTTTGCTGGAACTGGCGCGCCGTGCCATAGGCACCCCCGGTGATCGAGGCCGGCATGTGAATCTGCTGCATCGTGCGCGCGATCGCAGCCTGCGCAACGCTCAAGGATTCCCCTTCAGGCAGGTTATAGGCGATCGAAGTCGACGCCGATGTGCCGGTATGACTGACGCTGACGGGCGTCGTATTGGTAACTACTGTTGCGAAGGCTGAGAGCGGCACCACAGCTTCGGCGCTGACGCTAACTGCCGAGCCGGTATTGCTGCCGCGACCGGCACTGGCGAGCGAGTTGGACGCCGCGTTGCGCTGCGCATCCTCGGCCACCGTACTGGCAGACTTGGCACTGCTCGTGCCGCCGATCGACTTCAGGACCACAGTGCCTGCCACGGCCTGCGTGGATTCAGTGCCGCTGACGGCGCCTCCGGCCGTGCTGATGTAGAAGTCATCGAGCTCTTCCGGGTGCTGCCAGAACTCCGGCGCCACCTCCATCACCACCTTGTATTGTTGGGGACTGTAGGGGTTGTAGATTGTGGAAACCTGCGACTGTGCGTATGCATCGCCGAGGGCATTATCAATCTGCGAGGCAGTTAGGCCCAGGCGCGAGGCCGTGTCCCGATCGAGCACTAGATCGGTCTCAAGACCCCCGGGTTGCAAGTCAGTGTCCACATCCTCCACCTCCGGCACATTCTGCAGCGCCGTTCGCAGCTTGCTCGACCAGCTGCGCAGCTCGCTCAGATCATCCCCGAGCAGCGTGTACTGATACTGGGCATTGGCTGAGCGTCCGCCGCCGCCGCCGCCAAAGTCCTGCACAGCCTGAAGGAAGGTTTGGACTCCGGTAATCCGGTTCAGCTGCGGGCGCAGCCGTGCGATGACCTGGTCGGCGCTCTGCTCACGCTGCGACAGCGGTTTGAGCGAAATGCTGAGATTGGCGCTCGCCGTTCCGCCGCCACCGCCAGGTCCGCCGCCGCCCGCGCCGACCGTGCCCACAACGGTCGCAATGGCTGGGTCCTTCTGCAGCAGGCTCACGACTTCGATCAGCTTGCTCTTCATCAGCTGGTAGGAGGAGATCGCATCGCCACGGATTCCGCCGCGCAGCTGGCCGGTGTCCTGCTGTGGCATCAGGCCCTTTGGAATCACCACGTACATGTAGACATTCAGCACAAGGGTTCCGAGCAGGATGAGCAGCATCGCGCCCGTGTGATCGAGTGCCCACACTAAGGTCTTCTCGTACTTGGCGCGGGACCAGTTGAACCCGCGTTCGAAATACACCGACCAGCGCGGCTGCTTGCGCCGGCTGCGCCAGCCGAGCATCAGCGCGCACAGCATGGGCGTTGTGGTGAGCGATACCACTAGCGAAATGAGGATCGAGACCGAAAGCGTGACGGCGAACTCCGTGAACAGCTTGCCGATGATGCCGCCAGCAAAATGGATAGGAAGGAACACGGCCACCAGCGACAGGCTCATCGATACCACCGTGAAGCCGACTTCGCGCGCGCCGAGTAGCGCGGCTTCCAGGCGCTTCATGCCGCCCTCAATGTGGCGCGTGGTGTTTTCCATCACCACGATCGCATCGTCGACGACAAAGCCGGTAGCGATCGTCAGAGCCATCAGCGAGAAGTTGTCCAGCGTGTAGCCGAGCAGGTACATCGCGCCGAACGTGCCCACCAGCGAAACCGGCACGACCACGGCCGGAATGATTGCGGCACTTGGGCTGCGTAGGAAGATGTAGACCACCAAGATCACCATCACTACCGCGAGGGTGAGCGTGTGCTCGACTTGCCGGAGCGATGCACGGATCGTGATGGAACGGTCATTGGTCACGGCCAGATCGATCTTCGGGTCGATCTCGCTCTTGAGCTGCGGCAGCGTGGCCTTGACCTCGTCGACCACTTGGATGATGTTGGCGCCGGGCTGCTGGAAGACCTGAACCTGGATCGCCGGTTTGCCGTTGTAGATGCCAAAGTTGCGGATGTTCTGCGTCGCCCCATCCGCCATATCGGTGACGTTGGCCACATCACGCAGGCGCACCGCGGCGTTGTCACGATTAGCGATGATCAGCGAGCTGTAGTCCGCTGCGGTGCGCGCGTTGTCATTGGTGTAAATCTGGTAATGCAGGTTATTGGTTTCGATCGCGCCCTTGGGCGCATTGGCATTGGCGTTGGAGATGGCGGCATTGACATCCTGCAATCCGATGCCGTACTTGGAGAGCTTGAGGGGATTGAGTTCGACTCGCACCGCGGGCAGCGCACTGCCGTTGACGCTCACTGAGCCGACGCCCTGCAGCTGCGAGAGGCGCTGCAGCACCACCGCGTCGGCAGCATCATAGATCTGTCCCTGGGTCAGGACATCCGAGGTCATGGCCAGTTCTAGGATCGGGAAGCTCGAGCTGTTGAGCTTGCGGTAGCTCGGGTTGCTGGTCAGGGCCGAGGGCAGATCGGCGTGCGCTGCCACGATGGCCGCCTGCACGTCGCGTGCGGCACCATTGATATCCCGATCGACTCCGAACACCAGCTGGATGTTGGTCGAGCCGACGCTGGAGGAGCTGGTCATGTCATCGACATCGGCGATCGCGCCCAGATGGCGCTCGAGCGGCGTGGCGACACTACTTGCCATCACCTCGGGGCTTGCGCCTGGCAGGCTTGCCGAGACGAAAATAGCGGGCGCATCGATCTTCGGTAGTGGCGCCACGGGCAACAGGTTGAACGCGAGCGCGCCCACCAGTGTCACACCCAGGGTCAGGAGTACCGTTGCTACGGGACGCGCAATGAAGGGCGCGGACAGATTCATGGGCTCTCGCGCAATCCCTTACCGTCATCGCTCGGCTCAAGCGGCGCGTGACTGGCCCACCAGCTGCGCAACTTCAGCTGCCAGCGATCAAACAGCAGGTAGATCACCGGTGTCGTAAACAGGGTAAGCACCTGACTCACGAGCAGGCCGCCCACGATGCTAATGCCAAGCGGGTGACGCAGCTCCGAGCCCGTGCCGGTGCCGAACATCAGCGGCAGCGCGCCGAAGATGGCGGCCACCGTAGTCATCAGGATCGGGCGGAAGCGCAGCAGGCAGGCCTGGTAGATCGCCTCGCGCGGACTCTTGCCTTCCAACCGCTCGGCATCGATCGCAAAGTCGATCATGAGGATCGCGTTCTTCTTGACGATGCCGATCAGCAGAATGATTCCGATCAGCGCAATGATGGTCAGGTCATCACCGGCGAGGATCAGCGCGAGCAGCGCGCCGATACCGGCCGATGGCAACGTCGAGAGAATCGTGATCGGGTGGATGAAGCTCTCATAGAGGACACCGAGCACGATGTACATTACGACTACGGCCGCGAGCAGCAGCAACAGTTCGTTGGACAGATTGCTCCGGAAGGCGAGCGCCGCGCCCTGGAAGGTGGTCGTGATACTGGCGGGCATGCCGAGCTGCCGCTCGGCGTTCTCGATGGCATCGACCGCCGACCCGAGCGAGGCGCCAGTGGCGAGGTTGAAGGACACGGTGGTCGCGGGAAACTGCGCCAGGTGATTAATCAGCAGCGGCCGGGTCTGCTCCTCGACCTTGGCAATCGCCGAGAGCGGCACCTGGCCGCCAGCCGCGGAAGGCACGTAGAGGGAGTTGAGCGCCGCGATTGAATTCTGCAGGCGCGGCTCGGCCTCGATGATCACGCGGTACTGGTTCGACTGCGTGAAGATGGTCGAGACAATGCGCTGCCCGAAGGCATCGTAAAGCGCGTTGTCCACGGTACCGACGCTGATGCCAAAGCGCGCTGCAGTATCCCGATCGATCGTGATATAGGCGGCAAGTCCGCTGTCTTCCTGGTTGCTGGCGACATCGGCCAGATCGGGCAGTGCCTGCAGCGCGCTCACCAGCTTGGGTGCCCAGGTCGAGAGTGAGGCCGCATCGGAGGCCTGCAGTGTGAATTGATATTGCGTGCGGCTGACTGTGGAATCGAGCGTTAGATCCTGCACCGGCTGCATGTACAGCTGGATGCCGGGAACGCCCGCGGTCTCTCCCTGGAGCCGGCGGATCACATCGGCGATGGTGCCGCTGCGATCGCCCTTGGGCTTGAGATTGATCAGGAAGCGGCCGCTGTTGAGCGTGATGTTGCTGCCGTCCACGCCGATGAACGAGGAGAGACTCGCCACGTCCGGATCCTTGAGGATCGCCGCGCCCAGGGCCTGCTGGCGATCGGCCATCGCAGCATAGGAAACGGTTTGCGAAGACTCCGACACACCTTCGATCAGCCCGGTGTCCTGGGCGGGAAAGAAGCCCTTGGGGATCAGGATATAGAGGAGGGCGGTCACCGCGACGGTGCCGGTCGCGACCCACAGGGTGAGCGTCTGGTGATCGAGCACCCAAATGAGCTGCTTGCCATACCATTCGACGATGTGGCCGAACCAGGGTGCGTGCGCATGCGGATCGGCCTCGGCGCGCTCGGGGCGGTGACGCAGCAGCTTGGCGCACATCATCGGCACCAGCGTCAGCGAGACCACGGCCGATATCAGGATCGTCACTGCCAGCGTCACGGCAAACTCGCGGAACAGCCGTCCGACTACATCTTGCATGAACAGCAGCGGAATCAGCACGGCGACCAGCGAGACGGTCAGCGAGATGATCGTGAAGCCGATCTGCCCGGCGCCTTTGAGGGCCGCGGCCATGGGCTCCTCGCCCTGTTCGATGTAGCGCGAGATGTTCTCGATCATCACGATCGCATCATCGACCACAAACCCGGTCGCGATGGTCAGCGCCATCAGCGAAAGGTTGTTGAGGCTGAAGTTCGCCAGGTACATCACGGCAAAGGTGCCGATCAGGGACAGCGGCACGGACAGGCTCGGTATGATCGTGGCCGGGATGTTGCGCAGGAACAGGAAGATCACCAGCACCACGAGGATCACGGCCAATGCCATCTCGAACTGCACGTCGGTGACCGAGGCGCGGATGGTGGTGGTCCGATCGGTGAGAATCTGCAGATCGACACCGGCCGGGAGCGAGGCCCGCAGCTGCGGCAGCATGGCCTTGACCGAATCGACCACATCGATGACGTTAGCACCGGGCTGTCGCTGTACATTCACCAGCAGCGCCGGCGTGCTATTCATCCAGCCACCGAGCTTGGTGTTTTCAGCGGCGCTCTCGAGGCTCGCCACGTCGCTTAAGCGCACCGCTGCGTTGTTCTTGTAGCCGACGATGATCTTGGCGTACTGATCCGCGCTCATCAGCTGGTCGTTGGCATTGATGGTGTAGGCACGGGTCGGGCCGTCGAAGGTCCCCTTGGGCCCGTTCTGGTTCGCCACGCTGATCGTTGTGCGCAGATCGTCCAGATTCAGACCGAAAGAGGCGAGCGCTTGGGGGTTGATCAGTATTCGCACCGCCGGACGCTGGCCGCCGCTGATACTGACAACGCCGACGCCTTTGAGCTGTGAGATCTTCTGCGCGATACGGGTGTCGGCCAGATCTTCGACGCTCGTGAGCGGCATGACCTTCGAGGTCAGACCGAGTGTCAGCACCGGCGCATCGGCCGGATTGATCTTGGCATAGATCGGAGGCGCCGGCAGATCCTGCGGAACCAGGTTCTGTGCCCCGCTGATCGCGGCCTGCACTTCCTGCTCGGCGATGTCGATGGCCAGTGACAGATCGAAGGTCAGCGTGATCACTGAGGCGCCGGCAGAACTGGTTGAAGCCATCTGGTTCAGACCGGGCATCTGCCCGAACTGCTTCTCGAGCGGTGCGGTCACCGCCGAGGTCATGACCTCGGGGCTCGCGCCTGGATAGAAAGTCTGTACCTGGATGGTCGGATAGGAGACCTCAGGCAATGCCGAAAGTGGCAGCTCCTTGTAGGCCACCATGCCGACGATCAGGATCGCAATCATCAGCAGCGTGGTCGCGACCGGCCGCAGAATAAAAATACGTGAAGGATTCATCGGTGCCGATCCGTCCTAGCGTGCAGGGGCGCCTACCAGTGGCTGCAGATGGATTACGGCGGTCCGCCGCCCGGAGGTCCACCGCCCGGAGGACCGCTACCGCCGGCTGCGCCGCCCTGGCGGCGCCCTGAATGTGTGCCCTTGTGGGCGCCTGGCGCGGCCGCGGGCGCCGGAGTGTTCGAAGGCAGCTGTACCGTGGCGCCATCGCGCAGCCGATCGCCCCCCTGCGTGACCACAACATCGCCGGCGTTCAGCCCACTGGTGATCGCTACACGCTCACCATCAACGGTGCCGAGCACCACTGGATGGACCGAGACCGTGCTGTCGGCGCCCACCAGATACACAAACGTGCTGTTCACGCCGTTGGGCGCACCGTGCTGGATGGCGGCGATCGGGATGATGATCTGGTTCTGCAGCGTGTCGACCAACAGCTGGATATTGACGAACTGGTTGGCGAACAGCGCACCGTCCTTGTTGTCGAACAGCGCGCGCAGCTTGATCGTGCCGGTCGTTGGGTCAATCTCGTTATCCAGCGTCTCGAGCCTGCCATCGGCGATCTTGGTCGTATTGGGTTTATCCCAGGCCTCCACCGTCAGAGTGGCGCCGCTCGCCACGCGCCTTTGGATCTGCGGCAGGCTGTCCTCGGGGATCGTGAAGATGATCGACATCGGAGAGAGCTGTGTGACCACGACGATGCCGTTGGCAAGTGCCGGCGTGATGTAGT
>Ga0302325_10010858_pt1 | contig 19682 bp, 16 predicted proteins | sample Palsa_T0_2_FD_201948 | JGI IMG/M metagenome (GOLD analysis project Ga0302325, IMG submission 201948) | Peat permafrost microbial communities from Stordalen Mire near Abisko, Sweden - Palsa_T0_2 | ecosystem: Environmental > Terrestrial > Soil > Palsa > Peat permafrost | place: Sweden: Abisko...
GATCAATCCCGCCGACAGCAGCGCCAGCGCCAGGTTGGCGCGGATCGCCGCGGCGGTCGAGCCCGCCAGCGCGGTGCCCTCGGTCCGCGGGTCCTCGGGGATGGGGTCGGCGAACTGGGGATGCTCGCGCTCGTTGCGTGCGGTCAACCAGACCGCGATCGCGGCCGCCGCCGCGACCGGAGCCTGGGCGAGGAAGATCGCCCGCCAATCGAAGACCTGGGTCAGCACGCCGCCGGCCGCGGGGCCGACGGCGGCGCCGATCGCGGCTGCCGCAGACCAGGTGCGCAGCGGCGATGGATCACCCGCCGTCGAGGCCCGCGCCATCGGTGGCAGCGACGCGCACAGCAGCACCGCGCCGCCGATCCCCTGGAAGGCCCGGGCGATCAGCAGCGTCGTCAGATCGCCCGCCAGACCCGACACGAGCGACGCTGCGCCGAACAGCAGCAGGCCCGCGACGAGCAGCGGCTCAACCGCCGGCGTGCGCGGCGAGAATCGGACCGCGATCGAGCCGGTGATCAGCGCCAGGTTGTAGACGACGATCACCCAGATCACGTGCGAGATCGAGGTGTGCAGCCGCGCGACGATCTCCGGCAGCGCCAGCAGCACGATCGACGCGTCGGCGAACGCCAGCGCGACCGGGAGCGACAGCAGCAGCCGTCGCATGGTGCGGGTGGGCTGCGAGCTCAGTGCGCGAACGCCTGTGTGGTGCTGGCCAGCGAGCGCGGCAGCGGGCCGTCGAGCGCCTGCAGCGCCGCGGTCTTGTCACGCAGTGCGTCGAGCAGCTGATCCGCCATGTCCACGTGCATGCCGGCGCGGACCACGATCCTCAGCACGCTGAGGTCCTGGCGGTTCTCCGGGAAGGTGTAGGCAGGCACCAGCCAGCCCCGCTCGCGCAGGTGCTCGGAGACATCGAACACCGTGTAGTTGGAGATCGAGTCCTGCAGCGCGAACGCGAACACCGGAAGCTCCGAGCCGTCGGAGATCAGCCGGTATGGGCCGATTTCGGCGACGCCGGCGGACAGGCGCATCGCGATCGTCTGGAGGCTGCGCATCATCTCGGTGTAACCCTGGCGCCCGAGGGCGAGGAACATGAAGTACTGGGCGACGACCTCGGAGCCCGGGCGGCTGAAGTTCAGCGAGAACGTCGGCATGTTGCCGCCGAGGTAATTGACGTTGAACACGAGGTTCTCAGGAAGCGCCGCCTTGTCGCGCCACACCGCCCAGCCGACGCCGGGATAGACCAGCCCGTACTTGTGTCCGGAGGCGTTGATCGACTGCACGCGCTTGATCCGGAAATCCCACTCGAGGTTGGGTACGAGGAACGGCGCGACGAATCCGCCCGAGGCCGCGTCGACGTGCATCGGCACGTGGATCCCCTTTTCGGACTCGAACTGGTCGAGCGCGTCGGCGATCTCTTTGACCGGCTCGTAGCTGCCGTCGAACGTCGAGCCGAGGATCGCTACGACGCCGATCGTGTTCTCGTCACAGTGTGCGACGGCGCGCTCGGCGGTCAGGTGGTAGGTCTCGCCCTCCAGCGGCACCATCCGCGGCTCGATCTCCCAGTAGCGGCAGAACTTCTCCCAGCAGACCTGGACGTTGGCGCCCATCACCAGGTTCGGCTTATCGGTCGGCTTCCCCGCCTTGGCCATCCGGTCGCGCCAACGCCATTTGAGCGCCATGCCGGCGAGCATCGCCGCCTCGCTGGAGCCGGTCGTCGAGCAGCCGGTCGCCGATTCGTGCTCGGGCGAGTTCCACAGGTCGGCGAGGATGTTGACGCAGCGCGCTTCCAGGGCGGCGGTCTGCGGGTACTCGTCCTTGTCGATCATGTTCTTGTCGGCGGTGTCGGCCATCAGCCGCGCGCCGAGCGCCGGCATCCACGTCGTCACGAACGTCGCCAGGTTCAGGCGCGACTGCCCGTCGAGCAGCAGTTCGGCCCGGAGCACCTCATAGGCGGTCTCGGCGCCCACCCCGTTCATCGCCAGGCTGTCGAACGGCAGCTCGGCCTCCCCGGCCTGGTAGACCGGGAGCGCAATCGTTTGGTTGTGCGTGCGCTCCCGCTTACGGGCGGTCAGTGGCATGGCCTCTCCTTCGCTGTGGTCCCCGCCGGTCGATGCCGACAGTATCGTTCGCGGGACCATGGAATCGCATCTGACGCTCGGGGAAGCCGCCAACGCGATCGGGGTCAGCCCGGACACGCTTCGTCGCTGGGACCGCGACGGCAAGCTCACGACCTTCCGCGACGAGCGCAACCGGCGGATGGTGTCGGCCGACGAGGTCCGCCGGCTCAGTCGCCGCCGCCGTGAGCGCCATACCACCGACGGCAACTTCTCGGCGCGCAACCGGATGCCCGGAATCGTCCGCTCGGTCGAGGTCGACGGCGTGATGGCGCTCGTGGAGATCGCCGCCGGACCGTTCCTGATCACCGCCGCGGTCACGCGTGACTCGGTCGAGGAGCTCGGCCTGGCGCCGGGCGTCGAGGCGACCGCGACGGTCAAGGCGACCTCGGTGATGGTCGCCCGCGGTCACTGAGGCGGGTCGGGCCTGACGGCCCGAAGGCCAATCGCGCGTTGACGGCGCCGGGCGCCTCCCGGGACGAGGAGCCGCGCGTGGCGAAGCGATCTTGCGCGTTTCTTACGCTCCTCCGCTGACGGCGGTCTGTTCACGGTTCGGACAGAAACGACTGCTCAACTCCTTTACCGCGGCTCTCATCCGGAGAGCGACGCGATTACCAAGGAGCCACAATGAGGATTCCCAAGGCGCGAGTATTGAGTTCATGCTCGCTCGCGCTCGGCGTGCTGGCTGCGACAGCGGCTACAGCCAGTGCGGCGCCGGCATCGCCGATCGTCGGTCATGCCTATGTCGACGGCAACACGCCCGTTGCCAACACCGTCGCCGAACTGGATCGGCATGCCGACGGCTCGCTGACCCCGACCCCGGGCTCGCCGTTCGCCGCCGGCGGCGCCGGCAGCGGCGCGGGCCTCGCTTCCCAGGGTGCGATTCAGTCCGCGTACAACGGGCGCTACCTGCTCGCCGTCGACGCCGGCAGCAATCAGATCTCGGTGCTGCGAGTCGGCTTCAACGGCGTCCCCACCGAGGTCGGCGCCCCGGTCTCGTCGGGCGGCATCGATCCGAACAGCATCACGGTGCACGGCGACCTCGTCTACGTCGCGAACTCCGGCAGCCCGAACTACACCGGCTTCCGGCTCACCCCGTTCGGGACCTTGCTCCCGATCAGCAACTCGACCGTGACGGTCGCATCCGGCTCGGCGCTGGGCGACGTTACGTTCAACTCGACCGGCACGCAGCTCGTCGGGACCGAGGTCACGTCCTCCGAGATCGACAGCTTCGACGTTGGCTTCGACGGTCGCCTGCAGGCCGCGCCGGGTTCACCGTACGCCGGCCAGGGCCTCGGTCAGATCGGCGCCGAGTTCAACCCCGTCAACCCGTCCCAGCTGTTTGTCACCAACGCGCATAACGGCACGGGCCTGGGCACGGTTTCGTCGTACCACCTCGGCTTCTTCGGCTCGCTCGCCCCGGTGAGCGCGTCACCGTTCGCCGACGCCCAGACGGCTCCGTGCTGGGTGGAGGTCAGCCACGATGGCAGGTACCTGTTTGCCGTCAACACGGGCTCGAAGAACATCTCGTCCTACTCGATCAATCCGTTCGGACAGCTGACCCTGATCAGCAGCTTCCCGATCAACGGGAGCACCGGCGGAGACATCGACGCGCGCCTCTCGCCCGATGGGCGGAGCCTGCTGGTCGTCGGCGGTACGTCAGACGTGGTCAGCGCCTTCGCCGTCAACGGCGGAACGCTGTCGGAGTACCCCAGCTCGCCGACGGCGCTTCCGGCGGGCGAGCTCGCCCCGTCCGGCATCGTCGTCAGCTGACGCGCGGACACGCTCGCGCGCTTTCGGGTCCCCGGCCGTAGCTGGGCATGAGCGACCGACATAGAGATCACGACCGCCGGCCCGGGCAACCACCCGGGCCGGCGCGATCCGACGGCCGGCCCGGGCGACCACCCGGGCCGGCGCCATGTCAGGACGAAGACGACGAGGCCGGCCGGCGCCGGCGGATTAGCTCCGTGACAGAGCTAATATCGAGACGGTGACCACGTCGACTGCGACGATCGATCAGCACGCGGTCGCCGAGGCGCTGCTCACGCAGACGGCGCGGATCCGTCGCGTCGGACGGCGCCGTCAGGGGCGCCCCGAGGAGCTGGCGCGACTGACCGGCGCGCAGCTGGAGCTCGTGCGGCTGGTGCGCCGCTCGCCGGGCGTGTCGGTGGCGCAGGCGGCCGCCGAGCTCGGCCTGGCGGCGAACACGGTTTCGACGCTCGTGCAGCGGCTGACCGGCACGGGGATGCTCGTGCGCACGTCCGATCCCTCGGATCGCCGGATCGCGCGGCTGGGGCTGCCCGACGAGCTCGCGCGCCGGGTCGGCGCCTGGCGTGACCGCCGCATGGTCGCGCTCGGCGCCGCGATCGGGACGCTCGATCCGGACGAGCAGGCGACGATCGCGGCCGCGACCGGGCTGCTGGGACGCGTCGCCGACGAGCTCGAGCGGCGGGTGGCATGACCGAGTCCACGATCGTCGACGCGGTCGACGTGCATCCTGGCGATGATCGCATCCCGGCGGTCCGCGCCCGCGGGCTGACGCACCGGTTCGGCGACTTCACCGCGGTCGGCGGGATCGACCTGACGGTGCAGGCGGGCGAGGTGTTCGGTCTGCTCGGGCCCAACGGCGCCGGCAAGACGACGACGCTGCGGATCCTCAACACGCTGCTGCCGCTCCAGCGCGGGTCGGCAGAGGTGTTCGGCAACGATGTCGGCCGCGACCCGATGGCCGTTCGCCGGCTGCTCGGGTACGTGCCTCAGCAGCTGTCGATCGAGGCGGCGCTGACCGGCCGTGAGAACGTCTCCTGGTTCGCGCGGCTGTACGACGTGCCGCGGCGCGAGCGGTCCGGCAGGGTCGCCGACGCGCTGGACGCGATGGGCCTCGCCGACGCGGCGGACCGGCTCGCCGGCACCTACTCCGGCGGGATGGTCCGGCGGTTGGAGCTGGCGCAGGCGCTCGTCAACCGGCCGGCGCTGCTGATCCTCGACGAGCCCACCGTCGGGCTCGACCCGCTCGCGCGTGACGGCGTCTGGGAGCGGGTCGACGAGCTGCGCGACCAGACCGGCATGACCGTGCTGCTGACCACCCATTACATGCAGGAGGCCGACGCGCTCTGTGACCGCGTCGCGCTGATGCACCACGGTACCGTCCGCGCCGAGGGCTCGCCGGACGAGCTCAAGGCCGCGCTCGCACCGGAGGCGACGCTCGAGGACGTGTTCCGCCGCAGCACCGGCAGCGATCTGCTCGGCGGCGACCCCGATGCCCAGGGAGGACTCCGTGAGATCCGGCGAACTCGCCGTACCGCCCGCCGCGTCGGCTGATCGGACGGCGGCGCTGCGCCGCTATCCGTCCCGGGTCGGGATTTTCTGCCTGGTCGAGCTGCAGAAGCTGCGTCACGATCGCACCGAGCTGTTCACGCGCGCGATCCAGCCGGTGCTGTGGCTCGTGATCTTCGGCGAGACGTTCAACCGGATCCATGCGATCCCGTCCGACGGCCGCCCGTACCTGGACTTCCTGGCGCCAGGGGTGATCGCGCAGTCGGGAATGTTCATCGCGATCTTCTACGGGATCCAGATCATCTGGGAGCGCGACGCGGGCATGCTGACCAAGCTGCTGGTGACGCCCACGCCCCGCTCGGCCCTGATCTTCGGCAAGTCGTTCGCGGCCGGAATCCGCTCGCTGGCGCAGGTCGTCGTCGTGCTCGTCCTGTCGGCGATCCTCGGCGTGACGTTGACGACCAACCCGCTGCACATCATCGGCGCGTTCGCGATCGTGATGCTCGGGGCGGCGTTCTTCTCGTGTCTGTCGATGACGATCGCGGGGATCGTGCTCAAGCGCGACCGGCTGATGGGCGTCGGCCAGATGATCACGATGCCGCTGTTCTTCGCCTCCAACGCGCTGTATCCCGTGAGCGTGATGCCCGGCTGGTTGCGGGTGCTGTCGCGCATCAACCCGCTGTCCTATGAGGTCGACGCGCTGCGCGGGATGCTGATCGGCACCCACGCGCACGTGCTGCTCGACTTCGGAGTGATGGTGTTCGCGGTCGCGCTCGGGATCGTGACCGCGTCCTCGCTCGTCAGTCGGCTGGCGCGTTGACCTCGCGGCCGGGCGGTGCCACTACGCTGCGTGGCGATGCCTGAGCCAAGCGGCCGTCTTCCCTCGCTTGCCGCCGTGATCGAGTCGCTCGACTCGCTCTTCAACGTTCCCGGCTGAGCTCTGGCTCGGCCTTTGCGATGTCCGCCGCGTTCACCACCCGCCCGGAGCTGCGGGGCACCTTCGGGATGGTGGCTTCGACGCACTGGCTGGCGTCGGCGGTCGGCATGCGGATGTTGGAGTTGGGGGGCAATGCGTTCGACGCGGCGGTCGCTGCAGGCTTGACGCTGCAGGTGGTCGAGCCGCATCTCAACGGCCCCGGAGGCGACCTGCCGGTGCTGTTCTGGTCCGCGCGTGAGCGGTCCGCTCGCGTCCTGTGCGCACAGGGAGTCGCTCCCGCCGCCGCGACGATCGAGCGCTTCGCGGAGCTCGGCTGCGACCAGGTGCCCGGGACGGGGCTGCTGGCGACGTGCGTCCCGGGCGCGTTCGACGGCTGGCTGACGCTCCTGCGGGATTACGGGACGATGACCCTGGCGCAGGTGCTCGCGCCGGCGCTGCACTACGCCGAGCACGGCTATCCGGTCCTGCCCGGCATCGCGGGCGCGATCGAATCCGTCCGGGAGCTGTTCGAGCGCCACTGGCCGACGTCCGCGGCGGTGTACCTGCCCGGCGGCTCGGTCCCGGCCGTCGGGAGTCGGTTCGGCAATCTGGCGCTCGCCGCGACCTACCGCCGGCTGATCGAGACCGAGCATGCGATCGGCGGTACCCGGGAGACGGGAATCGAGGCGGCGCGGGCGTGCTGGCACACGGGCTTCGTCGCCGAGGCGATCGCGTCGTTCGCGGCCGAGCACGAGCTGCTCGACAGCTCCGGCGAACGCCACGCGGGCCTGCTGGCCGCCGACGATCTGGTGTCGTGGGAGTCGACATATGAGTCACCGCTCACGTTCGACTACGACGGGCTGACCGTCTGCAAGACCGGACCGTGGGGGCAGGGGCCGGTGTTCCTGGCGCAGTTGGCGCTGCTGCGCGGCTTTGATCTGCGCGGGATGGGGCTCGGCAGCACCGAGTACGTGCACACGTTGCTGGAGTGCGCGAAACTGGCGTTCGCCGATCGTGAGGCGTGGTACGGCGATCCGGCGTTCGTGGACGTGCCCGTGTCGGCGCTGCTGTCGGAGGACTACAACGGGCGGCGACGGGCGTTGGTGTCTCAGTCCGCGTCGGACGAGCTCCTCCCCGGGCGACCGGCCGGCCGGGCGCCCGTTCTCCCATCGCTTCTGCAGGCGGGCGCGGCGACGGGGACCGGCGAGCCGACGATGGGATCCGGTGAAGCGCGGCCCGCCGTCGCGGGGCTGCGCCCCGGAGACACGTGCCACGTCGACGTCGTCGACCGTTTCGGCAATCTCGTCTCGGCGACCCCGAGCGGCGGCTGGCTGCAGAGCTCGCCCGTGATCCCGTCGCTCGGCTTCTGCCTCGGCACGCGCGCGCAGATGTTCACGCTGACGCCCGGTCTGCCGAACTCGCTGGCGCCTGGCAAGCGGCCGCGGACGACGCTCAGCCCGTCGCTGGCGCTGCGCGACGGCGAGCCGTATCTGGCATTCGGCACCCCTGGTGGCGACCAGCAGGATCAGTGGACGCTCGCGTTCCTGCTCGCGCACCATCTGTTCGGCCTCGATCTCCAGGCGGCGATCGACGCGCCCGCGTTTCACACCGAGCACGTCCCGAGCTCGTTCTACCCGCACCTGGCGTCGCCCCGCAGCGCGCATCTGGAGTCACGGTTCCCCGACGCGGTCGTGGCGCAACTGCGCGTCCGCGGTCACGACGTCATCCTGCGTGACGCCTGGAGCCTCGGACGTGTCTGCGCCGTCGCGCGTGAACCCGACGGGATCCTGAAAGCCGCCGCCAACGCCCGCGGCATGCAGGCCTACGCGGTCGGCCGCTGACCGAACTCTCGGATTTCGTTCGAAGGACGACCGCCTGATCTCGATAGCCCGGCGCGCCGCGCGCGATCCGCAAACTTCGTCGCGCTCATGGCCCCCAGCGCGCGTGCAGCGTCGCCGGCTTGCGGAACACGAGGCCGCGAACGTGCGCCGGACGCTGCGGGTCGGCGCGCAGTGCCGGCAGTCCGGTCAGCAGCGCCCGCAGCGCCGCACGCGCCTCGAGCCGCGCGAGGTGGACCCCGACGCACACATGCGGGCCCTGCGCGAACGCAAGGTGGCGACGAAGATTCGTGCGCGCGGGCTCGAACTCGTCCGGACGCTCGAACACGGCCGGGTCACGGTTAGCGGCAGCGATCGAGATCCGCACCAGGTCGCCGCGCGCGATCGCGGCGCCACCGAGCCGTGTGTCGGCGGTCGCGTAGCGGTCGATCACCGCGGCCGCGGGCTCCAGCCGCAGCGACTCGTCGATCACCGCGTCCAGGCTGCTCGGGTCGTCGCGGACCGCCGCGAGCTGCGGCGGACGACGCAGCAGCTCCAAGGCGGCGTTGGCGATCATCCCCTCGGTCGTCTCGATTCCGCCGAACAAGAGCACCGCGGCGTTGGAGGCGATCTGATCGTGAGTCAGCGCGTCGCCCTGCTGGGCCGCGGCGGCCAGCAGTGACGGGCCCGCCCCCTGCGGGTCGCCGATCGGCGCCTGTGCGCGTGCTCCTCGCTGCCGAGCCGTGTCGGCGGGCGGCGCGTCCGTCCTCGACGCTTGGGAGATCACGCGCTCCAGTCGCTCGCGCAGCGCCGCGTAGGCCCGGGTGCCGCCGTCGGTGGCGCCCTCGCCGGCCGTGATCGCGGTCACCGACGCGACGATCGAGTCATACCAGCCCAGCACGTCGTCGACCTCGTCGCGATCGAGTCCGAGCGCCCGTGCCACGATCGCCGCCGACATCGGCCCGGCAAAGCCGCGCCGGAGCTCGCCGGACCCGGCCGGCGCCAGACGTCTGACCAGCTCCGCTGCACGCTCGGCCGCGGCCTGCTCGAACCGGCCCGCGACCGCCGCCGCCCGGAACGGGCCGACGAACGGCGTCCGGTGTGCGGCGTGCGCGGGGCCGTCCAGGCTCAGCATGCTCGGTCCGATCACCTGCGCGGTCGAGAACCGCGGGTCGTCGACGGTGAACGTCGCCGCGTCGCGCATCGCCTCGAGCGCCAGATCATGCCGGGTGACGAGCCAGCCGTCGAGACTCGGTAGCCACGACACGGGCTCGTCTGATCGCAGCCGCCGGTGTGCGGTGTGCGGATCGCGGTCGAGCTCGTCGAGGCCGACCGTCGCCCCGATCGGGAACTCGTTGCGGTCGCGCGTGGTCATCGGCGTGCGGATTGTCCCCGGAAAGCGTGCGCATTGTTCCCGGAAACGGTGTGGATTGTCCTGGAAACCGTGCCGCCGGCAGCTTCGACCCGGGCAGCGGGCGTTCCAGCCGGCCGATGGCGAATCGGGCCGGAGGGGTCGGTTCGATTCGCCAGAGAGCGCCGCCGCTCGCCCGCCTATCGCGCGGTCGAGTGCGGCGGCGGTCTGCCGCCGAGCAGCCGCAGATGGCGCTCGAACGCCGGCCGATCGCGTTCGGGGTGAAACGGATCGATCCCGTCACGCAGGGCCGCCGACACGCGCTCGAGGTCGAACAGCAGCGCCAACTTGCCCGGCGGGTCGTCCCACTCGCCGCAGTCATAGCGCTGCACCCACGCGGCGAACGCGGCCAGCACCTCCACCTGGAGCTCGTCGGCCCACCACTCCGACCTGACCGACAGCCGGTAGCGCGCGCTGAGCGAGCAGACGTCGCACCAGAGTCGATCGAACCACCGCCACCGATCCCCCGGCGCAAGGCCGTGCCAGGTCATCGGCCACCGGCCGTCGTCCGCCCCGTCGAACTCGTCGCCGTCGTCGAGCTCGTGCGCCCGGTCGAGTTCGTCCGGTTCACCGCCGTCGTCGTGACCGTCGGAGTCGTCCACGTCGTGCTCGCGATCGTCGGACCCGTCGGGCGGGCCCGCCTCGCGCCGCTCGTCGTCGCGGCTCACCGCGCGCCTTCCGCCAGCCGCCTCAGTCGCCGGTCCGCGAACCACATCCGCAGCGTCAGCAGGGTCGGCGGAATCCGCCCGTACAGCAGCAGCGCCTGCCCCTGGGGCAGCTGGCGCAGCTGCTCGGGCGCGATCAGCGGCCGCCGCCGGCGACCGGTCGTGCGGTTGGAGCCGCCGGCGCCGGTCGTCCTGGTCGTGTCACGGATCTCCTCCTCGCCGGCGAGGCTCGAGAAGTACCGCAGCGTGTCGAGGTCTCCGACCCCCGGCAGCAGCATCCGAGCGCGGTGGCTGTTGACCACGGTCTCGGCCTGGCGGCCGTAGCGGCTGCGCGCCTGGGCGAGGTCGTGGAAGATCGAGACCAGTTGGATGTTGTGGCTCGGGGCGGTCGAGGCGACCTCGGCGAGGTTCGGCAGCGGCGCGACGTTCCCCGCCTCGTCGAGACACAGCAGCAGCGGCAATTCCAGCCGGCCGCCGGCCAGCGTCGCCCGCTCGTAGGCGCGGTCGACGATCTCCGTCAGCAGCGCCAGGAAGATCGGCCGCAGCAGCTTGGATGCCTTCGCGTCGCCGATCAGGTACAGGCTCGCGCTCTGGTCCAGCAGCCCGTCGGCGGTGATCTCGCAGCCCCGCGCCGAGCGCAGCACCCGTTCGAACCGGTACGCGCGCAACAGCCCCTGTGCGGTCGCCTCGATCGACGATCGCGTCCGGTCGGCCTGGGACTCGAACGCGCGCAGCGCGTCGTAGGCGGCATGCGCGTCGGCCAGCTCGTGCTCGTCGCGGGCGCTGCCCGTCAGCTCCGAGACCGACGCGTCGAGATCTCGGGCTCCCTGCCCGTAGACCCAGCGCACGACCGCGTCCATCCCCGCGTCGGTCCGGGCCGCCACGTACAGCAGCGGTGCAAGTCGCTGCTCGGCCGCGATCGCCCAGAAGTCGCCGCCCTCGACGCCCTTCTGGTCGAGCTCGCCCGCGGCCGCCACCCGCCACGCGACCTCGAGCGCGCCGTCCCACGTCCGCGCTCCGGCCAGCGGCGACCAGGTCTGCGAGTCGCCGGAGGACAGGCCGAACGGGTCGAACACGAACACGTCGCCGAGCTCACGGCGCCGCGCGGCGGTGCACGCCAGGAGATCGGTCTTGATCGAGGACGCGACCGCGGGTCCGTCCCACTCCAGCAGCGCCGGCACCGCCAGCCCCGCCGACTTGCCCGACTGCGGCGGTCCGAACGCGACCAGCGCGTGGCGCTGCTCGGTGTACAGCAGCCGCCCATGGCCGCGGCCAAGCGCGAGCCGGCCGCCACCCGCAGGCCTCGGTCCCGGAGCCGACCGCCTGCCTCGGTCGCGGTTGCCGGAGCCGTGCAGCGGACGCAGCTGCGCTCCCGTGGCCCAATGGGCCCCGCCGGACTGGCTGCCAAGTGCCGTCGCGACGCCGGAGCGCGACACGGTGGCGCAGAGGGCCAAGGCACTCGCCACCAGCAGCCCGAGCGTCCCGTAGACGCCGGCCGCACCGGGCAGGCGGGCGCGGGCGGGCAGCGGCCACGCCTGCGCCGGATCCGTCAGGCGCAGGGGCAATCGCACCAGCACTGCGAACGTCTGCCCCGCATCGATGCGCGGCCATCCGGACCCGAACAGCAGCCCGGCGAGGCCACCCCAGACCCAGACGGCGACGCCGATCGTGACGGCGAGGCCGATCAGCGCGACCATCGCCACGTCGGACACGCCCGATCCGCGACGGTCGCTCATCGCTGACGCCTTTTCGGTTTCAGGCTCATGCCGGAGTCGGTGTCGGTCAGCCGAGCCTCGATCGCCGAGCGCTGGTGGGAGACGACGAACGAGCGGCTGCCCACGCGCCACAGCGCCTGCCCCGGTGATAGCAGCGACAGCAGCCGCCCCTCGCTGCCCGAGAGGCCGAGCAGCGACCGGGTCAGCTCGACCTGGCTCTCGTCCTGGTGGTAGACGATGCGGGTCGACGCGTCCGCCACGAGGCCCTCGGCGATCCGCGCCGCCCGTGAACCGGCGTCGCCGGCCGCTTGCAGGTCGGCCAGCTTGTGCAGCACGACCAGGTTCATCACGCCGAACTGGCGCGCGAGCTTGAAGTTGGACTGAAACCACTCGCCAAGCCCCGTGTGCTGGACGATCTTCCACGACTCGTCGGCGACGTTGATCAGGCGCTCGCGCCCCGGGCGCTCCGCCGTCTGCGCCAGCAGCGCGCTGATCCAGGCGGTCGCGCACGCCATCAGGATCCCGACCGCCGGCGAGTCGCGGACCGCATGCAGGTCCAGCACCAGCAGCCGCGCGTCGAGTTGCAGGCCCGGAGTTGTGGGGCCGTCGAACATGCCTCGCAACGGGCCCTCGCACAGGTCCTGGAGCGCCAGCGCCGCTCGGCGGGCATCGCCGGCGAGCGCGTCCTGGGTGGTCTGCAGGCGCTCTGCCATCTCGACCACCGGCGAGAACAGCACGGCGGCGATCTCGGGCAGCGTCGGCTCGCCGGTGCCACGGCTGCGCACGACGCGCAGCGCCTCGCGCAGGCTGCCCGCCTCCAGCTGGGTCAGCGGCCCGCCGAGCGCCGTCACCGTCACCGCTCGCAGCAGCTCCAGCTGGGCGTGTTCCTCGGGCCGGGACGCGAGCGGGTTCAGACGGACGCCGCCGCCCGGCTGCAGCGAGATCGGCCGTACCCCGACCGCGCGGCACAGCGGCCCGTATTCACGCTTGACGTCGAGCACGAACGCGCGGCGGCCGAACAGCATCATCCGCCACAGCAGCGTCTTGACGAGCGAGCTCTTGCCCTGGCCGAGCTTGCCGAGGACGATCGCGTTCGGGTCATCGAGCACCGCCTCGGCGTACAGGACCCACGGGTCGTAACAGAACGCTCCGCCCGTGGAGTCCCGTCCGATGAACACGCCGCGGCCGCCGAGTCCGTCCGCGTTGACGAACGGATAGATCGCCTGCGCGTGTCGGGTCGTGCAGCGGTGCCCGGGCCGCTCGACGGTGCGCCACCTCATCGCAGCCCCCGGCACAGCGGCAGCGTGAACGTGAACGCCTCGGCCTGCTGCCCGTACAGTCGGCGCAGCTCAAGCCGGGCCCGCGCCGCATGCTCCATCACCTCGCCGCACGCCCGTCGCAGTTCGTCGGGATCGCGGCCCGAGACCGTGATGAAGCCGCTCAGTCGGACCTCGCCGTGACCCGCCGCCAGCTCCGCCTCGCGGCGCTTGGTCGCCTCGGCCGCCTGACGCTGGCGGGCGGTCTCCGATTGCCCGAACCGGACGCGCAGCTCGCGGTCGGCGCGGTCACGCGTGACCGCGGCCTCGATCTCACGCGTGGATCGGTCGATCGACAGCGGCTCGAACGTGACCGAGACCGTTCGCACCGCGCTGGAGTGGCCGAGCAGCGAGTCCATGAACATCGGCGAGACGTCGACCCGCGGCCAGGCGCTGACCCAGTACGTCGCGTGCAGGGCGCCGTCGGATTCGTAGTGGTCCCACGCCTCGCGCGCGCCGACCGGCCACGAGCTCAACTCCGACGCGCCTTCGCCGTCGGGATCGGCCGCGCGGAGCGCCGTCAGTTCGGCCCGCGCATAGGGATCGAACGCGGTCCGCAGCGTCCGCGCGAGCTGCCCCGGGGTGAGCGCGCCGAGCACCGTCACCTCCGCCGCCTCCAGGCCCTGCGCGACCCGTTCGGTCTGCTCGAGCAGCGTCTGCACGGCTGGGCCGCGGTGGCGCTCCCGCGCACGGCGCCCGTCGACCTGCACCGCAAGCAGCACCTCGTGCTCCTGGGCCACCTTGGTGCTGGTCGAGATCAGCTCCAGGTAGGACTCGATCATCGCGGCGCCTCGTGGCGGGATCGCGGGATCGCGTTCCTCGTGGACCCACCGCGCCAGCTCGTCACCCTGGGCGGGGGCGGTTCGCTCGATCCACTGCAGGCGGCGGATCGCCCCGCCGCCGGCGCCTGAGAGCACAAGTCCCCAGCGGCCCAGACGGCGTTCCTGGGCCTCGTGATCGAGCAGCGAGAACGAGGCCACGCGGCAGGCCAGGACCGTGGTCACGAGCCGGCCCGAGCGTTCGGCCAGGACACCGATCGGTCGATCGCGATACTCGGCACCGAGCACCTTGGTGCCACGCAATTGGGGTGGCGTGCCCAAGTCCTGACCGTGGTCGTGGCCGCGTCGGCGCCGTCGGCCCCGCCGTCGGGCGGGGCGGGTCCCGGCATCCCCACCAGCCTCGGCGTGCGGGCCTGGTCCGCCGCGGGTGCCAGCTCCGCCGCCGACGTCGGCTCCTGCCGGCGCGGCCTGGTTCGTGACCGTCCCGGCCACGGCCTGGGCGGTCACGAACCGATCGCTGTGGAGCAGCTTCGCGACCATGAAGCGCCCCCCGATCGGCAGCCACTCTTGGACCGTGCGTCCGCCGAGCGGCGCGAAGGCCGCGCCGCCCGCGATCGCGCAGATGATCGTCGCGAGCATCGCGCCACCGGCCGACGGAGATTGATCGAGCACGAGGATCGCCAGCAGCGCCCCCGCCCCGAGCACGGCGACCTGACCGCCGGCGACGCTTCCCGCGATACCGCGGCGCTCCAGCGGTCCGAACGAGTACGTGAGGCGCTCGCTCATCCGTCGGCATCCCGATCACGGCCGTCGAACGGATCGGGCCCGCTGGCCGGCGGCGGCGCCACCTCCGGATGTGGGGCTTCGGCGGTCGCCTGGCCCGCCCCGGTGGGCCGCGGGTCAGTCGGACGAGGCCCGATCGGGTCGTCTCCCGCCAGCAGGGGTGGCTGGACTCCGGACAGCGCGTCTGCGGCCGCACCGGACTCCGGCACGTCGGTCCCGGCGTCCATCGATCGCGGGTCGTGTTCGAGCTGGAGCAGATCGCCGCCGAGTGAGAACGGCGGGTTGTCGCCGCCCCCGACGAGCAGCAGCTCTTCGTCGAGGGACCGCGGCCGCGCAGACGCGGTGCCCGGACGTGGCAGACCCCGGGTCGGCTCGCCTGGTTTCGCGTCGGCAGGACCTTCCGGTGCAGCGGACCGCGGCACGTCGTCGGACGCCACGCCGCGGCCCCGGTCCCCCGGGCCGCCGCTGGTGTGCGACCCAGACATCGCGCTCGTGACCGGCTCGGCCACGTCGGCGTCGACCGGCTCGCTCCAGCTCGCGTCGGTGTCGGCCTCCCGGTCGAACGGCGCGGCGGACCCAGTGCCAGCCGCGGAGCGCTCCGGGCGACCGCGACTGCTCCCGCCCGAGATCAGCGAGCTCCCGTCGGACAGCAGCTTCGGTCCGAGCCGCTCGACCGCGGCCCCGAACGCCAGCGACCCCTCACCGAGTCCCATCGCAGCGTCTGTGGCGGCGCCGATTGCCTGCCTCGGGCCGTGGCTGAGCCCGCCCGCAGCGGCGCTCGCCACCTCGTGCAATGGCAGGATCCGCAGCAGCGCCCACGGCGTGAATGCGGCGAGCAGCACGAGCGTCGCGCCAGTCAGGACGGCTGCGGCGCCCGGGATCGTGGAATGTCCGAGCGCCGAGCCGCCGAGCGACAGGACCGCGACGATCGCGAACTTGGACAGGATCAGCGCGATCAGGACCTCGATCGCACGGATCGCGAGCGTCCGGCGCGCCGGCCACACCATCGCTGCGAAGAACATCGGCAGCATCAGCACGATCACGTAGACGGCGGCGGCGCGGACGAGCAGCTCGAGCCACAGCGACAGGGTCGCGGCGACGGTGATGATCGCCGCCAGGAACGCGACGAACGGATCGCCGTTCGCGACGCTCCCAACGATCGCCCTGACGCTCGTGGTTGCGAGGAACACGCCGTCGGCGTGGGCCGCCGCGGAGGCGACGATCGAAGACATCTCGTCGGTGCCGGCGAGCAGCAGCATCGTCAGCTGCGACGCGATCCCGACCGCGAGCAGGCTCAGCGGCAGGTATCCGAATGCGGCGCGGGTGAGCAGTCCGAGGTCCGAGCGCACGAGCGCGTGGATCGCCGCCGCGCACAGAAACGGGATCGTCAACAGTGCGGCGATTCCGGCGATTCGCCAGTACGAGGACGAGAACCAGCTGCTGGACAGCTCTGGGCTGGTGGTCTGGTCGATCACCTTGGCGGTGTCCTTCAGTGCGGACTCCGCGCCCGACGCGACCCAGCCGACGATTGCGTTCAGCGCGGCCGTCTTGACCGCGTTCACCGGGGCGCTCAGAACCTTCTTGATGATGTGGATGGGGTTCGGGATCGACGGAAGTCCCCAAATCTGGCGCCTGAGGCGGGAGTTGCCCGGACAGGTCGAGCCGTCCGTACGCACCAGGCCGCTCAGCGAGCAGACGCCTGCGGCTGAGTCAGAGCTCGCAGCGGTACCGGAGCCCGCAGCGGTGCTGGAGCCCGCAGCGGTGCTGGAGCCCGCAGCGGTGCCGGAGCCCGGCGAGTGCCCGGCGGCCGCGGTGGCGGTCCGCGGCAGCGCCGTGATCAGCAGCGCGGAGAGCAGAAACGCCAGCGTGATGGTCGGGCGCAGGCGCATCACTTCGCCGTCGTGCCGAGGTGCTCGAAGAAGTTGATCAGTCCGGGGCCCGCGCCGACGATCAGGGCCGCCGCTGCAGACACGAGCGCCGCCATCCGCCCGCGCGCCGCGAAGTGATGGTTGTGGCTGTGGGAGGCCACCGCCCAGAGTCCGGCGCCGATGAACGTTCCCAGCAGCGCAACCGCCAGCGACCACGCCTGGGCGCCGTTGACCAGCTGTTGGAGCACGTTGCTCCCCGGGAGGTTCGTCAGGACCGGGTGTGCCTGGACGGCGGGTATGAGCACGGACGACATTCGCTCGCCTTTCTAATTGAGCCAATTGAGATGCGAACATCCTATCTGATATAACAGGCATTAATTAGCCTGAAATGTAAATAGTTAGTCTCAGTTGGCAAGGAGGCAGGTATGGACTCGATGGTCCGGGTGGGTGCGACGCGGCTCTCGGCCGGCGGTGACGACCACGAATCGGGGCTGCTGGAGGACGTCGAGGACGTCGCTCTGCTGTACGTCGAGGAGGCGGCCAGGGTGCGCCGGCTCGTGCGTACGAACGTCACGGCTCCGTCCGCCGTGATCGAGGACGCGTGTCAGGTCGCCTGGAGCCGGCTTCTGATCCATCGTGCGCGGCTGCGGCGCGACTCGGCACGGGCCTGGCTCGTGCGCGTCGCGATCCGTGAGGCGATCAAGTCGCTGCACCGTGAACGTCGCGAGCCGTCGCTCGACGCGTTGATAGAGCAGGGCGGATGCTCAGACCCCGGGCGATCCCCCGACCGCGCGATGATGCTGCCGACGCCGTCCCTGGTCGAGGATCTGATCGAGCAGAAGGACCGGCTCGAGTCGATCCGGGCGCTGCCCGAGCGCCAGCGCCGGCTCGTCTGGCTGCAGGGCCTCGGGCTCAGCTATCGGGAGATGGCCGGTGAGACCGGGATGACGCGGCGCACCGTGGAGCGGCAGCTGATGCGCGCACGGAGCTCGCTGGCCGACGCGGGATCATGAGCCGCCGCCGACGGGCGCCGCCGACGGGCACCGCCGAGGCGCGCCGCCGACGGGCGCCGCCGACGCGCGCCGGCCGCGCCGGGGACCGCCGAGGCCCGACGGGCAAGGCGGGGCTGCGCCGCGTCGACGCTATTTGCGCCGCGGCGCTCGGCCGCGCTTGCGCCGGCGCCGCTCCTGCGGGCTCAGCTTGCGCGGTTTCACGCGCTGGGAGCCCGGCACCGGCCGCTCGGTGCTAGGCCCGGCGTCCGCGCGGCGCCGGCGTGACGGCGCGCGTCGACCGGCATCCCGAAAGATGTAGAACGTGACCCCGCCGATCACGATCACCGAGCCGACGACGATGCCGATGATGCTCGACTGGCCGAGGCTGCCGCCGCCGCTGGCCGAGGTGGTGGTGGTCGGGCTCGTGGCGGTCTGCGTCTGGGTCTGCGGCGTGGTCGCCGGCGTTCCGGGGGCGGTCACGCCCGGCGACAGCGCGCCGCCCCCGGACCCGCTGCCGGAGCTGCCGGAGCCGGCGGTGGCGGTGCCGGAGCCGGCGGCCGCGAACGCCGTGCCGGTGCCGACGAGCAGCGCGCAGAGAAGCGCGAGCGCGAGCGGCGCGGCGGATGACCTACGGGGAAGCCGACGTGACACGGGCGGATTGTCCGTCAACTGAGCGACGAATGCGCGCAAGTGGACCCGTCCGCAAGTCCTGCGGCATTCGAGCGGCATCTGGCGGCGCCTGGCGGCGTCCTTGGAACCTCATGTGGCAGAGGCACACCACGGTTCCTGCGTCCTTGCCAGGCATCCACCAGTGACCACTCTCGGTGCACGCACGACTTACGGACGCGCCCACGGGTGGTGAGTCGGCGTACCGACGTGTGCGACCACTTGGCGCAGCGCCGGCCGGCCCGCTCAGCGGTCCGACGCGAGCGGCTGCTCCATCGCCGGCGTCTTCGGCGGGTTCTTGTAGGGCTCCTCGTTCTCCTGATGCTCCTCGTGGTAGACGCTCTCGGCGTTGACCGCCCAGATGTCGTGGTGGGTGCCCAGGAGGATGTTGTCGACCGCGCGCATCGCGGTCAGCATCGAGTGGTCGGAGTTGTTGTAGCGGTGCAGGCCGTTGCGTCCGACCTGAGCGATGTTGGAGATCGTCTTCAGCCACGAGCGGATCGTCGCGACGCGCTCGGCGTAGAGCTCGTCGTAGATCGGGTAGGCCTTATGCACGCGCTCGACGAAGCCGAACCGGACCTTGGCGGCCTCGGCCAGGTGCAGCTTCTCGATCTCCTGGCCGGCCATTTTGACGAGGTCGTCGTCCCGCATGTTCCACAGCTCGTCGCCCTCGAAGCAGAAGTACTCCATCCCGATCGACGACGCGGTTTCGCCCTCGGGAACCATCCACGGGCTCCAGGACTTGAAGTTCTGGATGCGCAGCACCTGCACCCCAGGTTGGTGGATGTAGATCCAGTTGTCGTCGAACGGGTCGTCGACGTCGATTACCAGCAGGACCGTCAGGAACTCCCGGTAGCGCAGGCCGCGGGCGGCGTCACGGACCTCCAGCGGAGGCGCCGGCTCGGTGATCCCGACGGTCGTGCGCAGCGGCAGCGAGGAGATCACGTGCGACGGATGCAGCGTCTCGCCGCCGGCGATCACCTCGGTCACGCGGCCGTCGTCGACCACGAGCTTGGTCACCGGGGCGTTGAGCCGCACCTCGCCGCCGTGGGCGTGGATGTCGTCGGTCATCTGCTCCCACATCTGACCGGGACCGAACCGCGGGTAGTTGAACTCGGAGATCAGCGACTTGATCTCGTTGCCCGAGTTGCCGAAGAACGCTGCCCTGGCGGCCGAGAAGAACGACAGTCCCTTGATCCGCTGGGCGGCCCACTCGGCCCGGATCTCGGTCGCCGATACCCCCCACAGCTTCTCGGTGTAGGTCTTGAAGAAGTGCGTGTACAACCGCTTGCCGAAGCGGTTTGAGACCCAGTCCTCGAACGTGTCCTCGCTGCCCTTGGGCTTGACCGCCGCCCACGCGTAGG
>Ga0302325_10010860_pt1 | contig 19681 bp, 28 predicted proteins | sample Palsa_T0_2_FD_201948 | JGI IMG/M metagenome (GOLD analysis project Ga0302325, IMG submission 201948) | Peat permafrost microbial communities from Stordalen Mire near Abisko, Sweden - Palsa_T0_2 | ecosystem: Environmental > Terrestrial > Soil > Palsa > Peat permafrost | place: Sweden: Abisko...
CTTACCACGAACAAGCACAGCGTAACCATTTCTACAAACCACTCGACCACCTTGTCCCTGACCCCCCTCAGATGATGGGCCATAGACCAGCATTCAACGGTCTGCCTCCAACAACATTCGTTGCGCCGTCCTCATTAATGAGACACTTCTCCCACGATACCTCGTTTCCATCTCAAATTCGGCGACGCGCTTCCACGGGTCAGCAGAACATGCGTCCGGAACCCTCGAATTCTGCATCCCGTCACTTCATGCCACCTACCTCTCAGTGATCGGCGGGAACGACGACGCAGCGACACCCTCTTCGCATTCTTTAGGAGTATTTTTCGTTGGTTCAATGCAGGCATGGTATGTTATATTGATATCTGGAGCAGGCTATAGCGCGCACGTATCGGCATTGGTAGGAAGTAATGGGGTGCGATATTTATTTTGCTAGTGTCTATCTTTTATTGAAAATGTTATAGATAGCTAGCATTATTGGGCAATTTTCTGCTGCCTCGCGTGATAGGAGACACGCAAAGTACACTATCTTTTCCGTTTCGTATTGCCTTTTAACTCTCAATCCCATTGAGATGACTGATGCTGTCCCACTGCCTTGGAACATTTTCGAGATTGCACAATGCCAAACGCCCGCGCCTACGAAATCCCTTGGTCTTACACTGTGTGTCCACGAGTGGAGATCACATATATCCCCATATTCTTCTCACATCTTCTCCGACTCATCGTCCTCCACAGCAACATCGTCGTCCTCATCCGGTACATGATCTTGCCCATCCTGGTCCTGGGACTGACTCCCCTCCTTCGCCCTACTAGGCCAAAAGTTCGGCAACACAACCCTCTGGTACCGTGGCTGCACACACCGTTCCACAAACCACAGCCGCACTCTCGACTCCACCAACTGCGAAATCTTGGGTATATCCTGTAACCGTGACCGTGCTCCCACGAGACTCCGCACAGAGATATCGAAGCTGAAGTCTGGTGCGAAGGTGAACGTCAGGGCGGTGGTGGTGGGGGATTCGGCGGTGGCTAAAGGGAGTGGTGGACGAGGGACAAAGGAGACGGATAGGGAGGCGGCGAAGTTTACTAGTGAGACGGATAGTGAGACGGGGAGGACGGCGATGGATGGACGAGGATAATTTAGATGGAGTTTAGTTTCGATGGCAAGGGTGATTATGTCGGATAAATCGACATCCATCTCCGCTCTCTAAAGAATCAGTAAACAAGGCTCGCTTAAGAAGTGCTTACGAGACGATTACTGTCGCCCGGGAAGGGAAGAATTCGACAATTACTGAACCGCGGGAATTCTTCTCCCAAGGCAAGTTCCGTAATCTTGACCTCTCCCACAAACCCAGGCTTCCGATCCGAGTTAAACACCTCATCCAAAGTCTGCACAATCGCATTATTAACTCTTGCATCGTCGCGGAATTGTGCGATCATCTGTGCGATCAGGACATTAAACCAGTCCAACGACTCCCGTGGGTGCGACGCCGAGTTATAGCCTGTCTTGGAGAGGATGGTTGAAGTTGTCAGTGGCGGCGGAGCTCTTAATACTGAAGAGCGTTTCTTGCGTAACTTGAATGTTAGAGACAGACCCGGCGGGGAGTACGCGAGACATCATTCGCTGTTCTTTGAGGTCCGTTTTATCGCTTGCATCGCCGAAGATGAAAAACTTTAAGAAAGCGCACAGAATAATAATCACCGAAAGTTGACCAAGCTGTCTATAAGCCTTAATACACTAGACAACAGACCAAGAATCCATGCGTGAAACTCCATCTGCAGAAATTAGAAGGCGGCAGTTAAGGGGCAAGTACTGGGATGATTGCTTCACGGCGACTCTCGTGAGGTTGTCGTACACTGGAGTGGGGATATTACTACTTGTTGTCGGGACCACGGTGGGTGTTGATAATGCTATGAGGTCGGTAAGACTCGCTTCTGTCCCTTGCGGCGGACTTGAGAGTGACATGGTCGAATGAATTGTTGACGATCGTCCGAAAGGCGAGGCTGCTTCCCGGCACAAGCCCTACCATCACGTGGACATCACCAACTCAGAGTCTCAGAATCCAGATACTGAGATCTGATCATCTGACTGAAGTTGCATGTAGTTTCTCGACATCAATATATTTAATGGTCTTTGCACTGCCGGGTTAAATACACGAGTATCTCGTTTCAGGAACTACGTTTGTGCCATGAGCTTCAACTTTGCTCTGGCCGTCGAATTTCTCATAAAGTCGAAGATAAAATTCTGTTCGTGCTCCAAGCGTAACAGCAACAAATCTTTCCCCTAAAAATATTCCCAGCAATGAACTAAACTCCCTGAAGAACTCCAACCTTTCCGAACCACCCTTAAAAAAGTGTGAGTAATAGCAACCACGTTTAAAAATACACCTGCATATACCGAAACTCCTCAAAATCCGCCCTCGGCCTTGCCCTGCTCCAGACTACTGTCCCTCGTCCTCATTTGGTAGCGTACTCTCCCTTCGTCTCTTGTCTTGGCATGAGTGGTCCGTTTCAACGCCCACTTGACGAGCCAGACAAGCGCGAAGATGACGAGAGTCCCGGCGAAGATACCACAGATGTATGCGGCGAGAACTGCACCTTTGGAAGGATTCAGGAAACTGTAGACATAGAATCCCTGCGTCGCATACGTGATATACGCTACTCCCAAGTACGATCCTACCATCAGCGGACAATCTCAAAGAAGGGATGACATACCAAGGAACAGGACTATAAAGATAAGATGTGACCAGGGTTGAGTTCCCACTGCCGAGAAGATAATTTCAAATATCGCAAAGACAGAGTTCAAGGCGTGTTTACTGATATTACTCCATCTCGATCTCGTGGTAGCAAGCGTCCCCCCTCCGGCAAGGAGTGTCCAAAACACAATCGTGACCAAGACGGGGAACGTAATGATCGTGGTGTACAAGACGGTATGACCCAACTGAAACGGTCGATACCATCTGTTGAGAGGAGATGACCCCGTACGTGCATACCACAAGGTATGTCCAGCCGCAAAAACGAAATAAAACGTCAAGGAAATGAATGTGATGTCGGTGAAATAGGAGAAGTAGGAGTCGATTGCACCCTGCTGAGCTACTCAAATTAACACACCGGCTCTCAAAGCATATGGCGTCCAAGGGGGGTGTATACCTGTGAGGATGATGTCGACTATTATCGTCGCGATACCATAGATAGCTATTAATAGCCGCAACAGCCCAAATACCGTCGGCGAAATAAATCGTGCGGTAACAAACTTGAACTCCGGATCAAAAGGTCTATTGACCCCGAAAAAGGGATAAAAGCCCTTCTGCGTGTTCAGCGACGACGTACTTCGAACACGCATCTCGCTGAAGAAAATTCCACTGGATGTTGGTGTTGACGTTGAAGAGGGTTTAATATGGTTGAGACCAGGGAGATCGAGCGGGTGATCGGGGCAATATGTATGTTTTGCTTTTGCTTTCAGGTGCAAGTCACACACTCTCCGTTCGATTATCGATGGGGGTTGGGCCAATCAGGAACGCCTAAACAACCTTAATTCGTGGGATTGTGTTAAGGTTACACAGAAGGCCCATCTGATGGTTTCAACGTGTGACATCCCTTAATTATAGTTTTGAGACAGTGACACTTGGCATGAAGAGATCTCGATATGGGTGTCATTGAGGGGGTTGAAAAATGGATCCGCCTTCCTCGTAGTTAGTTCCGGATACGCTGATTACGTCGTGATCGTTCCAATTGATCACAGCCTATGGACTCGTGTCCTAGAACCAGCCATCTACCATAAGCAACATGCATAGCGGACACTACCTTTGATCGACGGGTGAGAAAGTTGTGTTGCCATGTCTTGCAAAAGTAGTAGTCTCACGTTTGGCCCGGCCTTGAAATTTGGGATCCCGGAATTTTTTATCCCACGCTCGAGTCACGTGAAGGATTGGCCGTGGCCCGCGGATCGATGGTGCGATCGGATATTATACCGGATCGGTTGCATAGATTTTATAATTAGAAATCATCCGAGATATCGTCACCTCTTGACACTTCCGACGACATGGCGATCCGCAAATTTCAATTGTACCCCGTCGTGAAGCATGGAGAGAAGAGAATATGGGCATGCTTGTTGACGAACGAGGGCTATCTCAGAGGGGTATTGACTCTGTATTACAGTCTTGTCAAGTCCCGCACGAAGTTTCCGTTCTATGTAATATATACCGAGGTCAGATACTCTGTTGACAAAAGATGTTGACGGTAGACATTGGGACAGAAAGCGCTGGACGTTCTGAAAGAGCGGGATATACCGACACTGGAAATCCCTTATCTTCTTCCTGGAACGACCTATTCAGTTACAGAGTCCCGATTCAACGAGACTTGGTCGAAAATACATATCTATGCCCTGGAGCAATTTGACAGGATTGCTGTTCTGGACGGGGATATGCTGGTTTTACAGAACATGGATGAATTGATGGAGATCTCTATTCCTGATGACAGTCTTGCCGCAACACATGCATGTGTCTGCAATCCGCGGAGACTCTCCTATTACCCCCGAACTTGGTATCTCCGATTCCGGCAAGCTCAGTTGACGTGAGGGTACCCGAAGCATGTGCTTATACCTATCAATCGTATCCTGCTTCTGTGAAAGAGGGAATACCAGCGACCTTCTCGCATGGGCTTTCCGAACTCAATGGCGGGCTTCAGATATTCAAGCCCTCGAAAGAGAAATTCGATCGGCTGTTGAATGTTCTAAATACCAGTGCGCCGAACGAATTTCTCTTCGCCGATCAAAGCTTGTTGAGCAAGACATTCCATGGTCAATGGACACCATTGTATTTGCCATGCCTCCGTTGCTGATCTAGACCATACATTTACAACGCGTTGAAGACTCTTCGGACAGCTCATGCCCCGATATGGAAAGATGTAGCGGTTAAGAATGTACATTTTATATTGGGGAAGCCATGGAACGATAAAGACAAGACGACATGTACGGAAGATACTCATGCCTGGTGGTGGGAAGTTGATACCGAGCGACGAGAGAAGGAAAAGATGGTTGGAATAGAGGAACCGAAATGGGGATAAAATCAAATCTTACACTGTAGATGAGCCATAGAGGCTATAGAAGAGATACGGGCTTTAATGAATATAAAAACTTTACCAATCCTTACGGTAAGACTCTTGGAGAGTGACAAGATTGGTCAACAATCCATGTGTCCCTGAGAACCGAAGATGCCGATACATTCAGTCATCATTGTGTGCGCCCCGCCTCTCTGCAGCTGGGGACAATACATACTTACGACTGTGTGGGTTCTCCGGGCCTTGAGCAGCATTCTTGGCAATCTCTTGATACTGACAGAGCTTGTGTGTAAATTTCAGATCCTCCGCGTATGTCTCATACTATCTTTAACTTTCGCATTGAGAGATATACCCCTGTGAGTGCGTGGAGATTGCTTATGTCAACATCGATCTCGGGGAAATTTGGTCGCAAGATTTCCATTAGTTCCAGTGCCACTACAATTAACACTACTAAGGTCCTCCAGATATACCTTGACAGCGGTATTTGAAAGTAAAGGTAGCGATAGGATGTCCAGGGTTAAAACGTTCCGTTTTGCAGTACGTCCTTCCTCCCCAGAAACTAGGCTGTCTGACGTATCTAACGTAAGACGACGTCCAGGATGTACTTTCTCGTGATGATAGGTTGTTCTCTCTTTAATCCGATGTTTGTAATGGGGTGTAGTTCCGAATATTTTTACCGGATACAATTCAATCTTGATACTCCCCAACTCTTCCAACATGGTCCCATCAGTCGTTCCAGTAGCTACCATTACCTTCCTCATCTTTGAGGGACTCGCACCATGAACCTCAGTCTGCCCGAATCGGAGAGGGATAATCTGTCCTGGGCCACCATCTAAATCCTCAAATACAATCTTCCTATCGATTTTGTAACAATTCCATTTCCCCATGAAAGAGGACGCAACACATTGTCCATCAATTGTTAAATCACAACATAATGCCCGGTCCGTATCGTCCACCTTGATGCAGACTCTGAATTTCTCATCCTTGGATGACTTGACATATGCGGCTGCAGCATCTCGATCTGTATGATACTTTGGTTTATGTTCCCTGAGAGGCTCTCCGACATCATTCTCGATCCATGCTTCGAAATGTTCGCGTTCACGACTCTGAATGATCAACATGGTCTCACAGCCTAGAGGAAAAGCGCCGGTTCTGGAGAGAGACAGGAGAGGCAGTTATATATGTACAAGTGAAACTTGCATTAATTCATAGATCTCCATTTGATCAATTCGACAGATAGTAAAACATTCCCCTCCTGAGATCGACAAACCCCTCCACACCAAATTCAGTCGAATAAATCTCCCTGCATAACAACAACTAGCATAATATAATGCAATAATCCTGGGATGCATATGATCAAACTGTCAAATCCACGACAATTCTTCGTTTTTTGAACACGGGACCTGAGCCCGTCAAATCGAAAACAGGACTTTCAGGAGGTTCCGTCTCGGGTTCAGTTTTGACCTTCCTTTTGAGGGCTCGGAGTTCATTCTATCATCAGATGAGAGGTCTAGGGTTCATACTTCGAGACGACGGATCTTCTCTGCAGAGGCAGCGGGCGAAGTATCTAAGTCTTCCGAGTCTGGGTCTCCGGGGGTGGGAGAGAGGGTTGTGGAACGCTCAACTGTTTCTGTTGGGACTATACCCATCGCTTCGAGGATTTCTAAAGGTTACAAAAGCTGTCAGATGGGGGGCCTTTATTGCGGTAGAGGAAGGTAAAGGTGTGATGAGGTTTGTCATTTTTGTCGATATAATCTACTTTCCAAGATTTTCCGAACGAGCGTGGTTTCGCTTCCCCGTATCTAAACACCATTAACAAGGAAGGAGGCAGATCGAATACTTGACTGAGTGGGTCAGAAGTGCCTTCTTGGCTTGTTCACTGACCTTGAGTTCCTCCGGAGTGCAAACATCCCCCGTAGAACTCTCGTATCTTGGGTTGTACGCTATGACTCGGAAAACTTTGATAACAATACTCCCAAGGTTTGAGAGCAACGTCTTATCCGCCATTCCATCCTCTAAAGATATAAATCTCAAGACGTTCTCAGGATTTACCGGTAAAGCAGGTAAGTCCAAACAAGAAAGGAGCTTCCCTGTTTGGCCTCAAAAGAATTCCCCTCACGTGGCCCGTGTTGGAATAATCGCGCCCAAGTTTGCCGATGATCCGACGAGCGACACGGGGTCCATCTACATTGACCTGAAATGAAAACGCGGTTTTCGGGAAGCGGGACTGTGTATCGTCGCTTAAATTACAGGAAATGCTGAATTTCTCCCCCGTCTTTGACACGATGTAGCATTCTGTCTTGTCGCCGGTTGTCTTGGTTTGATGCTCCTCAAAGAACTCCTGCGTCTCTTGATTCTGAATACGCACAATATAATTGCCAACCTCAGGCATGTTGGCTATATAATGACCAAGTTGAAGGATCCCCTGCTGTTAGGACGCGGCACCCCTGAGCCTGATGATTTTGATCCGCGCCCCGTGCACCACGCCACTCTAATTACGCGCACCATGGCCACCGCGTCCATCACATAAATAAATTTAAATTGCACTTGTCATCAACAACAATCACCATTCAAACCAACAAGCCGCCGCCGCCGCCGTCGTCGTCGTTGTCAACAGCCAATGCAATGATGGCTACAGCAACCCTTGCACATCAACCGACGCGCTCGCCCATGTCGTCGCTCCACAGCCAAGATAACATTCCGCTTCTACAATCACCGCCCCCGAAATCAATACAACTCGGCATCGAAGCTTTCACCACAAAACGCGAACACGAAAACCCCGGACACCCACGCATCAAGAAAGTCAAGACTGCGAATGATCCACACGGCTCGCAGAACGCTATTCCAAGCGTGATTTGCCATCAGTGCAGACAATATGTGCATCCGCATTTAAGTGTTCGGTGTACGGTTCTCAAAACGGCTGGACTGAAGAATCCGAGTACCAAGAGATGTTCTTTGGTTTATTGTCAACGTTGTGTGCTAAATCGATATAATGAGCAGTTGATGGATATTATCGAGGACGTGCCGTCAGATCGGGAGGGCCATGATCCTGCTGCGGAATATTGTTGGAAGTGTCCCTCTTGTCGAGGAGCTTGCAATTGCAGTCATTGTCGGAAAAAGTACGGCCTTGCTCCGTTAGGGTATGTTATCGAAATGTTCATTGACTAATGAAGACCCATGGTGGTGAAGAAGACCTCTGCGGAGGGGACGGAGAAAGTGAAAGAGAAACCCAGGAAGAAAAAGGAGAAATCTGCTGGTCAAGGGATTCAGTCGTTCTTCCCTAAGATCGATCCGAACGACCGACGAACTCCTGAAGCAGCTAAAGTTCCCGTAGACGAGGACCTGGAAACTCAAGAGACTCAGTCTACGTCACAGCCGCCACCCAAACGGCTTATCTCTCGAAAACGCAAAGCTCCCGCGCTCAAGGTTGTCGAGCCTCCTACATTCCATCCCGTCCGCGCCAGTATCCCCGACTCCTCCTTCCTACACCATCTCAAAGTCCGTGAATTCGTCCTTCGCTGTATTTCCCCAAGAATCCAGACTCTAACAAAATAGTCGAGAAAGTATTTACTCGCAAACTCCATGTCCCGGCAAAACACATTGTGACGCTGGGCGATCCATGCGATATCCCCTCATCATTAGCGATGAAACATCTTTTCGCAGCATTATTCAAAATAATCCAAGTCGATTTGACTGAAAAAGATGAATTAGAACTCATGAAAGAGACTCTCAAAAAAGTCGAAAAGTCCACGGCAGGACACGAGAAGATTTTGCTTGCCACGAGAGATTGGCTTGCTACTATGGGCGATAAACTCGTTCCGGAGACAGAGATGGAAGTCGCTTGTAAATTAATCGACTGGGCAGTCGGCACTTCTGTCTGTCGCAACGAAATGGAGTCTGATATCGAGAAACTCAAACCTCTGAAAGCAGAGAACGTCGCTGCCATTAAAACCCTCCGAACAGGTACCCTCTCATGTCACAAGGAACATATGTTGACGGAGTAGAATATGAAGACAAGAAAGCTGAATTACATAAAGAACGCCTCCGCATCGTCGAAAAAGATTTAGTCGAGCAATGGAAACAAGAAGTCGCCGAACTAGATAAACAACATAAAGCCGAAATGTCGAATTTATCCGCTACCTTCTGGATCGAATCGAGATATCTGAGTCCGAGAACCGGGCCCCTCGGAACAGATATCCTAGGCAACAAATACTGGGTATTCACCTCCCGCAAGACCAAAACAAGAGACTTTGGAGGCTGGCTCGTCATCCAAACGGAAGGTCAATCGCCCTGTCGAACCACCACAACTACAAACCCCTTTGATCCCCCTCCGGAGGAACAAGTAGGGGACTCAGAAGACACATATTCGCCACTGAAGTCGTGGTATTACGTTGAATCCGCAGAGGATTTAAAACGGCTCACTGCATGGACCACATATCTCGCTGCAAAAGCCTCCTTAGCCCAAGAACGAGCGGAAAAGAAACCCAGGGGCAGTCCAAATCGCTTGGGCCAGTCGTTTGCCGTGGAGGTTCCTTCGTCGTCTTCGTCTTTGGGGATGAAAATCAAGGGGCCCGGGAAGGGGAGGAGGGTGCAGGAGGTTGTGGGGGTGGTGGAGACGAGGATGTTATGTGAGGAATTGGGACATGTTGCTGAGTGGATTGAGGAGAGGTTTGGGTCCCCTTGATGTATGGTGCTGATGTTAGGTGGCCTGAGGAGGAAGAGGAGGTGGAGCAGGAGGATGAGAAGCCCATGAATGGGAATGAAGTGGAGATCGACGGAGAGATAATTGTGTTGGATCCTTGATGATGTTGCATTTGGAGGATATATTATATGGGAAAGGCTGCAGGGGGTATTTTCTAGACTTGCTGGCACGGGAACTAGACATTTCTTTCGTATTTGAATTTGACAGACCATGGGCATCAATTGCATACATCAAAAGTCCCTGGCATGAGATGTAGGTAACCTCGAAACGCACCCTTACCCTGCAATCACCATTTCGCCCCCGAATTTCAGCACCGCGCCCGTCGCCTTCCCTTCAATCATGTCCACCGCCCCACAAGAAGATCCGCCCCCTTCTCAATCCTCCGAAAATGATATTTCATCCGCATTGGCCTCACTCTCCCTGAGCACAGAACTCGACTCCGCGCTGCTGTCACACTTAAATCTCCTTGGCCACCGTCATTCACGGCACTAATACCACTGCCTGGCAAGCCATCGCGAACGATCCCAAGGGCCTGCAACGGATGAAGCGAAATCATATCCATTTTGCGACGGGATTGTTGGGCGAGGATAGCGTTATCAGTGGGATGAGGTATAGTTGTACGGTGCTGGTTTATTTGGATTTGGAGAAGTGTCTTGAGGATGGGATCAAGTTTTTCAAGAGTTGTGTTGACCGAGGGGCTTAATGGGGAGGGATATATTCCGAAAGAGTATTTCAGGAAGGTTGTTACTACGAAGGGGGAGAATTTGTGGCCGTTGGAGGTAGAAGAGAAATGGTAACTCCTCTCTCTTGACAAGACTTCTGATCATCTAGAGATCAGATCATGAGGGAGGTGCTGAATCTGAAGAAGTTCGGAACAACTGATGGCCGCAAAGATCGATCTGGCAAAGCTGACGGACTCTCTCTGTTGGTTGTGATTCAGACGACTCTGAGGGGCATCCGATCCCCACAGGCCGGAAACGCGGCAACATCCCATGTCCTGTTAAACGGTTTTGCGGACTTGCATTATCTTCACGGCACCAAATAACCGGTTTCTGGGACATCTGCAACCGGGGAGGTTTCTGGATGCGAGAACTACACAAAACGCAGAGCTTAATCCCCTGAGGAGAAATTACAATGTCGACATAACTTCCTCTACTGCCGATAAATAACGATCAAGGGGCTTTTCGGGTCAACGGACTTGTTGCAAGACCACGTCGGATGGACTTACTAAAGATGCCACGTTTATGACGACATGCATGGCCACGAGGTATTTGCGCCATGCAACTGTTAAAGGTCGTTGGAACCTAACGCGTTCCCGCCATTACTTGGCCTACCCGTCACCGGGTGTCGCAACTGAGTCTGGGAATACATGTTCCGAGTCGGACGGAAGACGTGGGGGTCAGCGTCCTGGAGTCCTTGGCCTTGATTTCAGGGATTTCGTAGCAAATTAGAAGTACCATTGAAATTACCGGACGAAACCTGATCTAATCGTGGGAGAATTCTCTTATCAACTCTGACTTCTGACACGATTTCCATGAAAATCCATGGAAACAGCTATCTCCGAGATCCCCCAATTCCTGTTACGGAATTATCAGGCGGCGGCTGTGAAGTAAGCATTTAAGGTACATATCTCAGAAAGGGGCGGGGTTCGCTTTTTCGCAAATAGGTACCCGCCCATGTGAGGGAGAGTAAGCGACCCGTACGCCAACCACGTCCGCCCACGGTTTAGGAAAGTAATGTGGCCCCACGGGCGCTACTCCTTGGCCTCATTAGCGATTAGTGACATCCACGCAGGGATAAGGGGGGCCGCGTCATAGACGAGTAATTAAAGAGTCATCTGACCGGTAAAAGGGGCCTGTGCGGTGCTGTGAAAATCTCTCATATTATTCCATCCCTTCCGATGAGATGCGCCGAAATCCCGACAATCCACACGCAAAAATTCATGAATGGCGAAAAATGGGGGCGGAGGTAATGTGACTGTCGCGAGATAGGGGCATTCTGTGACAGAAAAGGAAATTACGATCCCTCTCAAATGATCAGTCACGTAGAGGATCGGGCACTTGCGAAACAATGGGAGCTTACAAGTTTGTATTATTTTCGGACGAGAATATCGTCCGCCGGGATGAGAGGGGATTTCCGTTGCGTACTATCTGCGTGGCCTTGCACGCCTAATGCCACCTTGTCAAGCAGGTCCATCCACTCTTGTGGAACCCACGTTTCTGCTTTTTCAAAACTCTAAACTTTAAGTTTGCCTTGCATAATTACTATTTCGTAAGGAGATGAACGGCTAATCCGCCTTGTTACGAAAGGCCTGGACTCTTAAAATTTGAGTTAATCACAAGGAATGCCCCGAAATTGCATTGCGACTTGAAGCGATGCGTAGCCTCGAAAGTGAAATGAATATAAGGGTGACCCACCCCCGAGCTCTTCACATCCGCCACCCATCCAAATTTTTCGCAACACCGCTGTCCATCAAAACAAAATCTCACAGTCATCAAGCTCTTCGCTAGCAACTACGAAATGAAATTCTCAGTCGAAGGAAAGACATTGAGGGAGAAGATCGAGACCCTCAGAAGGAAGATGATACTCGGGTCCTTCATCGCGTGTCGGAGGTGCTATACGCCCGTGGCTCCGGGAGAGCCGTGCTGGAACTGTGGGACTATGAACTGATCCTTGTATGATCCCTTTGTAGTCCAACCACTGAGACATAGTCAAACCCGTCTCCAACTCACGACGCTCATTTAAGACATCGTTTTTATTGTTTTCTCAGTTGGGACAATCCGATTTTGGTATGGAGGGAATGAGTGATTTATACGGACATCAATAGAGGAATTCTGAATTAGAGGGAGGGATTTGTTGACCAGCGCCAGTGCCTGAGTTCGTTTCGGTAGTTATAAGGAAGCAATGCATCATTATCTTTGGAATTCTGCAGCTGAACAGTATCTTGTTGTGAGTTTAGCACCCGGCCATTCAAGGCCGAATTGAGTCAAAATCGGAGGCCGATATGTGATTGTTTTGAAGCGCTGCAACCATGGCGCTGCCCTCATGGCAATCACTTGTGCAGAAGTGTCAGAGCTCCACATGCGACAATTGCTGATGCGCGTACGAAACACCTCGACACTCAGCTCCACTTCGTCAGGGACCATGTGGAACGTCGCACGATCGAGCTAGCTTACTGCCCTACCGACGATATGGCGGCGGACTTGATGACGAAAGGCCTGGCAAAAGACAGGCATATGGGATTGATGAAGTTGATGGGATTGACGACCACTACGCCATCACCATTTGAGGTTGATTCCCGGATTGGGAAGGTGGCGAAACCGAAAGCTGGGAATTTGGACGATCAATCAGGCTTCCAAAGCACGGAAACCACGAGTGGGAGTGTAGAATTACGTGGCATCCGTACCTTTACAGCTGGCAAGCAACGTGGCAAGCAACGTGGCAAGCAACGTGGCAAGCAGCGTGGCAAGGACGACGTGGCAAGAATGACAAGTCGACACGGTGGATGACATGTAGTTGATGATGTGGCAAAGTCTTTTCATTGAATATTTAAAGCGCAGCCTATATCTCATTTAATTGAAGAAGTTGTTATCGCCAATAATTCGACAGGCATTCTCGCCCCGGGACCCCAATACCATTTTTAGATCACAACTCTTAAACGATTACGGTGATGTCGAAGACGATGACCCGGACCAGGAACAGTTGTCCACGTCCCCGGTGGCTACTTTTCATTCGCCTGTCGGATGGTGTGTTAGTGCACCGTTCGGTGGCAGTATTTCCCGATATTTACAGACCATAGTCCCATCAATGGATACCTCTCCAACTGACTTTACGAGCATGCCTGATGTTAATATCATCCCCCACGATACAGTTGCTGCTACCGCTTGAGACGTGCCTGGTAATTCAATTAACGGTATTCGTGATATGATCGCGGGGATTAACGCGCGGCCGCTCCACCGTCATTGAGGCTCCGGCTTGAAAGATCAAGCTCGTGCTTTGGTTCAGTAGGGTATTCTCCATTCTCCAGCATGCGCTTATTCTCTAGCAACCTCCGGCGCCCACCGGCATCCTCCAGAATGAGTTCAGTATCCCGCTCCACCACATTGTCAAACTCTGGCATCCAGCTCCAGCTCCAGCTGTGCGACAAGATGGTCTAGCGCTTATTCTCTTCTATTCCCCAGTTCAAATCAGGGGCTCCAGTTTCGGCTTCCGCCTCCATGCTCCAGCATGATCCCGGTATGTTTCTCTAGCTTTCCGCAGCACGTATGATCCAGCAGACAGCTCGGACCCACGCATGCCACAGTTCCAGCAGACCCTGAGTTCCAGCTCTAATTCCAGCTCTCGGGGACATGCTCACGTCTAGCGGCACACATGTTCATTAAAGGTCCGTTCATTTTCAGCTCCAGCTCCAGGGGAGCGGGTGTTCTCCACCCTTCCCCGGCTCCAGTTTGCATTGCAGCAGGTATATCTCAAGGTCCAGGTCCACGCAGTCTCGTATTTTGTCACGCATTCTCCAGCTAGAATTCTCCCGGCTTCGCGCGCATTCTCCATCAGTGAATGCTCGAGAAGTCTAGCTCGTGTGCGAATTCTACAGCCCGTCATGGAGACGTCGGGGGTACCAATGGTCCCTCGTACAGCTCAATCTCAACCCCATCTCAGGTCAATCTGACGCCAATCTCAAGCCAATCTGACGCTAATCTCATGGCCGTCATATTCGGGCATCGTATTCCTCAGATCCAGCTTTAGCTGAACGTGAGCAGATCCGAGGAGTTCGCCAGCCTGCGTCACATCGACATGGAGATCCAGGAAATCAGGAAGATAGTATCTACGGCGCGTCCCCCTACCATCCAAGCTGTGAATACGTTTGACGTGTTATAGCTTGGTGAGGGACCGTTTTTATTTGGAATAGCTTTCATGATGTATTATAATCACCCTATGCGTGGCTTTTCATATTCTTCTTTGTGCGTTTTGTGTGTCCCATGTTCCTTCCGTTACCCAGCTTCATGGTATTTCTTGTCCCCTCGCCAATGATGATGTCTTTGTCCAAGTTGTCTGGTAGACTCGAACGTTACGGATTGGAAGGATACTTTCAGATATCTGACGAAGAACTGACACTGAGACAGCCCCAGTCACTCGCTCTTTTATATCCGAATGACGCCACGGGTGACAGTTTGTTTTACCTCGCCTGGTAAACATCACGGAACTGCTCGTCTAGTACGATTTTGCAGCGGAGTAATTCCATCGGTCGGGATGCTCCAAATCGTTCAACCTTACATCACTTACAGTCTCCGCCATCTCTACCAGCGCAGTTACGGTAAAGTCAACGGCTTTCGTATTCTATGTGATCATCGCCGATGCATGTATTTCGATCGTCAACTCCAAAGCGAATACCTCGACTTTGAATCTCTCGTGTTCATCTGACTTAAAAATATGGGTATTAGTCAAAGAGCTCGAGCCAGTCTAATAACAGGGGGAGAGTTGGAATGAAACATACTCTGCACACCTAACATATTTGTCTCAAGGGTCCATCTCAAGGGTCCATCTCACACTGCTCAAGTTTTTCCATGCGCATTCTATGAAGACGTCCGCGTCGGCCACAAGGTCAGATGTGCCTCAAAATGAAGAAGGTTACAAAAGCCATCCAAAACTCGACTCCTTATTACAACAACAACGTCCCACAGATTTTGCAAATGCACCATGTCTGGTGGGAAAAAAAGTTTCGGATGCGGTGCAATCGCTGCTCAAATTTCACTGCACTTTGGCCATCTAGCACTGCGCTACTATGCTCATGTCGAAGGAGATGTCGAATTCTACATAGAATGCGATGTGTCTTAGTTGGCTTGGGGCAAGCGCATAACTGATGGCGAACGAGATTCGCGTGAGATCCGCGCTGGGGAAATTTTGCCAACATAAGACTTCGTTGAGGAACGACGGTGAATGGCCACGGTAAGATCTATAGGGCTGTTATTGACACGGAATATTCACGGGATACGACGAAAGGGGTGTGAAGCGCTCCATCCCAGAAAGTGGGTGGATATCCCTTGGAACATATGACACCATATCCGGCTGAAGCTACGGAAAAGTTACATCGCTGGCGTACTCACATAGCCACTCTTGATACGCTAGTTGTCCGGCGAGAACTGAGATCGGAGGCGGGATGGAATAAATCGCAACTTGAACAGAGTCCCTCGCCCAGATGACATCTTTAGTTGCGAGCAAAACCATTCAACAGAGTTTGCCCCTTTCATCACAGCAGATCATGCGAGCATGATACCCTTGTATCTCATCGACACGGGCACGTAGATGCCTATCCTTGTCTATATCTCTTTCTCAGTCGTTGCTGTTCTTGCCATTCCCATTTCTCTTTATGGACAGATTTTTGACGGGTGACCCATCAGGGGTGGCTGTTTCGTTGACAGTGTTGTGCGACATGCACGGCTTATCCCTGCCTTGTGATGGAAAGATACGGCTGCTGATGAAAGAGGGTATCTCATCGCTTGTGGCGCGGAAACTAAGAATTGGCTGTGACGAAGTTTGGTGGAATGGCGACAATTAACGGCAAAAATATGACCATGTTTTAAAGCCTTTTAAGCCCCCAACAGCTCCTATGGACCCTAAATTTAACCAAACATAGAGATTATGTTCCTCTTTAACCCTGTATACTTTGTATTATATAAGCACTGCGGGAACGCTAAGATTTGACCGTGTGGGCGCCACTCGAAACTGGTACTATCTTGGGTGCTTCAAAATATGCTAACTTTAGAAGCTTATAGCTCGAGCCACAGAGGTTTTTGGTGGTGATTTTCACACGCTTCAGCGTATTCGGCGCATCCGACAGCAATAAGGTTTCCATATCATGCACCTTGGACTAATGAACATTTGATCGCGAGATATTGGGGGAAGATATTCCCCCCAACCTCAGAGATAATTGGGGACGGCGGTTGGGGAGTGTTGGAGGCAGCGAAAGCAATTGCACTCGCTCCGACGATTTATTTCTATGCTGTTCGGATGTACGTTTCGTTGTGAGATGCGCGCCCCAAAAAGATGAAATTCCAGCGGTAGGGGAAAAGAACCTGGCATATTCTGATGACGTTCGCGAACCAAACTGACGCAGTCGCGGGGAATGACATTACAATGCATTGACCACGAGTAACTTTCATAGCACTGTAACCGCTGGCCGAGAGCGGAACGAGAACTCTTTTAAAGTGACGTAAGACGGGAACTTCGGCAAGAGAGTAACGAGGAGTTGGGCGTTCCCAAATTTGACGGTTTACATCAGGTGGTATCTGTCGGTGAAACGGGAGATAAGAACCTTTAATTCAAAAGGGGAGAGAGAGCGAGTTCGGCAGGAGAATGTCGAGCGTGATGCTGCGTGAGATAGACCGAGATGGGCGTTTTGGTCCTCGGATATTGAGGAATTACCGGACGGCGGGCAACGGTTTCATGGAAGCTCACAAACTCCTTGACATACCGCGATGTTGTACCCAGTAATTCCATCCATGAGTCGCAGCAGCGGCGTCAGAAATCGACCAGAGTTAACCTCACCTGCATGTTTCCGTCAGCTAAATTTGCCCCGATAAGCGGGCAATCGTGTCACCATCACGATGGGTGAGGGTGTGCGCGCCTCCGCGCGATCGCTGGGAATAGAGGTAAGTATCTGAAGCTGATTTTGTGCGCGGAAAGGAGTGGTGAGATGGTCAGATGGAGGAGGATGAAATTAAATCGGACCATCAGATTTGAGTACTTCCGGCCCACACATCATGAATGTCATTTAAAGTGACGGCTCCATCGGAGGCGGGATCAAGGCAATGCAAAGGACGAGGGCGCAAAGAATACAATCAGAAGAATAAATAATCATTAATTATTAAAGTTTCCTAGCACCGACAAAACAACAACAATCACCTCGTCCTCAAAAAAAACGAAAACCAAACACCTCCGAACAAGCCCCCCCTCACTCCAAAGTCCTCTCAAAAAACTCCCTAACCGCCTGACCAGTCTCCTCACTATGCTCCCTGACATGTCGTCCCCACACCCTCCACGGGTCCTGAACCCCCGTGCCCATAACCACATGTGACTCAACCGCCTTGGACAAGACTTTGGCGGCGATGCGGCGCATGATTTTGGACATTGACCACATCAGCGTATAGTGCCCTGTCTTGAGTTGAGTTTCGCGGAAGAACAGGGTAAGACCCACGGAAGGGGGCAGTGGACGGAGGATGTGGAGAGTTGGGTGAGGTGGAAGGGGGACGGAAAGTTCGAACAGGGGGGTGTGAATTTGTGAGGTGGGCCCATGTCGTTTTCTTGGGGACTACTCGTCAGCGTACGCGAACGAAAGTAGCGGAAGGGTGGAAAGATCGAAGTGATAAGAATGAAGGATGGGGGGAGGGAGGAAGGGTGGAAAGATCAAAGGGATAAGAATGAAGGATAGGGGGATGGGGGGAGGGAGGAAGGGTGGTTACTCAATGCCATTGGCATATCCTTTGGTAATAAATTTCGAAGTACTTCGACATCCATACCCACAAGGTTTCGCATTCGTAAACGGCAAGTCCTCACGGACCATAACCAATTTGACCCCTTGGATCCTGCGTCCCGCGAATTCCACCCAGTACACGCTGCTCGTAGCACCCGGTTCTTGGGGGTCGGGGTGGATTGTGATTAAGTTTCGCAGAGGACGGGAGGGGCGGTGGTGACTTGCGAGGGAGAAAATCATGCCCAGGGTGAGGAAGGATACTGTCAGAGTAGTAGGACCGGTACCTGTGTTCGACGAGGGCTGAGGTAGGTTCGAGGAGGGAGGAGGTGGGATGAGTGAGGGGGGAAGACGGTCGATCCAGGCAGGGCTGGGTGCGAAATCGGCGGAGACGTGATGAAGTGGTGTCGACATCGAAGTAGCCGGAGTAAAAGCATCGGAAGACGAACTGGGAATACTACCACGCGAGAAAGACGTAATCCCCCTCCCGGTTGTTGGTGTGGAACTTTCGAACGTCGGGAACGCGTCATCGTCGGGGGTTTGAATTCTAACCACAACAACGTCCTTTGTGTTTGTGTTTGTCTCCGACTCGGCTTCCTCGAGGACTACGGTGGGGTTGATTGACTTTTTGTCGCAAAGGTTGCGCGAAGGGAATGGCAGAGGCAGAGGCAAAGGAGGGGGTTGTTGGCGGGAAAGGACTGTAGAACCGATTCTGGCCAGGGGCGGATGCGCAGGGAAGGCAGGCCGGAAGGTTTGGAGGAGGGGTGTTTCGAGGGGGAGGGGTGAGTTGATGAACCCGCACCCGTAGGTCGGCAAAGGATCGGAATTTTTGAGGGGGGTGGGGGTTGCTGGTGGGCACGATAATCGATGGACGACGACGACGAGGATGTCTCGATAGATTCGAGAGAGGAGGATGATGAAGTCGGAACCGGTGGCGTCGTATCCAAAACTTGCGCCGGCGGGTCAACACCTGACACACCATCATCAGCAGACCCGACCTTGCATCCACGTTTCTCAGTTGTGGTGACTGCGACGACCTTGTCCCCCTCCCCCACCGCCGCCGGAGTCCTGGCGGTCTTCAACTTCCTAATCGCCTCCCTGGCCTTCCGTGGTCCCGCCTCCGCAATCAACGGATTCCGCAAAGGATAAGTCGGCTTAGGTACCCTTGCCGTCCAATCCGTAACATGTCTCCTGAGCATCGATGCCATGCAATCGTATCCAGAAGAAGTCGCGTCGACGTCCGAGGGAGGAGGAGGAGGAGTAAGTCGTCGGAAGGCTTGTTTGGTGAGGGACCCGGTGAACGCGACGCTGGGGCCGAAGATACCTATCGCTATGAAGTGCACGGTTGGGGGGAGATCTACGATGAGTGACTGCGGGGAGTGGTATGCGGGCCGGGGAGGTACAATCATTGGTGAGAAAAGGTTGGATTGCCGTGTAGTGCGCGGAATCCATTTCAAGCG
>Ga0302325_10010861_pt1 | contig 19681 bp, 10 predicted proteins | sample Palsa_T0_2_FD_201948 | JGI IMG/M metagenome (GOLD analysis project Ga0302325, IMG submission 201948) | Peat permafrost microbial communities from Stordalen Mire near Abisko, Sweden - Palsa_T0_2 | ecosystem: Environmental > Terrestrial > Soil > Palsa > Peat permafrost | place: Sweden: Abisko...
TGTTGACAATCGACAGAGCCGCGTTGCGGTATCCAACGGCGCGGGGGGCATCGCCCAATACCCGGGCGAGCAAAAAGAACGCACAGGCGGCAATCGCGGCGGCGGAGCTGTCGGTGTAGGTGCGCGCCACCAGCCCGGTGGGAGGGGCATCATAGTCCCAGGGAGGAATGCCGTTGGGCGGCGTACGCTCGATGAAAAAGCGTGCGCTGGCCTCGGCGGTCTCCAGAAAGCGCGGCTCTTTGCTCCATTCGTAACAGTCAACATACCCGTACATCGACCAGGCCAATCCGCGGCTCCAGGTGCTGTCCGCTCTGAATCCCTGCTCGGTGGTGTGACGAAGACATTCGCCGGTTCTGGTATCGAATAGCGCCTGCTGCGCCACGCTGCCATCGCCGCGCACGAGGAATTTGCGGGTTGTCAGGGCGGATTCCATGCCGATCCGCCGGAGCTTCTCATCGCCGGTTTCGGCCGCGGCGTAGAGAAGCAGGGGAACATTCATCGCGGAGTCGATCAGCAGCGAATCATTCCCCAGGAAGCCTCGTAGATATTTCCCCTCCTCACTGAATCGTTGCGACAACACCCGCGCGGCATGAAGGGCAACCTCGCGCAATGCCGTATCGGGCTTCCCCTCCATCAGCGTTGCCTCGTACCAGCGCTTGTGCGAGCCGTGATAGAAAATAAACCCCAGCGTATGAACGTCGCGATCATTCTTGCGGGACTCGACTCCCCTGGAATATTCCTCGGCCTTGGCTCGCCAATAGGCGGGGTCGTCCGCCAGGCCGCTTTCGAGGAAAAGCCACATCATTCCCGGCAGGAATCCATCGCACCAATTGGTCCAATGCGGTCTGTTGTGCTTCCAGCGACCGCCTAGCGTGAATAGGGGATAAAGGCCGGGATACGTTTCGACAAGATTGCGCACTCGGTTTTGCGCAAGCGCCATGGCGTTTCGGATTTGCTGGACAAGTTCAGTTGCAGTCATAACGACGCACTTGGTTATTTGACATGTCCAAACCGTATCAGGCGCAATGGTAGCAAATATAGCGGGCGATGCCATGGGGATCTTGGCCGGCAATTCTTATTTCGTCTGAGGCGCGGCGGCGGCGGAAAGCCTTAGTCGCCGCAAGCCAAGCGCAGGCTGATCCAGCACGAAACGGCGGGCAAGAATCCAGGATCGAAACGGTCCGCAAACGATGCTCGGGAAAAGTGGAGGAGTTGAAGGTATATTAAGCTTGATCCCCATTGGCAAAGGAACCCATCCGTGAACCGTAATCTCATCGCCGCTCTTTTTGCCTGTTGCCTCGCCGGCGCGTTCGCCTCGTCCTCCCATTCCCAGGCCATCAGTGCCAAGAGAGTGACTCCCAACTTGGAGTCCAACGTCGATCGGCCGATGCGATATCGCCCCGAGGGCAGCGATTTCGTCATCGAAAATGGCGGCGAATTCTTCAACCGTCCCCTTTACGGCGGTAACACCGCCTTCCGCGTCGATGCCGGTGATAAGCCAGAATTCACGATGTATCTGCCCGGTCGCGGCGGAAACCTTCGGCTGGGCATTGCCACCGGCGACAACTGGCAAACCGCCAAATGGCTTTCCGACGCGCAACGAGTGGAGGCCCGTTATCATCCCGGCGGCATGGTTTACGACATCCGAGATCCGCTTCTGGGCTCTGATGGTTCACTGCACGTCGAGGTTTACGCGCTGGCCGCCACCGAAGGCCTCATCGTCAAGGCTCAGGCCGAGGCAACCGCCAGCGGCGTCGAGCTTCTCTGGGCCTACGGCGGTGTGAACGGCCAGCGCGGATCGCGCGACGGCGACATCGGCACCGAGCGCGTCCCCATCAGCCAGTATTTCCAGCTTTCACCCGATTTCTGCAAAGGCAACACATTCGCACTCGCGGAAGGATCGTTCACACTTAAAAGCAACGCCGCCATCATCTTTGCCCGCGTGCCCGGTATGGTCCAAATCGCCGACGCCCGCCAATGGGCGACTCCCGCCGGCCTCTTGGGCAGCGTACAACCCACACCCGCGGAACTGCCCGTCGCCGTCGGCCATGTTCCCCTTGTCCCCTCAGCACCCCAATACCTGTCCCTGCAAAAGCTCTCCAGCAGCGCCGCCCGCGAACTTCCGACTTATCGTGAGGTTACCGCCGGCGCCGCGGCAGACGCGCCGACCTCCACCGCGTTGCTTCCCGCCTTCGCCGCGGCAGATCTTCCCGCCGTCTTTGACGACGCCGAAAAGCATTTCAAGCAGCTTCGCGAGCGCGTCAAGGTTGACACGCCCGACCCCACCATCGACGCCGCCGTCGGCGCGCTCAACGTCGCCGCCGATGCCCTCTGGGATGAGCCCCAGGGCGTCATCATGCACGGCGCGATTGCCTGGCGCACCAGGCTCCTGGGTTGGCGCGGTCCCTGCTCGCTTGACGATCTGGGCTGGCATGACCGCGCGCTGCGGAACATTTCCTATTGGGCCACCCGTCAGAACACCAAGCCCATCCCGGACTCCATCCCCCCCGCCGACGAATCGCAGAATCTCTCGCGCAACGAAGCCGGCCTCCACACCAACGGCGACATGTCCAACTCGCACTACGACATGAATCTCGTTCACATCGATGCCGTTTTCCGGCACCTGCTGTGGACCGGCGACCTCGATTTGGCGAAAAAGGAATGGCCCATCATCCAGCGCCATCTCGCCTGGGAACGCCGTCTTTTCCGCCGCGAATACGGCCCCGAAAAGCTCCCGCTGTATGAAGCCTACGCCGCCATTTGGGCCAGCGATGATCTCGAATACGACGGCGGCGGCACCGCGCACGCCTCCGCTTACAATTTTTATGAAAACGTGATGGCCGCCCGTCTCGCGAAATTGATCGGCGCTGATCCCTCCCCGTACGAAAAGGAAGCCGCCCTCATCTTGAGTGCCATGCAGCAATATCTCTGGATCGCCGATGAAGGCTGCTTCGCCGAGTTTCGCGACTACCTGGGCCTCCAGCTTCCCCACCCGGAAGCGGCGCTCTGGTCGGTATATCACACCATCGATTCTGAAGTTCCCACGCCTACTCAGTCGTGGGAAATGACGCGCTACGTCGACGCCATGCCTCACATCCCCGTGCGCGGCAAAGGCGTCCCGACCGACGGAGATTTCGCCATCCTGCCCACCAGCACTTGGATGCCCTATCTCTGGTCGATCAATAACGTCTGCATGAACGAGAACGCCCACACAGCCCTTGCCTATTTCCAGGCTGGCCGCGCCGACGCGGGCGAGCGTCTGCTCAAGAGCTCCATCCTCGCCAGCATGTACCTGGGCATTTCGCCCGGTAACGTCGGCACCATGACCTACCTCGACGTCTATCGCCGCGAAAGCCAGCGCGATTTCGGCGATGGTTCGGGCGCGCTGTCACGAGCGGTGGTCGAGGGATTGTTCGGCGTGCGGCCCGATGCGCTGGCCGGTGAACTTCGCATCACGCCAGGCTTCCCGGCCGAATGGGACCACGCCGCGTTTAGCCACCCAGATGTGGCGTACACGTGGAACCGCACAGGTTCGGCCGACAACTTCACCGTCGAATCGCATTTTGCAGTACCGATGTCCCTGCGACTCACCTGGCCTGTCCATGCGGACGACATCGCAACTGTCACGGTCAACGGCTCGAACGTCACATGGCGAGCGGACGACCAGTCCGTCGGAACGCCGCGCATCGTTATCACCGCGCCAGCCAATCCCAAATGGGAAATCGCCATTCAGTGGAAAGGCAACCCTATAGTGCCAACGCCTCCGGCTATCAACGCCAATGCCGGCGAAGGCGTCACGCTCACGCTGCCCGCCACGCTCACAACTCCGTCTCCGGCCGCAACTGTGCTGGATCCGGAACACGTGCTTTCGGAGGTGGCAATGCACGCCGCCGACGCGGGCTTCAACGCCCGCATCGTCAGCACCGTCGGCAAGCACACTGTTTTTGATTCGGTGAAACAAGGCGCCTTCACGTGGCTGATGCCCGTGGACATCACGGTCGCTGCCGTCGCGGTTGCAGCACCGGCGCCGATCGATTGGTCCAAACCCGCCACGCCCGCTGGCACATTTGAAACGGTGGACCTCACCAAATTTTTCAACCAGCGCGTGACGCAGATTTTCAAGCAGGAGTATCGTTCGCCGCGGTCACCGTATGTGTCCCTGGCGATTCCAAAACAGGGCTTGGGCGCGTGGGCCGGCGACGCCAACGACACCGCCAACATCGACGACTCAGGTCTGCGCGCGCTCTCAGCCAAGCACGAAGGCAAGATTATTTTGCCCAATGGCGTTCCATTGGCCACGCCAAGCGCGCCCGACGCACCGAACATCATCTTCACATCGCAATGGGACAATTTCCCCAAGGAAGTGACCGTGCCACTTGCCGGCAAGGCTCACCGTGTGTTGCTGTTGATGGCGGGTTCGACCAATCCCATGCAGAGCCGCCTCGACAACGGCGAGGTGACCGTCACCTACACCGATGGCACGACTGCCCGCCTGGCGCTGAACAACCCCATCAACTGGTGGCCCATCGAACAGGACTATTTCATCGATGACTACCAGTTCCGCAGGCCCCAAGCGATCCCGCCGCGCGTCAATTTAAAGACCGGCGAGGTGCGCCTGCTCGCGCCCGAGACGGACAAGGGCCGCGGCGGCACGGTCGCCGGTGGCGCGGCGACCGTTCTCGATTTGTCGCTTGACCCCGCCCGAGAATTGAAATCGTTGACCGTCCACACGCTGGCCAATGAAGTCGTCGTCGGCCTGATGTCCGCCACGCTGGAGCGCTGACTATGCCGTGATGCGCCATTATCCGTGCAGCAATACCCCATGCTTTACCGATTTTTTACGCAAGGCCGCAATTCGCCGAAGGCTTTCGATTCCCGGTCTGCGATCTCCTCTTTCCCAGCGTGACACGGTCATTTTATCCACGCCGACAGCGTTGCCGAACTCTTGCTGGGTTAGATCGAGCGACTCTCGAAGCGTGATAATATATGCAGGAGTAGGGCGAGCTATTTGTTGCATAGCAACGGCTCGAATTTGATCTAAATATCTGACAGCCGGAGGACGCAAGAGCAGATCGCCGTTTCGATCCCGTGACACATATTCAGTCGGCAGTTCGAGGTAGACAGACCTTCCGTCGGGCAAGCGCAGAACATAACTAATCAATTGATTCTTCTCACTCAGAACAGCAGTTTCGTTTTTCATAATGTTAATTCCAGTAGATGGTCCAGAAAATCACGCTGTTGAATGGATCAGGTAATTCCGCGCGATCATGGTGAATCGGGCGACCTGATCGCGCTGCCATTGCTCGTCTCGCCCAAGCTCGGCAGCGAGAAGCCGGGCCACGTCACCGGCCATCGCGATCGCCGCGGCTGCGTCGAGCAACAGGGCGCGGGTGCGTCGTGCCAGGACATCATCCACCGTACGCGCCATCTCCCATCGCGCTGCCCAGACAACCTGGGCCGCGTAAATCGGTAGCCGATCATGCAGCCGCCGGGCCAGTGCCGGATCGCTGTCCATCAGCTCGCGAATCGCCGGCGCATCCGATCCGTAGTAGCTCAGATCGCCGAATTGCTCGGCGTCGTGATGGCTGCCGTGGATTGTGAGCTCCCGCGTCACGCACGGCCGCTCATCAAGTTTGGCCAGTGTCGCCGCGTGGTCCACGCAATCCTCGGCCATTTTGCGGTACGTCGTCCATTTGCCCCCGGCGATGGTTAGTAACCCGCTCCTGGCCACGTGGATTGTGAACTCCCGGGAAAGCGCGGCGGTATTGGCCGTGTCAGATGTTTTGACCAGCGGCCTGATTCCCGCGAAGACGCTCAGAACATCAACGCGCGAAGGGCGCTTGGCCAGATATTGTGATGCCGTTTCCAGGATGAAGTCGATCTCCTCATCCGTCGCAACTGGCTCTGTGCTTACATCCTCGATCGGCGTGTCGGTTGTCCCGAGGAGTGCGCGATCGTGCCAGGGGATCGCGAACATCACCCGTCCGTCGCTGGTGTGGGGCACCATAATCGCCGCGTCGCCCGGAAGAAATGAACGATCGAGAACCACGTGCACGCCCTGGCTGGGGGCGATCATTGGGATGGCGGCTGGGTCGTCGATTCTGCGGAGCAGGTCGCCGAAAGCGCCGGTTGCGTTGATCACGCATCGAGCGGCGAGGGTGTGACGGTTGTCGCTCTCCAAATCGTCCAAGACCAACCCATCCACGAATCCTTCGGCATCGTGAGTCATCTCGATAACGGGCGCATAGTTCAGCAGCACCGCCCCTTGCTGCTCGGCCGTTTGAGCCAGGTTGATGAGAAGTCGGGCGTCGTCAAATTGGCCATCGTAATAGAGGACGCCTCCACGAAGCCCCTCCTGGTCGAGTGTGGGGATGTGCTCAAGTACCTCCTCCCTGGAGAGCAGGCGCGATTTCCCAAATCCGAATCGGCCCGCGAGCATATCGTAGACCTTCATTCCGATTCCGTAGAACGGCGCCTCCCACCACGCATAATTGGGCACGACAAAAGCCAGATCATGAACCAGATGCGGCGCATTTTGCCGGAGGATGCCGCGCTCCTTGAGCGCCTCCATGACCAGAGAGATGTTCCCCTGTTGGAGATAGCGCACGCCGCCATGAACCAGCTTGGTGGAGCGGCTGGAGGTGCCCTTGCCAAAGTCGCTTTGCTCCAGGAGACAAACGGAATACCCGCGGGAGGCAGCGTCGAGTGCGATGCCCACCCCGGTCGCCCCGCCGCCGATGACTGCCATGTCCCAGGGGTCGGCGCGGGCGAACAGTTTTTTGATCGAGGTGCGGCGGTCCATCAACTCGCTTTCTTATTTGATTGTGTAAGCGAGGATACAGGCGATGCCATTTTATACTGTGAAATGGAAGAGGAGCAGTAGAGCAGTTGAACAGGAAACCGCTGCGGAGCGTTAAATCTTCTCTACTGATCTCCTGCTCTGACACTCCACTGCTCTATTTTTGCATTGCAAAAATTGGGGCGACAAGATTATTAGGCACACTTAGTTCTGGATAGCGCATCGGCCCGCAATTGCTTGCGCAGAAGCGGCTCGATCTCCTCGGCCAGTCGCGGCGCGCTGAAGAGATAGCCCTGCAAGACGTCGCAGCCGATGTCCAACAAAAATTGACGCTGCGATTCGGTTTCCACCCCTTCGGCAACCACAGACAGTCCCAGACTCTTCGCCAGCGCCACGATCGCGCCAATGATTGCACGGCCATTGGCGGCGTTGGCGGCGGAGTCGATGGACCGCGTGAAGGACTGGTCGACCTTCAACGTATCCAGGGGAAGCCGCTGCAGGTACGCCAGCGAAGAGTAACCGGTGCCGAAATCATCAATGGCGACGTTGATCTTGAGTTGCTTGAGCCGACTGAGCTTGTCGACGGCGTCGCGCATGTTGCGCATGAGCAGCGTTTCGGTCAGTTCGAGCTCCAGCCAGCGCGTTTTCAATCCACATGAGTCCAGCACTGAGGAAATTGAAAGAATAAATTCCGGCTGCGCGAACTCGAAGGCGGACACATTGACGGAAATAGGAATGAGCGGCAGTCCCATCGCAACCCACTCGCGCGTCTGGCGCGCCGCCTCGGCCAGCACCCAATGGCCTACCTGCACGATCAGGCCACTGTCTTCTCCAATGGGAATAAACTTTGCTGGAGGGACCAGACCGAGTGTCGGATGCTGCCATCGCACCAGCGCTTCGAGCCCCACAATGATACCATGGCGATCCACCTTCGGCTGATAGTGCAACCGAAGCTCGCCATTGGGGATGGCCTGGCGCAGAGCGCGCTCCAGTTCCATGCGATCCATGGCGCCCTCGCTCATCTCGGCCGTAAATGGTTTGGCGCAGTTGCGGCCGGCGTCCTTGGCGCCGTAGAGCGCAAGGTCGGCATTTTTCAACAGCTCAGTCGGCTCTTTGCCATCGGTCGGGTAGGTCGCTGAGCCGACGCTGATAGTGACGAACATCTCGCGATCGCGCAGAACGATCGGCTGCTTGAATTCCTCGACAAGCGATTTGGCGACGATCTCGGCGTCGGCGGCGTTGCTGAGATCGGCGAGGATAACGGCAAATTCGTCGCCACCCATGCGTGCCAGGGTATCGCATGAGCGCAGCCGCTTGTTCAGCCGGTGCGCCGCCTGGCAGAGCAACTCATCGCCAGCCTGATGTCCGTAGGTGTCGTTGATCTGCTTGAAGCGGTCGACATCGATGAGCAAAACACCGGCGGCGCGCCCGCTGCGCGTCGAGCCGGCCAATGTATGCTGCAAACGGTCGGCAAAGAGGGCGCGGTTGGGCAGTTGCGTGAGGGCGTCGTTCTTGGCCTGAAAGATGAGCTGGTCAGTGAGCTGGCGGTGCTCGATCGCAATTGCGGTCAGATCGCTGGCGAGTCGGAGCATTTCCGAGGCAGCCTCGCTGGGCTCGAGATCGTCGCGACGGTACAGACTGATCGCGCCGGCGGAATCACGGTGAGAGGACCGAATAAGGATCGACCAGCACGAACGCAGTCCGAGTTCCAACACCGTCGGGCGCAGATCGCGCCATGCGGGATCGTTCAGCAGATCGCAGGTGATGATCCGGTCTTTGCTTTGTGCCCCCAGCACACCGAACCGCCGAACCAGATCATAGAGCTGGCGTTCGATGGCGGAGGAAAAAGCGCTGGGAAGTCGCGGCGCGCAGTGATGCACAACCCCGTCGGTGAGCATGACTCCGGCGGCGAGGGCATCGGGCTCCTCGCGTTCGGCGGCGTCGATCAGCTGGTGGAGGATATCGTTCAGGGGCCTGCCTTCGGTGATCATCTCGAGCACCTGGCCACGGATTTGTTCGCGGAACTCCATCTCTTTTCGTGCAGTGATATCTCGCGCCGATGCATGGATTTCGCGGATGCTTCCCGTGCGGGGGTCGGTCAAGGTTTGGCAGGTGGATTCCAGCCAGAGATACTGGCCGCTTCTCTTTCGAAAGCGGTAGGCGACTGTGCCTCGGCGGGTGGCGCCGCAACTCCCGTTGTAGCAGGCAACGACCTGGGCAACCTCGTCGGGGTGGATGAAGTCGCTGAACATCCGGCCGACCAGTTCATCGGGCGTGTAACCGACAATCGCGGCGGATGCGGGTGAGGCATAGAGACACAGGCCGTCGGGGCGATAGCGGGAGATCATGTCCGACGAATTTTCCGCCAGCACGCGGAAGCGTTCTTCGCTCTGCTGAAGCGTGAGCGCCTTTTGTGCCAGCAGGTCCATCAGGCGCTTGGTGTTCAAGGAGGCGCGCACGCGCGCACGCAGCTCGGCGGGATCGAATGGCTTGAAGACGTAATCGGCAGCGCCGGCTGCGAGGCCGCGCAGTTTTTCTTCAGTCGTCGACGCGCCAGTGAGGAAAACAATCGGCGCATCGGCGGTGAGCGGATTGGCCTTGAGCTGGCGGCAGACCTCGAAGCCATCGAGTCCGGTCATCTCCACATCAAGGAGGATCAGATCCGGCCGAAGTGTCGGCGCCACGGCCAGCGCTTCCTCGCCGCTGAAACAGGAGATGAAATCGACGGGCTCGCCGGCAAGGCCCAACTGGACGAGTTCGTGGATGTCTGGTGAATCGTCAATGATGAGAATTTTTTGGTTTGGCATTTCCGGGCTCGCTCTTTTTTTGTCGCCGCGACGGATGGTTTCACTTTTTGTCCGCAATGCTTTGGCGTTCCAGGGCTGGGTCGTAGCCGGCAGTGCCGCGCATCAACGCGATCAATTCATCCACGGCGGTCCGAACCGAGTCGAATTCCGCATCGCACTTCATCAACGTTTCGGCCCTGGCGGCAGAATGGGTGATCGCCGGGAAGCCGTAGCCGCTGCCCGAGCCTTTGAGTTGATGGATCAGCGTGCGGAGTTTGTCGAGTTCACGAGCCTCTCGGAGACTGACGAGGTCGTCCACGCGGCCGGGGAGACGGGCGACAAAGCCTTCGACGGCGCGTCGCATGGCGTCGGCGGCCAGCGCTTTGGAACTGGCCTTGGCCTTGGCCTGGCTCTGGATCGTCGACTGCGGCGTGGCAGGTGTCGGGGCAGGTGTCGGGGCAGATGTGGGCGCCGGTGCGGGAGCCTCCAGCATTGCGGCGGCCATCAGCGGCTCGGGCAATGGCGCCGCCTCGGAAAACATCTGGACTTTTCGGAGGTAACCAGAGACGGTGCGGAGCAACAATTCCTTGTCGATCGGCTTGGTGAGGTAATCGGTGCAGCCGGCGTTGATGCATTTGGCGCGATCACCTGCCATCGCATGAGCCGTGAGAGCGATGATCGGCAGATCATATCCCAGACGCCGCAACTCGCTGGTGGCGCCATAGCCATCGAGTTCGGGCATCTGCATATCCATCAACACGAGATCGAACTTCTGGCTCCGGACCGAATCCAGGGCGATGCGCCCGTTTTCTGCAATGACAACCTCGGCTCCGGCCATGGTTAAATGCATCGACAGTAGTTGCTGGTTGTCCAGGCCATCCTCCGCCAGAAGAATCCGGCCGCTGAGGGTGATCTCCTCTTCCGTCGGGAGCGCCTGATCGATGGCGAATATCGATTCGCAGAGCCCCTCGCGCATCGCGACGCCTTCGAGCGATCCGCCTTCGACCCAAAAGCTGAACGTGCTGCCCTGTCCGGGATCGGAGCGAACCGACAGATCCCCGCCCATGTACTTCGCCAGACGCTTGCTGATGACCAATCCGAGTCCTGTGCCGCCGTACTTGCGGGTCATGGATTCGTCGGCCTGGACAAATGGTTGGAAGAGCTTGCCGATCTGGTCCGGGTTGAGGCCGATTCCAGTGTCGCACACATCGAACCGCGCCCAACTGCCGCCGGCAAATTGCTCGACGCTCACCTTCAGCCGAACCTCGCCGTGCTCGGTAAATTTGATCGCGTTTCCGGTCAGGTTCATCAGCACCTGCTTGAGGCGGAGCGGGTCGGTCTTGATCTCGGCGGGAATCAATCCGACAAACTCGACCACGAGCATTAATTGCTTTCCCAGTGCCTTGGGGCGAAGCATCGAGGCGACTTCCACGGTGATGCGGGCGACGTCGCAGGCGATCTTCTCGACGGTCATTTTCTCGGCTTCGATCTTGCTGATGTCGAGGATGTCATTGATCAGATCCATCAAATGGCGCGCGTTGCGACGCACCACCTGGAGGCAGTTGATCCGGTCTGACATGGTTTGCGACGGCGTCAGCATAAGATCGGCGTAGCCGAGAATGGCGTTCATGGGCGTGCGAATTTCGTGACTCATGTTGGCGAGGAAGGAGGTCTTGGCGCGATTGGCTTCCTCGGCTTTATCCCGGGCGGTGGTAAGCTCGAGGTTGGTCGATTGCAACTCGTCGGTGCGCCGGGCAACTTCCTCTTCCAGATGATTGCGATGCGATGCGAGTTCGGCGTCGCGCAATTCGATCTGCTTGAGCATTTCGTTGAAGCAATCGATGAGGGTCCCGAGCTCATCGTTGCTCGTCTTCACGGCGCGCGAGGAATAGTTTTTTTTCTCCGCGATTTCCCGCGCGGTTTGCGTCAGGCCGAGAATGGGCAACGAGATCAACCCCTGTAGCCGACTGATGACGACAAGCGACGCTGCCAATCCGGTTGCGAGCACCAGCAGCAGAGCCGTCGCATAGCTGCGGATACGTTCATGCAGGCGGCTGAGATCCGTTTGGATCCGGATCGTCCCGATCGTCTTGCCGGAAAATAAGATCGAACGCGAGACGACCAGACAACCGGGAAGAAACTTGAAATTGCCGGACTCGACGCTATCCATCTGCGGCGATTCGACAGCCCCCGTGCGCGCGTAAGACGCGAAGTCTTCATTGTTCGCAGTGTCAATCACGGCCACCATCACGGTGGGATCGGCGTGGAGCGAGGAAAGCGCCTCCTGGGCCGCTTCGCGATCGGCGAAACTGATGGCGGCGGTGCTGTTGGCGCCGATCACGTCGGCCGAGGTGATGAGTTCACTGACCATGAGCCGGCGAAAGGTAATGTAGTCGTATGCCGCGAACGCCACGCAGGCGGCGATCAGGGCCACACCGCTGATGATCATCGTGATCAACATCAGCTTCCGACGGATAGGGAGGTTTCGGATGAATTGCATGGATATTCCCCTTATTTCGTGAAAATCTTTGAGAGCCGCAGAAGTTTGGAACTAATCTTCAGCCGCGCCTGCTCGGCGGCCTCCTGGTTGACCTCAAAGCGCACTTTATTGTCCTCGCTGTAAAAACGGATCACGCCGCCAGTCCACAGAAACTGCTCGGCTTCCCCGATGCTCAACACGTTCTTGTCCTTCAATTTGTCGTGCAGCGCTGCCAGGAAGCTCTGATCGGAGGAATCGACGAATAGCACCTGGCACTGATTCACTTCCTCGATGCGCGAAAAGTAGCGAACGGCAAGCGACCGCCCGTTCACGGTCTTGCCCTGAACGACGCGCTCCAGCTCGTCTCCGAAGGGATTGCTGCCCAGGATTGCGATCGTGATCGGCGAAGCATCGCTCTCGAACGCGCTCGCGGGCCATTCGACGAACTGCACGAAGTTGTAGATAAAAGCGGCCTTGATCTGATACTCGCGCGAGGGCTCATCCGCCCGCGATGGATGCATCAGTGCTAGCAATGCAAAGACGATCGCGATTGTGGTACTTCGACTACGCATCTATATTTCCCTGCCAACCAAGCCCGCGATCCTGAGTCGATTAGAATTTGTACGAGAGCTCGGCGTAAACCGTCCGGGGAGGTTCACTCGGGAGGCCCTGGCCGTCGCTGACGCCATATTCCGGATGGTGGTTGTCGAACGCGCCCAGCACGCCCACCTTCAATTCCATCCCCTCCTTTGGTTGCCAGACCAGATTTAGATCGGTGGTGACGTAGGCAGGGATATCGAACTCGGTCACGCGGCCGGTGTAGTAGATGCCGGCATTGAGCTGGAGATTGCGAGTGATGTCCCAATAAGAATGGACCTGAGCCTGCTGTTGCGGCGCGCTGCCTTGTTCCTCTTTGGCATCGGCCATGGCAGCGGGGCCCACCGTGGAGAAGAAGGTTGATTCGAGGAGCGAGTACGAGCCGGTCAGCCGCCATGCGTCGGTGACCTGGAGGGTGCTGGCGATCTCACCGCCATAGGTGTCACCACTGATGGCATTTTCTTCCGTGAGGGGGATGATCACCGGCACCCCGGGCTGTGCCGCACCGCTTGGGATCGCTTCACTGATGTCGCCATAATTGTTGTAGAAGGTGGCGAGATCGACAGAGAATTGTTTGGTCGGCTGCATGCGATAGCCAAGCTCGTATGCGGTCAACTTTTCTGATTGGATGTCGGGGTTTCCGTGAAGCAACGCTTCGCCGGGGACGGTCGCACCGGTTCCGGTAGGGATCTGAAACCGGCTGGCGACGAAGTCGACGTCGGACTCGACGATGGTAGGCGTGCGCACGGCTCGGGAGACCGCGGCCCATACGGAATTGTGCTCATTGGGCGTCCATAGCAGGCGGACGCTGGGCTCGATCTCAAAGCCCGTATAGTCGTTGTGTTCGAACTTCGAGCCCATGGTCAGGAACCACTGCCGGGGCTCCAAGGTGATGGTATCCTGTACAAAAGCGTTGTAGAGGCTGTCCGTGCGAGTTGGCGGATCGAAAGCGATTTGATCATTCTGGAGAAAGGTGCTGTTCACGGCGCGGTAGCCAAATCCCCACATGATTTCGTTCCGCTCGCCAAGCACGAAGCGATCGTGGAAGTCGAGATCGATGGTGTGCTGGTCATACTCCGCATCAGGGCCATGTTGGCCGAAGTAGTCGTAGTACAACTGCAATGCGAAATCCGAATCATCGTCCACGCGGTGAGTCCAGCGGCCCAGCACGTTGCCGGTCGTGGCGGACTCCCCGAAAGTCTTGGTCTGGAGGAACGGAGGGGTAAAAATCGGCACCTCCGTCGGGAGCTGCGCGCGGTCCTCGTTGACGTCGCCCTGTAAAGTGAAGCTGTCTTGATCGCTGGCGTGCTTGTCGATGCGAAACCCACCGCGCATCGCGTACCAATCGTCGCCTGCGTCGCCGCCGCTGGACGTATCCAGCGCTTCGTCATAGGAGGCTTTGGTGTAGACGCGATAATACGTGTCGTCGGCGAGTTTGCCGCCGTAGCGAACCGAAAGATTGGAGTCCTGATTGCTGCCGCGGCTGTCCAGCAGCCAGCCCTGCGTGTCCTGTGCGTCCTTGGTCGTGATGTTGATCACGCCATTGACGGCATTGGCGCCCCAGAGCGTCGCGCCGGGACCGCGAATCACTTCAATGCGGTCCAGATCCGGCAGCACGTAATCAACCGTGTTCCAAAAGACGCCCCCAAACAACGGGTTATAGAGCGACCGGCCATCCTGTAATACGAGCAGGTTGTTGGCGAATTCATCATTGAGGCCCCGAGCGCTGACGGCCCACGTGGAGCTATTGATGCGCGCCACATCCATGCCGGGCGCCAGCCTTAATAGATCGGGAATCGTGCTGAAACCCGAACGGGCGATGTCGTCCTGGCTGATGACTGAGATGGCGGCGGGCGCGTCGGCCATGGGCTGTTGTTTCTTCGAGACGCTGGTGACTTCCACGTTCATGAGGTCTTCCAGCGACAGGTTGGACAAGTCATTGGCAGGTGGCGAAGCGGCGCTCGCCTGCGTCGTGGGCTGCTCCCCCCGGGCAACGGCGGTGAGCCCAATTAAGCACAAGAATACCAGCGCGGTGAAGATCGTTGTTTGAGTCCGATACATTGCTCGCTCACATTTCCGGCGGTCGCCGTTGACGGTTGCGCGGTCTGTAACGATTGCCGCGTCTATCGCCATCTATCTGCCAAAACGGAGCGGCCCATAAGCCGAAAGCGGAAAAACTAGGAGCACTCCAATTTTTTCTTTTGAGGAGGAAGGCGGCCGATTTCCACACGGCATCGCCGGGAGGGCGGCTAATATCGGTCAATCCATGCCGAGCAACGAATGGCTATCGGGCGTGAAGAAATGCAGGATGGCGCGGGATGGATTGCACGGAGGCGACGCACCCAGCGCCGGTGGCGCGCCGGCATCAGAGCGCGAAGAAATTGATCGCGATCACGTTGGGCGGAATCGAGCCAACTCAAGCGTGGCTTTAATCCTAATCCGTCCCAACCCTATCTCCGTTGAATCAAGGCCGGATATACAAAAGAAACTCTCTTCATGACTTGAAAAAAAATCGGGGCGACAAGATTCGAACTTGCGACCTCTAGACCCCCAGTCTAGCGCTCTAACCAAACTGAGCTACGCCCCGTGCGTGCCGGTTTCTCCTTAGACTAGAGCGACGCGGCTGGAAGTCAATGCGCCTTGCCGCACGCACATCGCAACCTTACTGTCCCTTGAATGAGCCAGAAACCTGTTGCGCCGGCGCTGGGGGAAGAGCTGCGATCTGTCGTAGAATTGGCGCGGGGAGCCGGGAAAATCATTTCGGAAAATTACGGCAAGGTCCAGCGCCTGACCAAGACCCACGCGGCGACGACCGATGAAGCCGTTACCGAGGCGGATCGAGCGAGCCAACGCTTTATCATCGGCGAGCTTAAACGGCGGTTTCCATCTGACGGCGTCATCGGCGAAGAGAGCGACAGCGGACAATCGATCACCTTCGACTGCAAGAATCCCGATGGCCGAAACTGGGTGATCGATCCGATCGATGGCACGAACAATTTCATCGCGGGTCTGGGCGCGTTCGCGGTGTGTATCGGCCTGCTCGATGCGGGCGAGCCGGTGCTGGGGGTCGTCTTTGATGTCGCGCGCGATCAGATGTATGCGGCCGCGCGCGGACAAGGCGCGTGGTTGAATGGTCGCGCGATTGCGGTGCACCAGGGGCCGATGGCGGACTCAAGCCTGATGATGCTGACCAGCAATTTGCTGGATAAAAACGATCACCTTCCGGGATGGGTCGTGCGCTGGCTCTCGCAGACAAATTGGAAAATGCGAATTCTCGGATCGGCGGCGCTGGAGGCGATGCAGGTGGCGGCGGGCGTCGCGCACGGAGCGGTCACCATCAACGGCAAGCTCTGGGATGTCGTCGCGCCGGCTGCGATCGTGCAGGAGGCCGGCGGTTTTGTCACCGACCTCGCGGGGGAAGCAATTTTCCCTTTCGAATTGCGGAAATACATCGGCGCCAAGGTGCCCTTCCTCGCCGCGGCGCCGGCGGCGCAGGAGGAACTTTTGCGCGAAATACAGGATTACCCGTAAGGGTCGCGCACATCATTGCGGCTGCAATTCATTGGAAACATCGACTCCGGTCGTCTTGCGGATCAGCTCCAGCAAGGCGGTTCCGTCAGAGGGAGGCGTGGCACGGATTGCCGCGAGCGTTTTTTTGATGGCATCGGGACCGGCGCGGTCGGACCAGGCGGCGATCACTCCGATGCTCCGCCTGCGGAAGACGTCGGCGTAGGCGCCGGCGATCGCCGGGCGGAGCTGGTCGGGCGGGATGGGATGAGCGAGATCGATCGAACTCATCGAGACGGGGTTATTGGGATCGGGCTGAAGGATCCTTGCAACGATGTCGTGCGGCTGGGCGCCGCTGATGATGGCCATGTCCTCCGACGAAAGCTCTCCCACGACGCCGGCGGCGAACCAGTTTTCGTCGAGCTTCAGATTCAACGGCGCGATTCCTGATTCGACAATGAACCTGGCCAAACTGAATTGAACGGCTGACTGCGATTCGCGCGAAATCATGTCGGCGACGCCTGCCTCGGTGCGGCCAATATCTTCGCGCAGACTGGCGGAGCGCGCGGGGATCGCATCATTTTCCAGATAGGGGGCGGGCATGATCGATTCGCCATCGACGGCGTCCGGTGAGATGTCCACGATTCCGTTGAATGCAATTTTGTCGGCGATGCGATTGTAATGGAATTGATCGCTGCCCCAGCCGGCGATCACCAGCCGTTTGAGATCCTCGCGGGTCGCCACCAGATAAATCACCTGCACGCGCAGCCGACCCAGGTGCTGGACGACCGGAAGCAAAGTATCGACAACGAAATGACTCGCCTGCTGTTTGTCCTTCAGTGCCAGTTGCCCAGCGATTTGGGTTTCCAGCGCGTCCTTGTGCGCCTGGAGGCTGGAGAGGAGATCGGAAGGCTGTGTCGAAGGCTGCGTACCCGCGGGCGCGTGCATGAGGCAATCGCGTACCCAAATCTCATCGCCAGGCTCACACATCGCGTTTCGATTGCCTGCCAACACCCGAACAAAGCCCTGCGGCAGCGTGACGATCCGAACCGGTGCAGACGGGGCGGAGCTGGGAGCGGTGGCGGTCGTCATCCCAGCTAGAGTCATCCCATCTTGCAATGGGATCAAGGTGAAAAGCAATGCCGCAAGTGTCGCTGTTAATTTGGGTGAGATGCGATGATTGTAGTGGTGTTTCGGCGACATCGGCGCTCCTGGCGGTACCATCCGGGCGCGATTATTCACGAAATATTCGCAAGGTGCTGGCACGATCCTCAACTTGGACTTGCATTAGGCGGGTAAGCTTGCCACCGAGTCAACATTAACGACCTATAAGAGATTGCATTTGGTAGAGTTGAAGTCCAAGAATCTTGTTGATTTCCGTGCTGAGAGGCGTTATTAGTGTGCGCTGCTGGAAAGGTTCGTGGAGGGCCGGCTCTGCCCCAGCGGGATTGATGTCCAGATCAATTCGCCGTGACGGTGGAGTGCCGACGGTTGACAGCCTGACTTGAGCGCTTCAAGTTTTTGCGGTCGACCGACTCCTGAGCCTGTAGTTCTCAGATTGGCGGAGACCAATCGTTGAGCGATTTGGGAGAAATGCCATGAGCTCGAGGATCAATGGGGCCACGCCCCGATCCATGTCGGACCAATCCGCTTCGGCTTCGCCGGATCAGGCGCGAGATTCGGAAGTTCAATTGGTCGTCCCTGTTGATGGCGATTCGCCAGTATCTCCTCTATCCCACACATTTAATCAGCCGGCGGCGTTAGAGAACCGCATCGTTGGCAACTCGTCGGCGATTGGCGTCGTCCGCGATATTGCCACTTCGATCGCGCCCCGGCGCTCGACCGTTATGCTCCTGGGCGAAACTGGAACCGGCAAGGAAATGCTGGCTCGCCACATTCACCAGCAGAGCGAACGGGCCAACAAACCTTTCGTCCCGGTCGATTGCTCTTCGATGACTGAAACTCTCTTCGAGAGCCAATTGTTCGGACACGTTCGCGGCGCATTTACCGGCGCGGTGCGTGAATCACTCGGTTTTGTTCGCGCCGCCGATGGCGGAACTCTCTTTATTGACGAAGTCGGCGAACTATCGGTCCTGCTTCAAGCCAAACTTCTTCGCGTGCTTCAGGAACGTTGCGTGGTTCCCGTGGGCGATACCAAGCCTCGGCCCGTGGATGTTCGCGTCATTTGTGCGACTCACCGCGATCTCGCCGCGATGGTGCGCCAGCGCACTTTCCGTGAAGACCTGTATTTTCGTCTGAACGTCGTTGTCCTGCACGTTCCGCCATTGCGAGAGCGGCCCGACGACGTCGTTCCTCTTGCTCAACATTTTCTGGCCGTCCAGGCGGATCTTTATGGGGAATCCACCAAGACCCTTTCTCGCGATGCCGCCGAGCTTCTTCGCCAATATCCCTGGCCCGGCAACGTCCGCGAACTCGCCAACGTGATCGAGCACGCCCATGTTTTGGCCTCGTCGGGAATTATTCAGCCGACCGATCTTCCCGAGCGTTTGCGTCAACTGGCTGATTCGGGCATTTCCACACTGAGCGATCTTCGCCTCATCGACGTCGAACGTCGCACCATCGCCGAAGCGCTTGCCCGCACCAAATTCTGCAAGGCCGCCGCAAGTCGCTTGCTTGGCATTAACATTCAGCGCCTCAGTCGCCGCATCCGAACTTTGGGCATCGAACTTCCAGTCGATCGCAACTAGCGCTTTCTCTCCTTTTTCTAAAACACTCGAGACCTTCGCGTATCATCCTGCAACCGCGACTGCGCGCTTGGGCTTGGCCCTCTGTGCTGGCGGCCGGATCGCCGCCTCATCACCTGCGCCGACCAGCCGCGTCGTCGCACCAGCCTTTTCCATTTCAGCTCGGCCCAGATCGGAAGCCGCAGCGGTCTTGCCCGCCGCAGCCGCCGCAAGCAAAGCAAGCGCTTCCCAATCGGGTGGAGCATCAAAGACCGCCATCGCGCCCAGAGTGCGAGCGGCGATCTCGTCCTGCGCTGTTAGCACCGAGCCGACCATCGCCCATTTCTGCCACGGCCACGCTGCGCGTACGCGCCGGATCAAATGGCCGACCGGCATGTCCGGCAGTTGATCGCCCGTCACCAGAAGGTCAAAGCGCAGCATCCGCAATAGTTCCAGCGCCTTCTTGCCTGAGTCGGCGTGAAAGAAGCTGGGAGTCGTTCCGCTGGCGCCCGCGCGGTTGCCGGCTGCGCCGCTGGACGCTTCATCTCCTAAAACCAACCGCTCGGACGGACCCGAAGTTGATCCGGCATTCGATCGCGATGCACAATCGCCCAGCGGATCCATGCCACACGCCGAATCGTCAGATGCGTCGCATTTGGCGGCCGACGCCGGCGCCTGCTCCCGCGAGCAGAGAATCTCCTCATTGCGTTCCAGCGTGCCACGATCTGCGGCGCCTGGCACACACACGGTCAGAATGGATGGTTGAGTGTTCACAGCCATTTCATTCACCCTCCATGCATCCAGCAAGCATCAAATCACTCCCGAATTG
>Ga0302325_10010862_pt1 | contig 19680 bp, 16 predicted proteins | sample Palsa_T0_2_FD_201948 | JGI IMG/M metagenome (GOLD analysis project Ga0302325, IMG submission 201948) | Peat permafrost microbial communities from Stordalen Mire near Abisko, Sweden - Palsa_T0_2 | ecosystem: Environmental > Terrestrial > Soil > Palsa > Peat permafrost | place: Sweden: Abisko...
CGCCGCGATCAAAACTTTTGGGATTCTCGCAACCGTCTGGTTACTCCTGTGCTGATCTTCGACCAATTCGAAGAAGTCTTCACCCTCGGTAGTCCACGCGGTGTCCTGAGCCCCGCCGCCCAGCAGTTCATGACACAGCTTTCCCAGCTGGCCGAAGGCCATCCCCCTGACGAACTGCAGGAATGGCTCGCCGAGCATCCTGAAGGCAGCGGCAAATTTCTCTTCCGGCGCCATTACTACCGTATCGTGATCAGCATGCGCGACGATTACGTGGCCCGGCTAGACGATTTTCGCGATAGTATACCGTCGGTCGCAGCGCATCGCCGGCGGCTGCTCGCCATGGATGGGTTGGCTGCTTTGCGGGCCGCCAGCCAGTCTCCTCAACTCATCTCGCCCGAGGTCGCCGAGCGCATTGTTCGCTTCGTCGCGGCCGACGAGAGTCCTCATCGGGAGTTATCGGAACTCACCGTTGACCCTGCGCTACTAAGCGTCATGTGCAGCGAGCTGAACGAAAAGCGCAAAGCGCGCGGCGAAGCGAATATCACGGCCAACCTATTGGAAGGGAGCCGCGACGAGATTCTCCGAGACTTCTATCAGCGCGCAGTTGGCGATATTCATCCCGCCATCCGCAGCTTCCTCGAGGAACGGCTCATCATCGATCCCGGCTATCGGGATACCGTTGCCGCTAATCTCATCCCGGACGTTCCCGGATCAAGCGACGATATCGACCGCCTCATCCGCCGCCGCGTCATGCGCGCCGAACAGCGCGGGCGTGTCCGCCGCGTCGAAATCACGCACGACCTGCTGGTTCCCGTTATCCGGGAAAGCCGCGACAAGCGCCGCAGCGAACAGGAAGCGGAAAATGAACGAAGCGCCCGTATACAAGCCGAACGTTCGCTGCGCAAAACACGCCTGTTGGTCGCCCTATTTGCCGCGATTAGCGTGGTCGCCGTTAGCGCTCTCATACTCGCCCGCATTGCCGAGCACCACGCCACATACAACAAGCAAATCGCTCAAGACGCCTTGGAAGACCTCTCAGGGGTGGCCGGCAGCCATTCAGTTGAAGTACCTGACGAGGCGCCTGAAACCCTGGCGTTCCGCCAGCAACTGATCACCCGTGCAAAGTCTATCTACGACCGCTTTAGAAAAAGCGACCTGAATAGCGAAGACTTGCGCCGTTCCGGCGCAATAGAACATTTCCGCGCAGGCGACCTCTATCGCATGCGCGCCGATTCCAACACGGCCATCCGCGAGTATCAGACCGCCATCACCGAGTTAAGGGGGCTGGTTCGCGACTATCCGCAACAGCGCCAATACGCGCGCGATCTGGCCGACGCCTATCTTTGGCTCGCCGAAACAGAGCGCCCGATTCCCGCGCACAATGCCGATGCTAAAGCGGCCTTTGACAGCGCCGTCTCTGTCGGTCTCGGCCTCACGCGCCGCTTTCCTTCCGACGAAACATTCCAGGAAAAACTTGCCGAAGCGTACGATGACCGGGGCATTTTGGAACAATACATCGGTGACAACGCCGATGCCGCTAACGACTTCCGCGCGGCGATCGGAAAGCTCGCCCCGCTTACCAGTCCCACGGCCCAACGCGACCTCTCGAACGCCAAGAACAACCTCGCGCTCTTCCTCTACAAAACCGGGGGTTCCACAGCGGAAGCAGCCACGTTATGGGATGAGGCTATCGCCATCGGTGAAAAGTTGGTCAAGATAGATCCAAGCAACCGCGAATATAGACTGCATTTGGCTGAATTCAACAACAACTCAGCCCAGTTACTCGCAGACTCAGACCAAGCGCTTGCTGCGGAGCGGAATCGTAAGGCCATTGATCTGCTGCGCGATCTTGCCCGGCCTGCGCCCTATCTGAACGCCCGCCTCGGTTTGTACTTCAGCACGCGCGCCGGCATGTTGAACGACAGGCCCGATTACGATCAAGCCATCGAACTATTGCGGAGCGCCGCATCGCAGACAGACGACCGCAGCTTTCACATCTGGCTTGGTCAGGCCCTCACTAACTTCGCCCAAAGCGGAAGTGCGCCAAATCCCGTGGAGCTTTTGCGGGAGGCCATTCAGCAGCAGACTCGGGCAGGATCAAATTACAACCTTGCTTGGGACTACTGCTATCTGGCGTTAGCGTTTCAGAAAAACGAATCTACGGCGCCAATGCAAGCCGCACTTCTGAAGTGCCGCGGTCTGATGGGCGATCTCCCTCCTTCCGATCAGGCCGAACTCCGTCAGTTAATCAAGGGCCTCGAATAATCTATCAATCTGCTAAAACATATACCTGTACTCTAATCTCAAAATCTCCTTATACCAGCGCGAGTTCGTCACCGCCTCACCGTATCCCAGATAGATCGACTGATGTTTATGAAAAGAAATCCGGGCTCCGATCTTAACGTTCGCAATATTGATTCCAGCGGCGGACAGCTCCGGAAGAGCCGCGGTCGCGCTCGTGTAGTACCCGTCGAACACATGCCAGGCGACAAACTCCAGCAGGGGTGTGATAGTTATGTCCCGGGTTGTCTCAAATCCATATCCGGCACCTAAGCCGTATTCCAATACATCACCGGAAAAACCGTTTGGTGAGGAAGCTGTCGGGTAGCCTGCGGATCCTCCAATTGGGTGTAAATCCCCAAATTGTCCCAGTAAGCTCATGTGCTCGGTTAGCCTATGGTTGAGCAGCAGCAATGGCTGCACACTGTAATGGTTCGTGCCCAAGCCTTGCGACGCATCGCCGGTGGGGGTGAATGCCGCGAATTGAAAAGTCAAATAGGTGCGCTCCGAAGCCACAAGCGCAAACTTTAAACCGGCAACGAAATCTCCAAAGCCGTTGCCGCTGGCCATGCTGCCGCTTACGGTAGCCGTATACTGTAGCGATCGCTCCGGCAAATCCGCGAAGAAGGACAACCGCTGTGTCGGCGCGTATTCCAAATTGACATGCACTTCTTGCGCATTCACTCGCGCAGCAATCCCCGGCCCCGGCCCAGGCGCATTCGGATCGAACGCCTGGTTCGTTGAGGCCAGTCCTCTATAGCATCCGCATTTGCCGTAGAAGAACTCGGCGCGATCCGGATCCTCTATCGAGAATTCGGCATCGAGTCGCACACGGACTTGAGTGCGAACGATGGCGTCCTCTATGTACCCGCCGGTAAAGCTACCCTCCATGCGCGGCCTCGGCCCCTTTGCTTTCTTTGGTGCACCACCGGTAGCCTGACCTTCCGGCAGGTAGGAACGGAACGCGAAAACGTCGTGGTACGCCGGCACCGTCAGCGTCGATTGCGCGCTGGCGGCAGAAATAAAAATGGAAAGGCACCACACAATTTTGCTAACGCGCTGCCGTCTTATTGCGTAACGGTCCCCGATCCGGGCTTGCTTGCGGGTAGGTTGTCTTGGTGAAATCGGCATAAAACCTCTTCGTGTATCAGTCACTCTCGCCCGCGTACCGCTTCAATGTAAACTTGCCCCCGGGCTGAGACAAACCGTTAAGAGACCGGTTACCGTTCGATGATAGATTATTTCCTTCGCTACGGCAATCGTTTCTATCTGGTTTTCTATCTGGTGCTATCTGGTTCTGCCAGTGAAGCGGAGACGGGCTCTGCCGGCGGGCACCCGTCAAGGAAGCAGCTGATCAAATGCCGTCAGACCTGGTGTATGTTTATTTGCGCGCTGAGAGCAGTGCAAAACGACCGCGTGAGCCGGAATGCTCATCCGATAGCAGGCGCTTGTCAAGCGTCGTAGAGAAGAAAGGGAGCAGTGCCGGCTGACTTACCAGCGCTGAGCGCCGCCGCGTCCGCCTCGGCCTCCACCGCCGCCGGCGCCTCTACCTTCGCGCCGTCCGAATCCACCAGCGCCTTCACCCGCCGGCTTCGGTCGTGCTTCGTTCACATTCAAAGCCCGGCCGTTCAGTTCTGTTCCATTGAGGTGTGAGATGGCCGCCTGCGCCTCCCCGGCGTCACGCATTTCCACAAAGGCAAAGCCGCGCAATTGGCCGCTATCGCGGTCCGTCACAATATTTACGCGTTCCACGCCGCCATACTGTGCGAAAGCGGTGTGCAGTTCGTCTTGAGTCGTTTTATAACTGAGATTACCTACAAAAATATTGGTCACAGTGTCGTTCCTTTTCTTCTGAATTGCCTTTGCCGGACTGCGCTGAAACCAACTTGCCACAGATGGATGCGCCAGTGCTGCGCCAGCGATGCCTCCGAAATATTCCTCCGGAAATACGGCCGGGGCAAACGAAAATGATAGACAAGTGCCGCCAAAGACGCCTTCATGTTAGCAAAATTCCGCTTGTCAACCACTTAGCGTGGCAAGCCAGCACGCGTTCTTTATCTGAAGATAAAGTTTCATTTATGGCCGCTGAATCCCCACCCCCATTTGTGCATCGGGCCTATAAATAGAATCTATTGGTGAACGCTTGGTTACACTGCCCTCGTCGTCGAGAATTGTAGATTGAGTGAATCCGGCATGGGCGCCCAATGAGTTCGTCGCATGGAAAAACCCACTGATCCTCGAAAGATCAATCTCCAAACAACATGACAAAATACAAACTCGAATACATCTGGCTTGACGGCAAGCATCCTGTTCCTGACCTTCGCGGCAAGACTCTGCTAAAAGCGTTTGAGCATCCGCCTACGCTGGCCGATCTGCCCAATTGGGGATTTGACGGCAGCTCCACCATGCAGGCCGAGGGCAAAAGTTCCGACTGCGTCCTAAAACCCGTGGCCCTGTACCCTGACGCAGCCCGCAAGGACGGCTACATCGTTCTGAGCGAAGTCCTGCTCGCCGATGGCACTCCACATCCCACCAACGCGCGCGCCACCATCGAGAACGATCCTGACTTTTGGGCCGGCTTCGAGCAGGAGTATTTCCTCTATCACGACGGGCGTCCCCTCGGCTTCCCGAAAGACGGTCACCCCAGCACTCCCCAAGGCCCCTACTATTGCGGTGTCGGTTATAAAAACATGGGCAGCATTGCCCGGAAGATCGTCGAAGAGCACTTGGATCTCTGTCTGGCCGCCGGTATCAATCATGAAGGCATCAATGCGGAAGTCGCCAAAGGTCAATGGGAATTCCAAATCTTCGCCAAAGGCTCCGCCAAAGCCGCCGACGACACCTGGACCGCCCGCTATCTGATGATGCGCCTTTGTGAGAAATACGAAGTCGATGTCCAACTGCACTGCAAGCCCATCAAGGGCGATTGGAATGGCTCGGGCATGCACTGCAACTTCTCGACGAAATACATTCGCGAAGTGGGTGGCAAGCCATATTTTGAAGCCCTCATGAAGGCCTTCGCGGACAACGTCGCCGAGCACATCGCTGTCTACGGCCCGGATAACCACCTGCGTTTGACCGGTCATCATGAAACGCAAGCCATCGACAAGTTCAGCTACGGTCTTTCCGATCGCGGCGCTTCCATTCGCATGCCGATCAACTTCATCAAGAACGGCTACAAGGGCTATCTGGAAGATCGCCGCCCCAACTCCGAAGGAGATCCCTACCAGATCGTTTCGCGCATTCTGAAGACGATCAATACGGTCCCGAAGCCTTAATTTCTGAATTTATTCCGCAACCGTTGGCGCCCGTGGGTTATCCTTTAGGTGGAAGGAGTTCCACGTATGAACAACACCAAACACAAACCTAATAAGCAAGACAGCTTACATCAGCAAGAGCATCAACAACAAAAGACCAGACAAGGGCAGGGGCCGAACCGGCAGGGGCAGAATTCCCGCGCGCTTCACCAAGAGGCGATATCGCAGGACCACGAGTACCCCGAAAGGCGCATGACCCGTTGAGTCTCATGCGCGTTTCGCCTATTCTTTCAATCGATTGTTATTGATGAAAGTCCCCCTCCTGCGGGAGGGGGCTTTGCAATGCCTTCGGCAGGACGTGACAAGTGCAGTAAGCAATCAACGTCCGGCCATCTTCCATCGTCACGCCGCCAAGCTGATGGCGGTTGGCACGCCGATTTGCCGCGCGTTCTCCGCCAAACGTTGCGTGTGTTCGCCCCTCGATCTCGGCCGTAGCGTGCCAAGACACGAAGAGTCTGTCCACTTGCGCCCTCAAGGCCGAATGATATTCACCGATCCTTTAAGGTATGCTCCGTCTTCGATAGCGATACGGGCGGTCGTGAGATCGCCGGTGATGGTCCCGGTCTTCTGCAACTCAATCACTTCCGTCGCCTTGATATTGCCGTCCACCGTACCCACCACCACCACTTTCTTCGCGTCCAGATTGGCAATCACTTTGGCGTTTGGCCCCACCGTAACGGTGGAGTTCACCGCTTCCACCTTGCCCTCGACTTCGCCGTTGAGGTAAACGTCGCCGCGGCTGATAATCGTTCCGCGAATAGAAATCTTAGCTCCGACCGCCAAAGGGCCCGAAGAGTCACGGTCCGTAGCGGGGGCTGGCGCTGCTGCTGGACGGGTTGCTGAAGTGGACATTACGATCTATAGTACACCTTTGTGGGGCGGCGCCGTGCGCGGCCCGAAAAATATGGCAACCCCCACCCGGACCAATCTCGCTTCCCTCGTTTCCGATTTCGACCTTCATCCCCGCGACCTCGCCATCGTCGCCCCGCGCGGCGTCCGCCAGCGGCGCGTCACCTATTCCCAACTCGCCACGCTCACCCGCCGCTTCGCCGCCGAACTGGCGCGGCGCTCCGTCGTAAAGGGCGATCGCGTTCTCATTTGGGGCGAGAACGGCCCGGAGTGGGTTGCGGCCTTTTTCGGTTGTATCCTACGCGGCGTTGTGCCTGTGCCGGTCGACTTTGCCGGCACGCTGGATTTCGTAGCGCGCGTGGAGCGCGAGGTGTCGCCCAAGTGCCTCACTGGGGATGCCGCCAAACTGGCGCTTCTCGGGGCAAATACGCCGCGCATCGCCTTCGAAGACTTCGCCTCCATCCTCACATCCCAGCAGGCCCATGCCATTGACGGCTTGACGCCCGACGACACGCTGCAAATCATCTTCACGTCCGGTACAACGGGCGATCCGAAAGGCGTCGTCCACACGCATCGCAACGTGCTCGCCAGCCTCGCTCCCATTGAGCAGGAGATGCGGAAATATCTCAAATTTGAGAAGCCGTTTCACCCCATTCGCATTCTGCACACGCTGCCGCTCAGCCATGTCTTCGGACAATTCATGGGATTGTGGACGCCGCCGCTGCTGGCCGCTGAGCTTCACTATCAGCCGCGATTGGTGGCGGCTGAACTCGCCGAAGCCATTCGCCGCGAGCGCATTTCGGTGGTAGCCGCGGTGCCGCGCGTGTTGGATCTGATGCAGACGTACGTCCTGGAACGCTTTCCCGATCTGGCCGCGCGCGTCGACCAAGCCGTGCACCTGAAGGCTTGGCAACGCTGGTGGCACTTTCGCGATGTGCATCGTTTCTTCGGCCTGAAATTCTGGGCGTTCGTGTCCGGCGGAGCCGCGCTTTCGACGGTCGGAGAGCAGTTTTGGAGCCGTCTCGGCTTCGTGGTGATTCAAGGTTACGGCATGACGGAGACTACCGCGCTCGTCAGTCTGAATCATCCTTTTCATGCAGCGCAAGGCACCATTGGCCAAGTGCTGCCCGGTCGCGAAGTACGCCTCGGCGACGACGGCGAAGTTCTGGTGCGCGGCGAAACCATTTCCAACACCATTTGGCAGCACGGGCAGATGCAGCGCCAGCAATCGGAGTGGCTCGCGACCGGTGATTTGGCCACATTCGATGAAGCGGGGAACTTGCAGTTTCGCGGTCGCAAGAAAGATGTCATCGTCACCTCTTCTGGCCTGAACATTTATCCAGAGGATCTGGAAGCGGCACTCATGCGCCAGCCACACGTGAAAGCCGTGGCGGTGATCGAGACGGATGCGGGTCAAGGTCCCGAAGCGCGTGCCGTTTTGGTGATGCATCACGGTGCGTCCGCTGAGGCAGCGGTGAAGGGCGCCAACTGCGAATTGGCGGAGTTCCAGCAGATTCGGCATTGGGGTGTTTGGCCGGAAGCGGATTTCCCGCGGACCTCGACCGGCAAAATTCTGAAACGCGAAGTGGCGCGACGGCTGGCGCTCGAATCTATCGACTCGCAGACAACGGATTTGGACCTGGACAGCCTCGGGCGCGTCCAGTTGCAGGCACAGTTGGAACAGCAATGCGGCATCGCACTGGACGATAGTGCCTTACAAAAGGTCGCGACCCAGGAGGATGTGCGCCGCGTCATTGAGCAGGCAGAGAACGCAGCCGCCCGCCCGCGGTCCGATCATCGCCATTGGCGCTGGCCCTGGAACCCACTTCTGCAGCTTGTCCGCGCCGCGTTCTTGGAACTGATCGCGCTGCCTTTAGTGCGGCTCTTGGCCAAACCAAAGGTCATTTCCCACGCCGCGCATTGGCCCGCGCCTCCCGCGCTCATCGTGTGTAATCACATCACCTCCTATGACGCGCCCTTCATTCTCTATGCACTGCCCGGCGCCATTCGCCGCCACGTCGCCATTGCCATGGCCGGCGAAATGCTCCTCGATTACCGCAAGGGTCGAAATCAGGGAAGCTGGTATCTGAATCTGCTTTCCCCTTTTGCCTATTGGTTGATCACCGGCTTATTCAACGTTTTTCCGCTGCCGCAATACAGCGGATTTCGGCGCAGCTTTCAGCATGCCGGCGAGGCTGTGGATCGCGGTTTCAGTGTCGTCGTCTTTCCGGAGGGTCGCCGCTCCGGCGATGGCAAACCCCAGCCGTTCAAGGTAGGCGCCGGGCTGCTCTGGAAAGACCTGGGCACGGAAGCAATTCCTGTTCGCATCGACGGCTTGGGCGAATTGAAACTGTCAGGAGGCCGTTGGTTTCGAACCGGCACGATCACCGTCGTTGTAGGTGAACCTTTGCGCTTGGACGCAACGCTGTCGCCGGAAGAACTCACTGAGCAGTTACGCCAAGCAGTCTTCGATCGCCCCCACTAGACCCGCAATCGTGTGGACCACCGCCTCCGCATCCACGGTCAGCCCATGCCCGCGAATCGTTTTGCTGGTGACCGGGCCAATGCTCGCGATCTTCGAGCGCCGCAAGACCTCCGGCGAAACCAGGGAGGCCAGGTTGTCCACGGCCGAAGAACTGGCAAACGTGATCCAATCCGGAAAGGGCGGTCGAAAGACTTCATTCGCCCTGCCGGGAGCTTCCGGCGGCAACACGTTGCGATAAGCCTCGACCACGTCCACCCGAGCGCCGCGCCGGACCAATGCCTCGCGCACGACATCGCGGGTGACGGCGGCAGTGGGGATCAGGATGCGTCGTCCGCTCAGATCTTCCGCGCCTAACGCTTCCACCAAAGCTTCCGCCACATAGCTCTCGGGCGTCACGCTGACCGTAAATCCTTGTTGCTTGGCAAAGTCCCGAGTCGCCGCGCCGACCGTTGCGATGCGCGCCCGGCAGTCTTGTTTGCCCACAGCTTTGACGCCGTTCACACTGCTGAAGACGATCCAATCGTAAGAATCAATCTGGGAAATAGCTTTGGCCAGCGTGCTTGGGTCGGCCGGCGGAGCGATGCCGATCAGCGGCAGCAATATCGGTATAGCGCCGCGCTCTCGTAGCGGTACCGCCAGTTCTTCGGCTTGTTGCGCGGCCCGCGTGACCACGATGCGCCAGCCTTTCAGAGAAGCCCTCCCGCTCCTTGCCGCAGCAAATCATCAGCCACGCAGCGTCCTAACCGCTCCGCATCGCCTGCGCGCCCGGCGATGCTCGAATGGATCAGCACAGGCCGATCAGGCGCAAGGACCACAGCGGATAACTCAAGCGCATCGTTCTCAACCTTTGCATACGCTCCCACCGGCAACTGGCAACCGCCGCCCAGGCCCGCCAGCACCGCGCGTTCGGCCTCGACCGCTTGGCTGCTGGCTTGATGATTCAACCGCCGGCAGATCCTTTGCGCTTCGTCGTCGACGCGCGTCTGGACACCCAGCGCGCCTTGACCGGGAGCGGGGCAGAGCCGGTCGGGAGTAAACACTTCCGCTATCTCGCTCGCCAGCCCGAGGCGCTCCAGACCAGCGGCGGCCAGCAGGATGGCGTCAAATTCCCCCTCGCGGAGCTTACGTAAACGAGTGTCCACATTGCCGCGAATTGGTTCTATTTTGAGATCGGGCCGCAGCAGTCTCAGTTGCGCGGCACGCCGCGGCGAACTGGTGCCCACCAGCGCGCCCAGCACCAGATCGGGCAAACGGGCGCCCACAATTGCGTCGAACGGATTGGCGCGCGGCGGAACGGCGGCAATCGTTAAGCCTTCGGGCGATTCGGTCGGCAGATCTTTCAAGCTATGCACCGCCAAATCGATCTGACCGCTAAGTAGCGCTTCCTCAATTTCTTTGGTGAACAAGCCTTTTCCTCCGGCCAATGCCAGCGAGGCGGTTTGCATATGATCGCCGGTGGTTTTGATGATCTCGACGCGGCTTTCCACACCCGCTTTCGCCAGTTGGACGGCGATAAAGCGCGCCTGCCAGAGCGCTAGCGGCGAACCTCTCGAGCCGATGGTTAGTGTTTTCGCCGTCGCTGGTGGCATCGGATCGTTCTACTGGTCGCGCAGGCGGAACATGCGGCGTATCAAACTCGCGAGTTCACCGTCGCGTAGAGATTCTCCAGCAGAGGTAATGGCCGCCTGCTTGCGCATCTCCGAAATGGGCCCATGCGCGATTTTGTTCACAAGGCCGCGCGTCAAAGCGTCAATGGCGGCTTCCTGTTCCGCCGTCAAGCCGCCCAGCCGTCCGCGGTAGCGGCCCATCACATCCTGCCGGATCGTTTCGAGCTGCTCCTGCAGGCTCACAATGGTCGGCGTTACATCGCGCTCGCGCAGCTTGGCTTCCATGCGCGTCACCTCGCTCGCCACGATCTTCTCGGCTTGCTGCGCCACATCCAGCCTTGTCTTCAGATTTTGATCGGTCAGCCGCTGCAGATCGTCGATGTCATAAAGGAAGGCGTGCTCAATGTCGGCGACACCCGGCTCCACATTGCGCGGCACGGCGATATCAATCAGAAACATCGGCTGGTTCTTGCGCGCTTCGAGGGCGCGCTGCATCATCTCGCGCGTGATCACGAAACCCTGCGCCGCCGAGGAAGTGATCACAATATCCATTTCCCCGAGGCGTTGCGGGAACGTTTCGTAGGCGATCGTTTCTCCGTGGAAGAGGCGCGCCAGCTCTTTCGCCCGCTCGGCCGTCCGGTTGGTGATGAAGATACTGGCGGCGCCCGCGCGCATCAGGTGCCGCGCCGCGCCTTCCGACATTTTGCCCGCGCCCGCAATCAACACGCGCTTCTTGTTGAGCGAACCGAAAATTTCGCGCGCCAGTTCCACCGCCGCGTAACTCACCGAAACCGCGTTCTGACCGATCTCCGTTTCCGAGCGAATGCGCTTGGCGACGTTGAAGGCGCGCGTCAAAACCGCGTCCAGAATGGTCCCAATCGCGCCGTTGTCCCGCGCCTGCGCGCAGGCTTGCTTCAGTTGCCCTAAAATCTGCGGCTCGCCGACAATCATCGAATCGAGGCTGGACGCCACCCGGAACAGATGCCGGATCGCTTCTCTATTCTCGAAGCGATACACGTGCGGCAGGATCTCTTCCAGCGATAAGCCGGCGCGCCGCGAGAGCAGTGGTTCAATCAGCGTCTCCACGCCAAAATCGTCGTCGAGCGCCGCTGTCAGCTCTACCCGATTGCAAGTGGAAAGAATCAGCGCTTCCTTGGCGCCGCGCGATTGGACCTCCAAAAGCGCCGCGGGAATCTCTTCCATCCGGTAGGCGAGCTTTTCGCGAAGCTGCACTGGGGCGGTGCGATGGTTGACGCCAGCCAGTAGCAGCTTCATTGGGTCCAGAAGCTCCTCAGCGTGATGTGCGTGGCCCAGGTAATTAGCGAACACCCCAGCACGCCGACCGCCAGCCAAGCAATGCGGCGGCCGCGCCAGCCTGCCGACACTCGCAGGAAAATCATGGCCAGATAAAAAGCCCAGGTGAACAGGAAGAAATCGATTTTCGGGTCGCCGATCCAGGCCGTTCCTTTTTCGATAAACGCCCAGATCACGCCGCTCACCGTACCGATCGTGATGAAGACGAAACCAGTATTCATGGTTTGCGAGATGATCCGGTCTAAGGTGCCCAACGGCGGAAGTCGGTTGGCGGAAGGTGTCACGCTCTTGCTTTTGAGACGGCGCTCTTGCAGCAAATAGTAAACCGCCGCCACGGCGGCAAAGAACAACGCCGCGTAGCCAATCAGCACCGTGGAAATGTGAATCAACAGCCAGATGTTGCGCGCTTGCGCGCTCCATTTCTCTACCGGAAACTCCGTGGCTCCGATCACGGTCATGAAGAAGACCAGGGGAAACAGGCAAACGCTGAAGATCGAAATGTGGTAAAGCGAATAGGCAATCAGAAACAGGACGGCGATCAGAAACGCGCAAAGCGAGCTTGTTTCGTAGAAATTATTGAGCGGCAAATGACCCGTGTCGACCCAAAGCTCAACGATCGAAACGAGATGAAACACCGCGCCCGCTCCAAAAGCAATTAAGGCCGGTCCGAAGAATTGGTTACTTTTGCGAAACAGGTAAATCAGCGCATACAGCAGGCCGCACGAATACAGCGCGGCTGCGGTACGCAGCCAGAGAACACTCATTAAGATTGCCCACTCTCAGTATAGAGGTAATCAAATTCCGATTCCGGCTGCTCAATCGAGCGCTTACGATCATGGTTAGGACGAGTGGCGCCGCAACTGGCCCCATCCGAAATGATGAAAGGAAAGCGAATCGTATGAGCGATCAATTGCAGGGGAAGAGAGCACTGGTAACGGGCGGTTCAAAAGGCATTGGCCTGGCTATCGCGGAGGCGCTCGCAAAGGAAGGAGTGGAAGTCGCCATTTGCGGCCGCAGAGACAACGAACTGCGATTAGCGCTGGAAGATCTTCAAAAAACCGCGCCGCACACAAAAACCACTGCCTGCGTGGCAGACGTTTCCCGGCCGGCGGAGGTTCTAAACCTCTTTACCCATATCGACCGCGAACTCGGCGGCCTGGACATTCTCATCAACAACGCCGGGGTCGGAATATTTCGCCCAACCGCTGATTTGACGATTGAGGAGTGGGACCAAATGCTCGGCGTTAATCTTTCGGGCACATTTTATTGCAGCCGGTTGGCTCTCCCCCGTCTTCGCAAGGCAGGAGGTGGTTTCATTATCAACATCAGCAGCTTGGCCGGCAAAAACCCGTTCGCTGGTGGCAGCGGTTACAATGCCTCGAAATTTGGGGTGAACGGCTTCAGCGAGGCTATGATGCTAGACCATCGCAACGACAACGTCAGGGTCAGCTACATCATGCCGGGTAGCGTAGATACGGAATTTTCGGGTAAAGCCGCCCAGGAAAAATCCGGTTGGAAAATAGCGCCCGGAGATATCGCGGATATAGTCCTACATATTCTTCGGATGCCTAAGCGAACTTTGATCAGCCGGGTTGAGGTCCGGCCCTCCCGACCCGGCAAGAGCTAACGAGAAATAGCTAAGAAAACCCTGAGAAGAAATACCAAAACATCCTTGATGAACTCCGCTTCCTTTGACGATGAATTCAATAGCAAGCAGCTTAGACGCAATTACCTGCCCTGACGACGGGTGAACCGCCAGAGGCATTGCTGGAAGTGCATGAGTAGAAAGAAGGATCAAGAATTATGAGCCGGCTCCGAAAAGTGCTAGACCCAACGCGGACAGGGAAAGATGCAGAAGCATTGGAAAAAACCATGCTCAAGCTCATCGTGGGGCAGGATGAAGCCATTGAGCAGATTGTCAACATCTATCAGATGCACATCACTGGTTTGTCCGCGCCTGGCCGGCCAGTGGGAAATTTCCTTTTCCTGGGGCCGACGGGGTCGGGTAAGACCCGCACGGTGGAGGCAACGGCGGAAGCGTTGGTCCATAATTCACGAGCCGTGATTAAGATCGATTGCGCCGAATTTCAACACAGCCACGAAATTGCGAAGCTCATTGGATCGCCTCCGGGCTATTTAGGCCACCGCGAAACGCACCCCCTATTGAGCCAGGAAGTCATCAATCAGCATCACAGCGAGACGAACAAGCTGAGTTTCATTCTCTTCGACGAAATCGAAAAGGCCAGCGATGCGTTGTGGAACTTACTGCTCGGCATATTGGACAAAGCCACGCTCACTTTGGGCGATAACCGCAAAGTGGATTTCTCGCGCGCCATGATCTTCATGACCAGCAACCTTGGGTCAAGCGAGATGAGTTCCCTTGTCAACCCGAAGCTCGGATTCATGCGCAGCATTCAGGCGGGCGACCCGGTGATGGTGGTGGACGAAAAGCTGAATAAGAAAGTGGCCAAGAGCGGTCTGGATGCGGCCCGCCGCAAATTTACGCCCGAGTTCATGAACCGAATTGACAAGGTAGTCGTCTTTCGGCCCTTAGGCGAGCCGGAACTGCGCCGGATTCTGGATCTTGAATTAGGGCAAGTCCAACAACGAATTCTCTATTCTCCCGCCGATAAGACGTTTGTCATTACAGTCTCCGATAGCGGTAAGGATTTTCTGCTGACGGAGGGAACCGATCTCAAATATGGCGCGCGCCACTTGAAGAGGGCCATTGAGCGATTGCTTGTGCATCCACTTTCAAATTTAATGGCGACCAGTCAGGTCAGCCCAGGAGATTGGATTCAAGCCGATTTTGACACGGAACACGGCTGCTTGCTCTTTTCAAAAGAGGCGGAAGGATTGGAAGTTCACGCGATGGCAAACTTGATTGGCGAAAATTTGAGGATGCCTGCCGCCACCCAAGTCGCGAGCAGTCACGCGGACTTGGCTAAGACCGTGACCGCCGGCAAGTCTTCAAAGAAGTAGATCGTCGTCAGTGATGGAACTGGGTTCACCTTAAACCGCCTTCCTCCCGTTCAAACAGTTTTATCAATTCCTGTTTTATTAAACATTCACAGTGATTCAATGAGAAAGTCACGCAACGTTGCAACTCTTAAGGCATGGCAAACCTCATAGCACGGCGCTCGTCTGTCGCGGCGGCTCCCGTGCGAACTTTCGTGGTTCGGTTGTTGGCCTTATACATCGCGTATTGGGGTGCTATACCCGCTAGCGCGTCGACTCCAGTTGAAGCAAATGCCCCGTCGAACGAAATACGCTCTCAAGCCAGTTTCCAGCGCCACTATAAGGCCACGGCCTACATAACGCTGCTGTCTATTCCGATTTTCAGCCGTTCCGGGGTGGGTTTGGTTTCGCCGGCGCCGATGAGCATACCCGTGGCGCGCAGCAATCGCTGAGTTTGCGCTTCTTGAGTGGATCTACCCCCGAGCGCGCTCACGGCCTCAACCGCTTTGGATTCATTCAAGAAAATGTGGAGCAAAAAAATCGCATGATGGTCGCGGCCGATTATTTCGCCTTGATGACCGCCAGCGCGGAAGAGTCATGTACTGAAGCCAAAGCCGCGCTCAACGCCACCAACGGCCCGCAAGTTCCCTTTGTCGCGGCGCGGGCTGCGATCAACCAGCATCTTCTTTTGTGCGAACCTCACCGCCGGCTGGAGAGCCGCTTCAGCGGCGGCTTTGGTTGAATTGCTGCATCGTGGGCCAACCGCCGGTGTCTACAGCGCGCTCACGCAGGCGTTTCGCCGGGCCGATCCCCCTTGGGCCGCTGGTTTAACGGTCATGGTTTTACTCCCTCTGCTCTCGCATTCCATAGAAGCCATTGTGCATCTCTTGCGCGGCACTCCCAAATTGGGAACCAGCCTCAGCGCGTCGATTTGCTTTACCGCGCTGTCGACGCTTTTCAACCTCTATGCCATGCGCCGCGGTGTTTTAGTTACCGGCGGGGAAGATGAGGGTACGTTTTTCGACGACTTGCGGCGCATTCCAACAACCATCGCGCTGTTTGTCGCGGCCGGTCCTCTAGCCATTTTTCATGGCGCCAAGTGGTTGTGGACGCTCGGGATTAGCCGTGCGCGTATCCAAGCGCCCGCTAAAGTTGCTTGATACACAGACTTCTTCAGAAATTCCAAACGAGCAGCGTGACGACCCAAGCCACCGTTCCGAGCGCAATAATCGTCCACGCAATGACGTTCCAGCACTTCGCCTGGGTAATGGGCAGAAACACCGACGAACCGGTGCCATAGCGGACAAATAGAGAGTGGAATAGCCGCACTCTCATCTTATCGGTTTGACCTGAGCTCGCTTGAATCATGTAACCAAATTGTAACAGTTTTGAAGCTCCGCCGCGACGAGGCCCCACTTCTATGTCTCACACCCGTCGACGTGAAACGAAGACCGGGCACGGCATCGCGTTTGACACCATGCCCGCATTGCCAGTTCCTCAAAAATTAATACGCGCCGAAAGCTGGATCGAGCGCGGACCCGCGCCTTCAGCCGATTGCAAATTTGTCACGGAAGCAAAGCCCGAAGTGCCAATGGTCAAATTTCCGGGAACGGCGTAGTTCGGGTGGTTGAAGGCATTCGCCGCAGAGGCGCCGATCTGGACCTTGATGCTTTCCTTGACCGTCACACCTTTGAAAAGGGAGAGTGAGACCGCCTGCGTGCCGGGTCCAGTTACGGCTCCGACAGCTGAACTGGCGAAGCGGCCAATGTTGTCGGCTGGAGTAGCAAAAGCAGCAGGATTGATCCAGGTGTTGAGCGACTGCCCGGCATAGAGCGGTACTCCTTTCACCGCATCGGCGCGGCCGTCTCCCACCAGCTCGGGAAAGCCGGTTCCCGACGGGTCGCCCCCCGCCAGAATTGTCATGTAAGGGCCGGACTGAGCGACAATAACTCCCGCCAGTTCCCAGCCTCCCACCAAGCGGCTCACCAGCCCGTTCGATGAACTCATGAACGTCTTACCTTTGCCAAACGGAAGCTCGTAAAGGAAAGTAGCCAGGAACCTGTTCTTACGGGTAAAAGAGACGTTGCCGTAGTCATACGTAGGATTGAACTGGTTCGATATCGTCCCGCCGTTTTCGCCGGTGAATGTAGTGGGATCATAACCGGCGTTGTCGGAGAGATTTCTAGCGAAGATGTAACTCGCCTGGAACTGCAAACCACCCGAAAAGCGCTTCTGAATGGCAAACGTTCCAGCGTTATAGTTGCTCACTCCAATGGATTTCTGATAAGCGATATAGTTCCAAATAGGGAACGGAGCGGAAGAACTAAGAGCCGTGAACCCCGCGGTGTTGGGCGGAAGTTCGTTAGCATTGGTGATCACTCCCAAGTGCGATCCATGATTGCCGTCATAGGAGACGCGGAGAGCAAGGCCTTTGCCGAGGCTCTGTTCAAGAGTCAGATCCCACTCCTGGACGTAAGGATCATGGTAGTTCTTGGCATCGAAGGCTTGGTAGAACGACTGACTTCCCGGTTGTGCCAGATTGGCGGGAAACGCATAAGGGAACGTATAGGTTGGCTTACCGGGCGAGTTGTTGAATCCCGCCACGTCGCTCGTGTGAACGCCCCAGGCATCGTCGACCATACCGCCCATCAACGCTTCAATGAACTTGCCGTAGCCGCCGCGGATTACGGTCCTGTCACTAACGAAGGGCTTCCAGGCGAATCCGACGCGCGGGGCGAAGTCCGTCTTTTGTGAGTACCGCAAACTGGCTGGAACGCCCGCTTCGGCCGCAGTCAAAATGGGCGTGGGCGCTATCGACTGCGCGAAGGCGGGATTGAGTAGCGCAAACGAGGCCTGGTTCGGAATGATCACCGCTCCAGGCACAGTTTGGCCATTTACGACCGAAACATAATCCGGCAGGAAGTTGGTTACGTTATTGAGATGATCCCTGAGCATGGGATGGTATTCATAGCGCATCCCGTAATTGAGCGTGAGACGAGAGGAGACCTTCCAATCGTCTTGAACGAAGTAGCCATAGTGGCTGGCGTAGGCGTGAGTATCGGGTTCGAGCACTGTGGCAATGCTGTCCGAATCCGGAATACCAAGGAGGAATGCTTCGAACGGCTCGTACGGGGTTTGCACGCCGTTCGTCAGGTAGCCCGCGGTAACGTTTCCGTTGAAATTGTAAAGGCCGAGCCGGCGGCTGGCGAAGACGTTGGTATAGAGTCCATTTAGATAGCGATAATCGGCGCCAAACTTAATGGTGTGATTTTGTTTGGTCCAACTCAGCGTATCGAGAAGCTGGATGGTGCGGTTAGCTCCGAGTGAGGATGCGGTTCCGCCGGTGCCTTGATAGCCGGCGATTCTTACATTAGGAACGGCATCTCCGCTGGGAATCGAAAAGCCGCTAAGGCCGAGATCGCTGGCGATTCCGCTGGCCGTAATGCCGTAGCTAGTGGCGTAGTGATTCCCACTGATGCCGCCGCGCAGCTCATTGATGATGGAAGGCGAAATCACGTAGTTGTAGCCGCCCGAAACGGAGTAATCGATTTCCGGCTGGGAAAATGGACCTAACAGCGCGGAACTTGTGCTGGTGGGAGGGTTCTCCACCCGCCGGTTCTTGTAAGTCATACGAACATAAGTTTGTTGTTTCGTCGAAATGATCTGATCGAAGCGCGCATCGGCTTGATTGCTCTTAATGGGCGTGGCGAAATAGGCGGCAAAGTTGTTCGAGGTCGCACCGGGCAGGCCGTAATTCGGGAGAGGATACAGATACTGCAACATCTTCAGCGAAAGCGGTGAAATTTGATCGCTTGAGACCACCGGACCTCCCAACGAGGTCAGGTCACCTTGGCGCATCGCAACCGACGGAACGTTTTCGACTTGAATCACCTGCCGAGGAAGCCTTAGCGCTTCAAAACTACCGAAGAAAAAGGTTTTGTTGCGACCGTCATACAGCTTGGGAATTGAAATCGGGCCGCCCAAAAAGATACCGAAATCGTTCATCTTGAGAACAGGTGTCGTGTGTGTGAACGTGTTCGCGGCATTCATGTCATTGTTCTGGAGGTTTTCGAACACACCGCCGTGAAAGGAATTCGAGCCGCTCTTTGAAATGGTGGCGATATCGGCAACGCCGCCAAATTCGGCGGGGTTCACCACCTCACTGACGCGGATTTCCTCAATGGCATTAAAGGACGGAAATAATTCGTTTACCGGCCCCGATTCGGCAGCTCGGGGACCCATGACGCTGATGCCATCAATCGATACCGACAGCTGCGAGGGGTTCGAGCCGGCGACGGAAATGTTCCCGTTCGAATCTATCTGAACTCCTGGCTGGGTGGTGAGCGTGGAAATGGGACTAGTGGAGCCAGTTCCGCGCGTAGCAATAGCGATGGGGAGATCAACCAGTTCGCGGCCGGTCTTGGTTTCAGAGACGTTGGAAGTATCCGTTTGAATCAGCGCTCCCATGGACTCTTCCACGTTGACGGTTTGAGTTTGGGTGGCCAGTTTGAGTAAAGTGTCCAGGCGCCTTGTTTCGCGGGCTAGTAGTTCGAATTGAGCAAACTCCTCCTTCTGAAAACCGGGTGCCTCGATTACCAAGACATAAACCCCGGCTTCTACTTCGCCAAAGCGAAAATCGCCGCTTTCAGATGTCAGCGTGACTCGCTGGGCATCCGTGCCTTTGTTGGTAAGCTGAACCTTGGCCTGTGCGACGGTCTTGCCTGACGGGTCTTTCACAGTTCCGAGAATGGTTCCCGATATGGATTGCGCGAAGACAGACTCGGAGAGCCCCGTCAAGGCTGCGATCAAAAATAAAAGACGGAAGCAGATTGCGCTCTTAGCGCGACATAGAATGCGAATCGGCATAGTA